>Ga0101944_10001447_pt1 | contig 49349 bp, 40 predicted proteins | sample DewCreD2012metaG_FD_75245 | JGI IMG/M metagenome (GOLD analysis project Ga0101944, IMG submission 75245) | Hot spring sediment bacterial and archeal communities from British Columbia, Canada, to study Microbial Dark Matter (Phase II) - Dewar... ... | reverse complement strand
CCAGGCTCCCGCTGAGCAGAATCGCCCAGAGACTTTGCCGGAAGAACTTCTGGCGGGTCTTGTCCAGTTCCGGACAGAAGCACTGCAGAAACCGCCGCAGATCGCGACGGCGGTTGCGGCAGAGGGCATCCTTGCCCAGCATCCGTAGCTCACCTCCAATCGGGCAAATCGTGTGTACCCCCACAACAATTCGCTCGGAGGTGCCGCTTTATCAAGTCCTTGCATGATCGTCCCAAAACGGGTAGTCGCGTCCTGCGCCCGGCGGGACCGTGACGACCTGTGCGTTGGGTGAAGGACCCAACGGCTATGTCGTGGATCTTCCGGGCATCCATGCCCTCGCGGAGCCCGGGCACGGGCGAAGAAACCCGTGCTGCGGCGCCCGCCCTTCCCAGAGCCCGAACCGCGCCAAGTGTCACCTGCTGCTTCGCCCGGTTTTTTTCCGGGTTGGAATTCAATCGCCGAACGCGCAATGGGACAGCAGCCGCCGCACCAACGCCTCCAGCCCCTGGGCATCCTCGTGGGTGAAGCGGCCGGGATCGGGCGAGTCCAGGTCCAGCACGCCAATCAGCCGCGCCCGCGTGTCAATCATCGGCACAACCAGTTCGGCTCGACTGGCCGGGTCACAGGCAATGTGGCCGGGAAAGGCATGGACATCGGGAACGACGATCGTTCGCCGCTCCCGTGCCGCCGTTCCGCAGACGCCCCTGCCAAGGGCGATGCGGGAGCAGGCCGGCTTGCCCTGGAACGGCCCGACGATCAGTTCATCCTTCTTGAGCAGGTAGAATCCCGCCCAGTTCAGGCGCGGGAGCTGGTCGTAGAGCAGTGCGGCCGTGTTGGCCAGGTTGGAAATCGGGTCGGCCTCACCGCGCAGAACCGAATCCAGCACCTGAAGAAGTCCGGCGTAGAAGCCGGCCTTGTCCGACCGGTCCAGTTCAACATGCTGATACATGGAACCCATCTTACCGGCGAAGGAGCATTGAATCGCGGTCCAGCCTCCGCGACACACCAGGCCCCGCGCCGGGCTGACCGACGCGGGGCGGGATGTTTCGGGCGAGCCGGGGGCAGTGCGCAACCTATTTGCGGGCAGGCAATTCCACGGCCTTGGCCATGAGAATCGCCGGCCGCGACTGCAGGCTTGTCAGCAGCGCCTCGGTGGGCTTGGAGTCGGTCTTGATCAGCATCAGTGCCACCGCGCCGTCCGGCTTGATGTCGCGGCTGATGACCATGTCGGCGATGTTCACGCCGGCGTCGCCGAACGTCGAACCGACTGTTCCGATCACGCCCGGCATGTCCTTGTTCTTGACAATGACCATGTTCCCCTCGGGGACCATGTCCATCGCCCAGTTGTCGATGCGCAGGATGCGTGGCAGGCCGTCGGCGTACACCGTGCCCAGGATGCGGTGCGACTCCCCGCCGTTGCCGCTGTCCACGCGAATCCCCAGGATGTCGCCGACCAGGCCCGCAGGGGGAGCCGGCTCCTGGACCTGCACCATCTCGATGCCGCGTCCCTTGGCCAGGTGCTCGACGTTGATCACGTTCACCGGCTCGTCGATGTGGGGATCGAGCAGTTCCACGGCCGCCAGGCGCAGGATGGTGTTCATGAGCTTGGGGGCCCGCTGGCCTGACGCCCGCAGGGTGATGGTTTTCACCCCGCCCTCGCAGAGGACCGACAGCAACATGCCGATGCGGCGGGCCAGGTCGGCGAAGGGGGCCTCGTCGGGGGGCAGGTCGAGCTTGATGCCGCCGGCGTTGACGGCGCCGCGGATTTCGCCCCGGGTGAGGTAGGCGATGATTGCCTCGCAGGCCTGCACAGACACGGCCGTCTGCGCTTCCTCCGTGGAGGCCCCCAGGTGCGGCGTGAGCACGACGTTTGGGGCCGTGAACAGCGGGTGGTCCTGCTGCGGGGGCTCCTTGGCGAACACGTCGATGGCCGCCCCGGCGATCTTCCCTTCTTTCAGCGCGTCGGCCAGGGCGAACTCATCCACCACTTCGCCGCGCGCGTCGTTGATCACCAGCAGGTTCGGCTTGCACTTGCCGAACAGCCGCTCGCGATTGAGCAGGTGCCGGGTTCCGGCGCCGCCCGGAACATGGAACGTGATGACATCGAGCTGGGCGAGGAACTCGTCAAAGTCCTTGATGACTTTCACCCGGCCGTCCAACACCGAGGGGGTCGAGACGAACGGGTCGAACCCCAGCACGTTCATTTCCATCGCCAGGGCCCGCACGGCCACGGTCTTGCCGATTCGCCCCAGGCCCACGACGCCCAGGGTCTTGCCGGCCAGCTGGGTTCCCTCGAACCGGGTCTTTTCCCACTTGGCCGGGCCGCTCTTGACGTGGGCGTCGGCGGCGGGGATTTTGCGCGCCAGGGCATACATCAGGGCCAGGGCGTGCTCGGCCGTCGAGAGGGTGCTGGCCTCGGCGGTGTTCATCACCAGGATGCCCTTGGCGGTGGCGGTTTCCAGGTGGATGTTGTCCACACCCACGCCCGCGCGGGCGATGGCCTTGAGTCTGCCGGGGTTGGCAAGCACCTTGGCGGTGGCCTTGGCGCCCGAGCGGACGATCAGGGCGTCATACGAGCCAACGGCCGCGGCCAGCTCATCTTCCTTGAGGCCGACCTTCACGTCGAACTCCATGCCGCTCCGCTTGAGCAGTTCAAGCCCTTCCTCAGCCAGTTTGTCCGCGACAAGAATACGCATAAGCCATCCTTCCGGTAAGGAAACCGGCGGAGATGGTAAAAGACGCCGCCCCGGGCGGCAAGGCGACGGCGCGGCGTTGCGTTGGGCAGGCCGGCCCGGCATGATGCACTTGCGACACCTCGCACGGAAGAAAGGAGGCATCGTGAGCCGGAGCCAAACCGATGCGTCGCGGGATCAGGGCGTGGTGGACAAGGGCTGCCTGCCGGCCTGGACGTCTGAGGACCTGCCCGCTCCGTCGCCTTTTCGTTTCCGCAACCTGCTGGGGATGATCGGGCCGGGGCTGGTCCTGGCCGGCGGGGCGATCGGGACGGGCGAGTTCGTGATGGGGCCCAAGTCGGCGGCGCAGTACGGCGGCGCGCTGCTGTTCGTGGTGATCCTGTCGATCCTGGCGCAGGTGATTCTCAACACCGAGGTTCAGCGTTACACGCTGGTCACCGGCGAGCCGATCATGACCGGCTTCATGCGGTCGCGCCCGGGGCCGCGATTCTGGATCATTTTCTACCTGCTGCTGGACGTGGGATCGTGGTGGCCGGCGCAGGCGATGCTGGCGGCGCAGATCATGGTGATCATGTGGCACAACCTGGGTCCGACGGCGGACATTGCGCCGTACACGAACCAGATCCTGGGCGTGTCCTACGGGGTCTTTGTCCTCTGCGGCATCCTGCCGCTGTTCGGCGGGAAGATCTACAACATGGTTTCGGCCGTCATCAGCGGCAAGTTCCTGTTGACGCTCTTTTTCATGCTCTTCGTGGGGATTTTCTTCGTCTCGGCGCAGGTCTGGTGGCATGTCTGGTCGGGGCTGTTCGACGTGACGCGCCTGCCGCGGGATGTGACCACGGGCGAGGCCTACGTGGACTGGGCGCTGGTGTCGGCGCTGGTGGCCTACGCCGGGGTGGGCGGCATGGGCAACGTGCTGGCCTCGAACTTCATCCGCGAGAAGGGATGGGGCATGGGGTCGAAGGTGGGCGCGATCCCCTCGGCCATCGGCGGGCGCAACATCAAGCTGTCGCACATCGGCTCGATGCCGCCGGCCGACCGGGAGAACCTGGGCCGCTTCCGCGAATGGATGAAGTACGTTCGCGTGGATCAATACCTGTTCTGGGCGTGCGGCTCGCTGGTGGCGATGATGCTGCCGTGCATGGTGGGCCTGCAATACCTGAACGTCAACAGCCTGAAGGACGCCGGCGCCTGGCAGTGGGCCGCCGCCGTGGCGCGCGACTTCCGCGCCGGCGCGGCCGCGCGGACCGACACGCTGGCGCACGCGGTTTTTCCGGGCTGGTTCAACAACGACGTGCTGATCCCGGCGGTGTCGATCGGCCTGCTGATCATGGGGCTGATCATCATGATCCCCGGGCAGTTCTACACGGTGGATGTGACGGCGCGGCGATGGACCGATGCGCTCTGGTCGGGGCTGGAGTCCGCCAGGAAGCTGCAGACGAACCGCGTCCGGCACTTTTATTACTCGTTCGCGTTTCTCTACCTGCTGCTGTGCATGGTCTGGCTGACGGTGGCGCTGGTCCGGCCCGACCTGAACCCGACCAACATGCTCAAGATCGCCGGCGCGATGGCCAACTTCGCCATCGCCGCCACGATCCTTCACACGCTCTACGTCAACCACCGCTTCCTGCCCCGACCCTACCGCCCGGGGCTGTTCAAGAGCGCGGGGCTGGTGGTTTCGGCCTGCTTCTTCCTGGTGATGTTCGGGCTCGTGGCCAACCAGCAACTGGTCCCGCTGCTCAAGAAGATGGCCGGATACTGAAATGCCCTCGGCGGCGGACCGACCATCCCTTTGCACTTTGGCGCGCAGGGTTTACCTTGGATGACGATGGCGTGGGATGAAGGACATTTCTCGCAGCGGCTCGGCGCGATGGAAAAGCTGCTGGGAAGCCTGCGCGAGGAATGGTCCGTCGGGCAGGCCGTCGCGCGGCTGCGGGCCGACGCGCAGGCGATGCTGTTTCATCTGCGCGACCGCCAGGACCACCCGCCGCTGGCCGTGCTGCTGGGGGGCACGGGCACGGGCAAGAGCACGCTGGTCAACCGCCTGCTGGGCGCGGAACTGACGTCGGCTTCGTTCCGCCGCACCTTCACCAGCGGCGTGATCGCGGCGGCCCGGGACGAGCAGGCGGTTCCGCACGGCTGGCTCGGATTGCCCAGGAAGGCCGCCGCCCAGGCGCCGGCGCGCGGCGAGGTCGGCTGTCTTACGATTGTTCAACATGATGTCCCGCTGACGCGGCAGGCGACGCTGGTGGACACGCCCGACCTGGACGGCGACCAGCCGGCGCACTTCGCGGAGGCCGACCGGGCCTTCCGCTGGGCGCAGGCGGCGGTGTTCCTGGTCACGCCCGAGAAGTACCAGATGACGGAGCTGCTGCCGTATTACCGCCTTGCCCGGCGATACGGCCTGCCGGCACTGTTCGTGATGAACAAGTGCGATGAGGCCGCCGTCCTCGATGATTTCCGCCGGCAACTCGCCGGGCGCGACTGGCCGGAGGCGCAGGTATTCGCGGTGCCGCGGGACGATGCGGCCTACGAGCCGCCGGTCGGCGCGACGCTGGACGATCTGCGAAATGACATCGCGGAGCTTCCACAGCGATTGCGGCAGATCCGGCAATCGCAGGGCCAGGCGCTGGCGAACCGCGCCGCGGACCTTCTGGGGCGGATGCAGGATCAACTGCTGACACCGCTGCGCGAGCAGCGGCGACGGACCGACCGGCTGGTGACCGGCCTGCGGGCGATGGCCGCTCCCGAGCCGGGAATCGACCTGAGCCCGTTGACCCAGCAGCTTCAGCGCCGCCTGCAGGAACAGAGCGTGCTTTACCTGGTCGGCCCGCAGCGCGTGCTCGACCGCGTGCGGCAGGTGCCGAGTCTGCTGATGCGGCTTCCGCGAACGGCCTGGGACCTGGTGATCAGGGGGGAAGGGCCGCAGCCCGGGCCGACGGGCGGCGCGTCGACGCAGCAGCAGGTTCCCGATTTCCCGGCGCTGCTGGCGGATCAGTTCACGATCGCCCAGAGCCGCATCGAGGACCTGATCCGCGGCACGGCCGACGATGCCCGGATCGACCCGGGTTGGAAGCTGCCCGCGGCGGAGGCCCGGCGCATCGCGGAGGAGGAACTGGCGGAACTCAAGGCCTGGCTGGAACAGAGGTGGAACGCCGAGCCGCGCGACACGCGCATGATTCAGAAGCTGTTGTCGGTCCTGCCGGGCGGCAGGTCCCTGGCCAGATGGTCGGAGGCCGCGCCGTACCTGCTGGCGGTGGTGCTGGCGGCCCACGGGGCGTTTTTCGGACACCTGGACCTGCTGATTCTGGGCGGCTACGGGCTGGGGACGTGGCTGATGGAGAAACTGAGCAACGAGGTGACCGCGCGCACGCGCCGGGCCAACAGCCGGATCGCCTCGCGCTTCGCGGCGCTGACGCATGAGCAGGTCGAGCGGGCCTGCGCGTGCCTGGAACAGCGGACGATTCCTCATGAGCAACTCCGCCGGCTGGAGGATCTGGCCGACGAACTGGCGGAGGCGATCCGATGAACGAGGAGTATCGACAGCTCGTGGAGCGGATCGGCGCGTTGACGGGAGCTGCGCCGCCGGCGGTTCTCCAGGAGGATGCGCCGGTGCTGGCCCGGACGGTGCTACGAGGGCCGCCGGAGATGTACCTGGTCGGGCTGATCGGGGGGAAGGACGTGGGCAAGTCGTCGGTGGTCAACGCGCTGGTGGGCCAGGAAATCACGGCCCGCACCTCGCACGGTCCGGGGACCGAGACCGTCATCGTCTACGCACACGAGGACCAGGCCCGCGAACTGGAGTCGCTCTTGAAACGGGAAGTGCCGGGGCAGTACCAGATCGTGTCGCACCGGATCGAGTCCCTGCGGCGGCAGGTGCTGCTGGACCTGCCGGACATCGACAGCCACTACGATTCGCACATGCAGATCACCCGGCGCATGCTGCGGCACATGCTCTACCCGATCTGGATTCAGAGCGTGGAGAAGTACGCCGACCGCCGGCCCCAGGAACTGCTGGCCCAGGTGGCGGCGGGCAACGCGCCCGAGAACTTCATCTTCTGCCTCAACAAGGTGGATCAGCTGGCGCCGCTGAAGGACCGATCCGCGGGGGATCAACCTGGCGGGGCGGAGACCGCCGCCCGGGAACTGGCCGCCGACTATGCCAACCGAATCGCGAGGGCACTTGGACTTGCCTCGCCCCCGCGCGTGTGGCTCATCAGCGCCGCCCATCCCGGGGACCATGACCTTCCGGCGCTGCGAGAGCTGCTTTCACGTCAGCGCGGCCAGGCGTCGGTGGACAGTTCCCTGCGGTCGGCCGCCCGCCAGCAGGACCTGACCATCGCGCGGTGGGTTGCCCGGCAGGACCTGGGGCGCCGGCTGGAGGAGACGGACCGGCTGCTGTCGGCCGCCGAGGCCCAGGTGGCCGACCGACTGGCCGCCCCGCTGGTCGATGTGGCGGCGCGCCGGATTCTGGATGACCCTGCCTACCGCATCGCCCTGGCCGACGAGCTGATGAACTGCCGCGTCGCCCGCTGGCCGATCGTCAATCTCGTGCAGGTGCTGATGGGGCCGTTGTTGTCGGTGCTGCGGCTGCGCCTGCCGATGCAGCAGCAGCGGGCGCTGGCCGGGCCGGAGGAACTGGTGGATGTGCACCTGTCGGCGATCGGCGCTGCACGGCAGCCGCTGGGCGCGCTGGTTCAGTCCACGTTCGCCTCGCTGCACCAGTCGTCGCCGCTGATGGCACGGTTGTATGGGCAGAACAGGCTGTGGGAATCGCAGGCTGCGGAATCGGCGGCCACGGAGCTTCGCCGGAGGCTGGCGCAGGCGGTGCAACAGCAGCAGGAGATGGCGCGGAGACGCATGGCTTCGGGCCGCCTGGTCGGCGCGCTGCCGCGGCTGCTGCTGACCATCGGCGCGGTCGTGTGGTTCCCCTTTGCCCAGCCGCTGCTGGAGGCGTGGCTCAGCCCGGGCCGCGAGATGCTCCTGCTGGCGGTGCAACTGCTGGGTGTTACCTACCTGCTCAAGAACGTCGGTTTTCTGGCCATCTGGTTCACCGTGTTGTGGCTGGCCCTGAAATGGAACACCCAGCGCAAACTCGACCGCTGGCTGGCGACATGGAAACAGGCCGACGCGCTGGAACCGCAACTCTCCCTGGCGGGCCAGGTGATGGAATGGTCGGGGCAGCTCCTGGAGCCGCTGCGGTCGGCGCGCCGTCAGCTGGCGGACCTGCTGGAGAAGGCACGGTCGCTGGAGATGGAGCTGCGCGGGGCGCAGCCCTCGGGCGGAAACTGATTGTCAGGCCAGCGGTTCGCCCAGGAACGTCATGGCCGCACGGAAGACCTGGCGGGCCGTGGGGTACTTCAGCGCCCTGATGGCGTCGGGGGCCGCAAGCCACTGGTGACCGACGTGCTCGCTGCTGAGGGTGACCCGGCGCGTGCCGGTGCTGGCCAGGAAGAAGACGACGGTCTTGCGCACCAGTCCCTTCCGCGGGCGTCGAAAGAAGTAGGCGATCTGGTGGGCGAATCCGGGAACGAGCCTGGCATCCGATATACCGGTTTCCTCGCGCAGTTCCCGCCAGGCCGCCACCAGGTCGTCCTCGCCTTTCTCAACGTGTCCCTTGGGGAAGTCCCAGTAGCGGCCATAGTCCAGAAGCAGGAACAGCCGACCGCGGTCGGGGTGCTGATGAAACAGGATAACGCCGGCCGATCGCTCCTGCCGAATCGGCCCGGACGCGGCGGCCTTGCCGGCCCTGGGGCGTGATGCCATGCCGCGATTATACGCGGATCCCGGCACGTCATAAGCCGAGGCCGGTTTCATCGCTGGATGGTGGGCCAGAGCGCGGCGGTGCAGAGGCGATGGCCGATGCGATCGAGGATGGGAATGCTGCGCACCTGGCGGAACCCTGCGAGGACTTGCTTCTGGGCCAGGATGGTCTCGAACAACTCCAGGTCCTTGTCGAGAATGCAGGCCGATTCATTGAAGACGATCAGCAGCAGCGCGGCTTCGCGGATCAGCGGATCGGCCTCCATTTTCTGCAGATCCGCGACGACGGCGTTGCGCCACTGTGCGCCGTAGCCGGGATGGCGGGCGCCGCCCTCGCGGAACTGGCAGGCGATCTTGACCTCGAGCCAGAGTGCCTGGCCGGGGCCGCACAGGGCGGGCGGATCAAACAGCGTCGGCGGGCGCGACTCCAGCCGCAGCGGCCGCCCTTTGGGCGAAAGCACGATGTCGCACCGGCGCCGGTGCGAAGCCTTGCTTGCGGCACTGGACGGATAGTGGACTTCGCGCGCCACTTCCCAGTCCCCGGCCAGCCCTTCGGCCAGCAGCCTGTGGATGGCCAGTTCCTCCATCGAGTCCAACCCGTAGACGGCCTGCTCGAGGCGCAGATTCTCCTCGGCCCGGCTCAGCGCCCGGGCGACGTGATCGGCCACCGTGGACAGGTCGTAGTTCATCGCGGACACCGCGCGGCGTCAGGTTCCCATCATCCAGCAGGCAGCGCCTCCTATCGCGTACCCCAGGGCAAGCCCCGCGAGGACATCGCTGGGCCAGTGGGCGTCGAGCAGGTACCGCAGCGCACCGCAGATTCCCGCCATGGCCCAGAATACGACCGCGGCCGGCGGGTACAGGTGGGACAGGACCACGGTCATCGCCACCGCGCTGGCCGTATGGGAGGACGGGAAGCTTTCCTTGCGGTTGGCGTGCCCCAGGTGCGGGCCGAGGAACGCGCCGGCGCCTTCGTGGCCCGGGCGGACGCGCCCGGCAAGTTTCTTGACCCCCAGGCTGACCAGCGCCGCGGCGAAGACGGCCGCCAGCACCCACACCGCCGCCGGAAAACCGTGGGCGCAGCGGCGCGCATCCAGCTGCCAGATCAAGGCCGCAACCACGACAGCGCAGGCCCCCTGCCCATACTGGGCAAACCAGCGGCTCTCCCGCTTGAGGTCTCCCTTGAAGCGAAGGCTGAGCGTGACGCGGGCACCGGTGCGCTCGACGGCCATCGCCACCGCCACCAGCGCCAGGAAAACCAGCAGGACGGTCCAGTTCATACAGGGCAACGAAGGCTACGGGCGAACAGGACGGATTGCAAACAGGCGACCCGGCGGCGCGAACGTCAGGCGGCCGGACTGGCCCGTTCGTCCACGATGCAGGCGGTGACGAGATCCGCCGCCACGTTCAGCACCGTGCGAGCCATGTCCATGACTCGGTCGGCGCCCAGGATCAGCGCCAGGCCCTCCACGGGAAGATGGAAGTGGGTCAGCAGGGCCGCGATCAACGGCAGCGATGCGCCGGGGATGCCGGCGACGGCGCTGAGCACCGTCAAAACCAGCAGCACGGCCTGGCTCCCCAGCGGCATGGCCCCGCCGTAGACCTGGGCGACGAAGAGCACGACACAACCCTCGTAGAGCGCCGTGCCGCTCATGTTCATCGTCGCCCCCAGCGGCAGCACGAACCCGGCGGTGCTCTCGGAAACGCCCAGTTCCTCGCGGCTGATCTGGATGGAACTGGGCAGGGTGGCGTTGGAGGAACTGGTGGAGAAGGCGGTGACCAGGACCGGTCGGATCGCCCGGAAGAACTCCCGCGGCGAACGGCGGGTCAGCAGGCGGAGCATCAGGGAGAGCGTGCCAAACAGGTGGATCGCCAGCCCGCCCAGCACGCAGAGGACGAAGACGCCGATGGCCCCCAGAACGTCCAGCCCGGAGCGCATCACCAGTCCCGCCAGCAGCGCCGCCACGCCGAAGGGCGCCAGCAGCATCGCGTAGTGGACGATCCGGGTCATCAGTTCCGTGAGTATCTCCAGGGCGTTGCGCAGTCGCCGGTGGAGTTCGGGGCGCAACTGCGTCCCCGCGCAGCCGACCAGCAGGGCAAACAGGATCAGGGGAAGAATCTGAAAATCCACGACGGCGCGGACCACGTTGCGCGGCATGAACATCTCGACCAGCGAGCGGAGGCTGATCGAGGGCTGCTGCTCGGCCCGCTCCTGCACCGTTCTGGCCTCGGCCTGGTAGCGGGCGGTCAGTTCGGCCCGCACCTCCCGGTTCATGTGCAGCCCCGGCTTGACCGCGTTCATGATCAGCAGACCCAGCGCCACGCTGATCGCCATGTTCACCGCGAACAGCAGGAACGTCCGCCCGGCCAGCGGCCCGAGCTTCCGCAGATCGCCAAGCTGCACCACGCCCAGCGCCAGGGAACCGAATACCAGCGGAACCACCACGAAGAACAACAGGCGGAGGAAGATCTGGCCGACCGGGTCCAGAAGCTCCGAGACGACCCACTCGGCGGTCGGCCCCAGCCGCGGCATCCAGCCGGCTGCAAGCCGCGCGATCAGCCCCAGCGCCATGCCTGCGGCCATGCCCCACATGATGCGCCGGGCCAGGCGGCCGGAGTGCCCGCTGTGCTCTCCCATGCGCGCGAGTATACTGGCCGGGCGATGGGCAGACCAGCAACCAGCAACCGTCGCCTGGCGCAAGCCGTCGTGGTTGTCGTTTCCGTGCTGATCGCCGCGTCGTTGTCAGTCCCGCTCAGCCGCTGCGGCCCGTCGATCAGGCCGGGGCTCGCCTGGTCGCCGCACGAGGGAGCCTTCCGGCCGCAGGGCAAGGTCGCCGTGCTGGGCGGGGGCGGCGAGTATCGCGTGATCGATCTGGAGGGCGGATCGACCCTCCGCCGCGTGAAAGTTCCCAATGCGCCGGTGCGGGCGCTGTGCGCCGACGCGCGGCACGTCGTTTTGTGCTGGCCGGAGGTCTTCGATCCCGGCTCGCTTGCGCGCCTGGAACTGTGGGAACTGGGCGGGGCCGGGCCGCTGCTGCGTTACGAACTGGGTCCGCGCGAGGCGTGGATCGGATCGCCACTGGCGATCAGCGCCGATGCCGGCACGATCGCGGCCGCCAACTCCGATGAACTGCTGGTCTTTGGTTCGCGCCGGCCGCAGGTGGCCGGGCGGTTTGAGACAGGGCTGCAGGAGCCGCTGTCCGGGCTGGCTCTGTCGGAAGGCGGCAACCTGGCGGCCGCATGGACCCATACCGGCACGCTGCTGCTTTGGGACGTGGGCACCGGAAGCGAACTGGCCCGCTGGACGGGTCTGCCCGGGGACATCACCGCTATCGCCGCGGCCTCTCCCGGTCGGGCGGCGGTTGCATTTGCCTCGGGGCAGATCGCCGTTTATGACGTCGGCTCGGGCCGCCCGACCAACCTGGGCCTGCGCTGGCGGGTCATCGCGCTGGCCTTTTCCGCCGACGCCCGCGATCTTCACGTCCTGAGCCCGGAAGGCAAGTCGCTGAGGCTGGTCATCAATCCCGAGTAGCGACCCGGGCCGAAAATCAGGAGTCGGAACGCTCGCCGCCCGTCGGCCGCTCTGCTAATATTCCGCCTCGCGTATGGCCTACACCGTGCTGGCACGCCGGTATCGCTCTTCCACCTTCGACCAGGTGGTCGGACAGGACCACGTTGCGCAAACCCTCAAGAAAGCCATCGCCTCCGACCGCGTCGCCCATGCGTTTCTGTTCTGCGGCACGCGCGGCGTGGGCAAGACGAGCATGGCCCGCATCCTGGCCAAGGCCCTGAACTGCGCCAAGTTCGACAAGCCCACGACCGAACCGTGCCTGGAGTGCAATTCCTGCAAGGCCATCGCCCGCGGCGAGGACATTGACGTGGTCGAGATCGACGCGGCCTCCAACACCCAGGTCGAAAAGACCCGCGAGGTCATTCTCGACAACGCCCAGTACCGCCCGGCCCATTCCCGCTTCAAGATCTACATCATCGATGAAGTCCACATGCTCTCCAAGAGCTCCTTCAACGCCCTGCTCAAGACGCTGGAGGAACCGCCCGAGCACGTGAAGTTCATCCTGGCGACCACCGAGCCGGAGAAAGTCCTGCCGACGATTCTCTCGCGCTGCCAGCGGTATGATTTCCGCAACATTCCCACCCGCGAAATCGCTCAACACCTGCGGCGCATCTGCCAGGACGAAAAGATCAATGCACAGGAGGACGCCCTGCTGCTGGTGGCCAAGGCCGGTGCCGGCTCCATGCGCGATTCCCTCTCGCTGCTGGATCGACTCCTGAGCATCGGGGAAAAGGAACTGACCGTCGCCACCGTCGAACAACTGCTGGGCCTGCCCAAGGCTCAGCTCATCTTCGACCTGGTGCAGGCGATAGGCCAGGGGCGGGTGAAGGATGTGCTGACGCAGGCCGACCGGATGATCCAGGAGGGAATGTCGCCCGACGGGCTGATCGCCTCGCTGCTGGACCACCTGCGGAATCTGCTGATCCTGCGAACCTGCGGGCCTGAGTCACAGCTTGTCGAGGCGACATCGGTCGCTCTCGGCGATCTGGCCGGTCAAGCGCAGGCCTTTGAGGCCGTGACCCTCTCGCAGGACATCGCCATCCTGGAAGACCTGCGGTGGCAGCTTCGCCAGTCATCGGCGGGGCGGGCGCTGCTGGATGCGACGCTGGTGCGACTGGCACTGGCCGAGCAGTTCACGCCCATCGCGGAGCTGCTGACGCGGCTGGACAACGCATCCTCACCCTCAGGCGCCCCGGTCGCTCAAAAAAAAAAGTCTGAGCTAGAAGCCCTCGGTACGGGCATGCCGCCGGCGACTGCCCGCACCGCGGTCTCCAGTAGCACGGGCGTCTCGCCCGTACCCACCGGCACCCCGAACGCCTCACCCGCAGTCCCCAGTAGCACGGGCGTCTCGCCCGTGCCCACCGGCACCCCGAACGCCTCACCCGCGGTCCCCAGTAGCACGGGCGTCTGGCCCGTGCCCCTTGAGCCGGCGGCTTCCCCCGATTCACCGGACGATAACGACGCTCTCCCCGGCGTCGGCAAGGTCTGGGAAGGCGGCGGCGCTTCATCCCTCTCGGCCGCGTTCGCCCGGTACAAGCCGCAATCCCCGGCCCCGCGAGCAACCCCCGCCGCCACCGAGCCGTCCAACATCGCGCCCGTCAGCGAAAGCGACGTTCCCGCCGTCTGGCGGACGCTGCTGTCCCGGATCAGGCAACAATCCTCCGCGCTCCACTCGATCGTCTCCTGCGGGCAGTTCCGGGGCATCATCGACGACCAGGCCGTCATCCACTTCGCGCCGACCCACCAGACGTTCGCGAAGATGCTCGCCCGCAACGGCAAGAAGGAACAGCTCTGCGAGGCCTTCTCGCAGGTGGTCGGACGGAACGTGGGCGTTCGGCTGGAGATCGACACGGCCGCGGAAGCTACCGACCCCGGCGACGGAGCCGCGCCCCTCGAAGAAGCCGGACAGCCGGTGTCGGGCGCGGCGTTTGCCGATCGGCTCACGCCGGAACAGCGGCTGGAGTTTGAAAACGACCCGCTGATCGGCGCGATGGTCCGCGAACTGGGGGCCACCATCCTGAAAATGTCGGAGGAATGATGTTCGATGCGCTGAAGAACCTGGGCCAGCTCGGCGACCTGATGCGCAAGGCCAGGGAAGTCCAGGAGCAGATGAAACAGATGCAGGAGGAACTGGCCCGCAAGACCATTACGGCCGACGCCGGAGCGGGCATGGTCCAGGCGACGGTCAACGGCAAGCTCGAACTGCTCAAGCTGACGATCGACAAGACCCGGATCGACCCCAACGACACGGAGATGCTCGAAGATGTGATCGTGGCGGCCGTTCATGCCGCGCAGGTTCGCGCCCTGGAAGAGCTTCAGCGCCAGATGCGGCAGAAGGCGCAGGAAATGGGCCTCCCGCCGGGGGTACTGCCCGGGGCATAGGGCAAGCCGCGCAACCTTCCGCGACTATTTGCGGATGCGGCAGACATCCGTGGCCGGTTTTGCGCCGGGCATGTCGTCCCGCGGCTTTTCCCTGAGCATGGCAAGAACGGGGTCGAACGTGCGCAGGATCGCCTGGTAGTCCGCGTCATGGGTGTCGGCAAAGACCGCCTGCCCGCAGCGCTGCGTTCCGCCCGCGGCCCTGGCCAGCGGCGCCGTCAGGAAGCTGTTGAGCTGCGGGTTGGTGATGCGCGTCCAGACGGGCCGGGGAACCTTGCCCTCAAAGTGACAGGCAGCGCAGCGCCTCTTGGCCACCTCCGCAAGCGTCTTGTCCAGGTCGGCCGGCAGGATGCGCCGGCAGCCCTGGGCGTCGGGATAAACCGCTTCGCTGGTTCCGTAGTAGGGAATGTTCAAATCGATCCAGGTGAAAACGCGCCGCCGCTCGTCTTCAGACAGGTTCACGCGCGCCGCGCCCTTCTGGTCCGGATGCCCGTTGAGCACCAGGTCGGCCAGCCTGCTCCGCGGCGAACCCCACGCCCCGGGGGTAATCTGGAGTATGTTCTGCTCGTGCCCGTTGTACGTGGGAATCCAGTTGACATAGGGACTGTCCCACTGGACCCAGTCGTTGCCCTTTCGGCCGCGGGCGAGCCACTCGTACGACACGTTGAAATAGTCGGTCTTGTCGCCGCTCAGGTCCACATTCCCGGCCGCCTCGACGCCGCCGTGACACGAGACGCAGTGCCTGTCCCAGATCGGCTGGACGATCGAGCTGTAGTCAAAGCCCGCTCCGGCGCCCCACGAGGGCGGCGCCAGGTCCTGCGGAGAGGCCAGCGACGCCACGGGCTGCCTGTGATGCGCGGCGCTCGATCGCGGTTCATGACAGCCGACGCATCCCTGCACCTCGCCGCCCATCAGGTGCGTGAACGTGCGCATGCGCTGCACGGCCCTGCCCTGCCCATCCAGCGCCATGAAGTAAATCGGGACATTGGCCGGAACCTTGAAGCAGGCCGAGCCGTCTTCCTCCACCCTGGCGTAGCCCCAGACCTTCTTGCCGGCGTAGGTGGCGCCGCAGGAGATCACGGGGAACTGAAAATCGAACGCCCGGTTATTCAGGTCCACGCGGATGGACTTTTCCATCTCCTGCACGACCGCAATCTGGCGCACCTCGCCTCGCTTCACGTGCGGCTCCAGGCCGGCGTAGACATCCACCAGCACCAGCGTCGCCCACCTCTCGTCGGGCGCGGCCTCGGCGATCCGGGAGGCAATGACCGGCGGCGGCGCGGTCGGCCGAAGCGGCAGCGGGTTGCAGAACCACATGCCGTCGCGCGGCCGGATCACCACGGCCTGCTCCCGCCCGGCGTAGTCGCGCACCAGGACGCTGCCGCCGCGCGCCACCAGGTAGTATTGCCCGTCGAGCGGGAAGGGAGTCTCGTAGGCCCCGCGGATGTGGTTGCCATTGCCCTTGTCCACCCGCCCGACGTCGATCTCCGGGGTGAGGTTGGTCAAGGCCTGCTGGGCATTGTCGCCCAGGGAGCGGTCGATGATGCCGACCGCGCCGCGTGCCGGGCCGTTGTGCGAAGTCAGGATGCAGAGCACCCGGCCGCTGCCGGGAATCTGGCGTGCGTTCATGAAGGTGGCCGGACTGAGCACGCGATTGCCGTAGAACCCTTCGAGCATCGTTCCGTCCGGGTGGATGGTCCAGAGGCTCTGGATGGGGATGGCGGGCTTGTCCACGTATTCCCACCGGGAGTACATGATTCGTCCATCTTCCATCACGGCCGGCGTGAAGTCGTTGACGATGTTGGCCGACAGGCGGCGGACGTTGGAGCCGTCGCGCTCCATGCGATGCAGCAGGCCGACCGGGGAAATCCAGCAATAGGCGAACTGGGGCAAGCGCGTTGAAAGAAAGGCGATGCCCCCATCGGGCAGCCAGCAGGCGTTGTAGTCGTGCCATTCGCCGTCGGTCAACTGCCGCAGGCCGGTTCCGTCGGCGTTGACCACGTAAACGTGGTAGCCCTGATCCTCGGCCTTGCGCCAGGAGAAAAGGATCTGCCTGGCGTCGTGCGAGAGGTCGCAGTCGAGGATCTGCCCGCCACCGGCATCGACCAGCCGCCGGAGCCGGCCATCAACGTTGTAGATGAACAGTCCCCCGCCGGGGCGGAAGCCTTCGACGTGGTAGGTGTAGACGTGGGATGAGTCGATGGGGTGGCGCTGGATGAGAACCAGCTCGCGAAAACCAAGCCGACCCTGCCTGAGGGCGTCGGCAAGCTCGGCGGATTCCTCGCCAAAGTCCTCGACGATCTCCGGCCGGCCGGGGGAGAGCTTGCGGAACGCGGGCAGGGCGGCCTGCGGGGCCGGAGTCGAGAAGACCTGGATTTCCGATGCCCCGGGATTCGGCCCGCCGTATGAACTGGTGAACTTGAGCGTGAGCCGGGTGAGCTGGCGGGGCGTCCTCAAGGCGATGCGCTGCGGGCCGTCACCCATCTCCAGTGTGCCGCTGGCAACAGGCTCAGCGCCATCGTCGGCCAGAAGCTGGTAGTCCTTCCAGCACTCTTCCGCAAACCAGGCCGTTCGGCCATAGTAGACCACTTCGGCGACGATGACCGGCTCCTTCCAGGTCAGAGTCAGCGCAGCTCCGTCGCGATGGGTCCGACCCTGCACACACCAGGCCTTCGCCACGTCGGCCTGGCTCCCGCCAAGGGGAATCTGACCGTCTATGGCATGCCGCGCAGCATACTGGGCGCTGTACTCTGAATCGGCGGCGACCGCGGCCTGAAGCGCCAGGTTTTCCGGCAGCGGCGGCTTCTGCGCCCATGCCATGACCGGGTAGAAGATCAACACGCCCGCAAGAAGCCGGCTCCACTTCCTCATGACATCACTCTACTGACGCCGGTTGGACAGGCAAGGAAAATCGGCCCCCGGCTGACCGACAAGAAAGCCGCTACCCCCGATCCCCGCCTTTCAGTCCCAGCGCGCGCTGGTAGCAATCCAGGGCCCGGTCGCCAAAACAGGCAAAGATCACCTGCTGGATCTGCGGATGCGCCTCGAGGAATGCGGCCGTTTCGCGGACGGCGATCTCGGCGGCCTGCTCCAGCGGATAGCCGTAGACACCGGTGCTGATGGCAGGAAAGGCAATCGTGCGGATCTCGTGCCGAAGCGCCAGGGCCAGGCAGTTGCGGTAGCAGCTGGCCAGGAGTTGCTCCTCGCCATGTCGCCCGCCCGACCAGACGGGCCCCACGGTGTGGATGACGTATTTTGCGGGGAGGTTGTGGCCGCTGGTCAGGCGCGCTTCACCGGTCGGGCAACGCACGCCGGGACGAACCTCGGGCACGCGGCGGCACTCCTCCAGCAGCGCGGGTCCAGCCGCGCGATGGATGGCGCCGTCCACGCCTCCGCCGCCGAGCATGCGCTCATTGGCGGCGTTGACGATGGCGTCAACCCGAAGGGTGGTGATGTCGGCGGCGACGGCCTGCATGCGGGGCTGCATAGACGAATTGTACACGATTCTGAACGCAAATGGCCGCGAATGACCGGCCTGCCCGGGCAGAATGGGTTCCGCGACGGCCTGGGCGTTGGGTGGAGGACCGCGCGGCGATGGACGCGCGCACCACATCTCCCCCGGGGCATGAGTCGCGGAAACCGGCGCGCGTCTGGCCCCTACTTGCCCATGCCCATGAACAGAATCACCAGGTCGATGATAAACAGCAGGACGATGGTGGCCTCGAGGATCATCATCCAGCGGTTGGTGTGGTCCTGCTTGAGGAGCTGGTACATCTCGTCGAGGGTCTTGAGCTTCTCGTCAATCGTGCGATGCCAGTCGGCCAGGTGAAAACGAGCCGACAGGGCCTGGTAGATGCGCGCCAGGTGCCAGTCGCCGAAGAACTTCGTCGTGTTGGAAAGCTCGTCGGAAAGGCGCGACATGTCGATCCGGATTTCGGCCAGTTCGCGCATGGTCTGGGCACGGTTGCGCATGCGCCGCTCCGAGATGTCGCGATAGGCTCGCTCGGTGGTTTCATCGAGGATGCGGTCGTAGGCCTCCAGCTCGGCCAGTTGAAGGTTGGCCAGTTCCATGATGTGCAGGATCTCGTCGAAGTTGCGCGGCAGGTCCAGGATCAGGGCCGCGTCCCAGTCAATGACGACCACGTCCTGCTCGTAGTAGCTCAAGTACCGGCCGGTGGACTCCAGCGATTCCTGGTCGGACAGGTGCTGGATGTCGGGTTCCTGGGTCAGCAGGGCGGCCACCTCGCGGCGGTGATCCTCGAGCCAGTCTTCGGCGCTGAGAGGCCTGCCGTCGGGCGTGGTCAGGGGTGCATTGATGCAGAAGACGGTGTAGGCCTCCTCGTCGCTGAGCTTGTCCACCGGACGAATGCACATGGGGCGGAGTTCATGGTGGACCTCCTCGGCCAGCGAGCGGACCTCCTCGTACAGGGTCGAGTTGGAGAAGTGCAGGTCGTGATAGTCAACCAGGTCCTCGATGCGCGAGACGGTGAACGGGACCCGGAAGGTGATGGAAATGGCGCCGACGGGCAGGAGCTTGACGGTGCGCTCGACGCGCACCGGACCGTTGGGCCCGATGCGCTCCAGGGGCGGCATGCGGACCATCTGCGGACGATGGAAAAAGAGCTGCCGCGGACTGCGCTTGGTGGCATCGACGGCAAACTGGGCCACGGGCTGGCCAAGCAGTTCGCGAATCGGCTCGCGGCGGATTTCGTAGGCAACATCGAAGGCAAAGATGTAAACGGCTTCGCCGACGTATGGGCCGACCTTGGCGGCCGGCGCCTGTTGCATGGAGGGGGAAATTGGATCGGCGGAACGCGTCATGGAACACCTTCTCAATGGATTGTACCGCTGGAAACAGGCCCTGCCCATCACTCGTTATATTATTGTAAACCGTTATTTTGCATTGTCTTACGATCCAATGGCACCGGGCGCACGTTTTTTCGTGACCAAATGGCCATGCCTGGCGTAAACTGTTGCCGCTGAATGGGATAGATATTGGCAGCGAGACGTCCGCAAGGATCGGCCGTCGCATCGGCATGAATTAGCGAGGCGGATGACCGGCCGGGAGTGTTTGTCTTTCAAGGGGCACGGTCAAAATGCTTGTGCTGCGAGGATGAGTATGAAACGAGCCTTCTGCGCGGTGATCCTGGTGGTGTGCATGGCGGCGATGGCGGCCGTGTCCCGCCCGGCTTCCGAGCCGGTGCGGATCCTGACCCTGGTCGGCGATGGATCGGCCATGGGCAAAGCCCACGGCCAGCAGCTTGGGGAAACGATCCGGATGCTTCACGCCAGGTATCTGGATGGTGTCTTTGCCGACCCGGAGTTGAAGAAGAAGGCGCTGGTGGCGGCATTCATGTTCCGTTCGCAGCTTCGCCCGGAGCACCGCAACGAGATCACGGCCCTGGCCGAGGGAGCGGGGATCGACCCGGGCGTTGCCATGCTTGGCAACTGTTTCCTGGACCTGATGCCGAACATGGCGTGCTCGACGGTCGCGCTGGGGGCGGACGCTTCCCCCGACGGTGTGGCGCGCTTTGGGCGGAACGTCGATTTCGCCTCCCGCGACATCGCCGACAAGCACAGCGTGCTGCTGATCTACAAGCCCGCGGGCAAGCACCAGTTCGCGGCGGTGAGCTGGCCGGGAATCATCGGCGTGCTGTCGGGAATGAACGAGCACGGCCTGACCCTGGCGAACATGGAGGTCGATCGCCGGCCGGCCATGCCTTCCGCAATGCCGTATGTCATGCTGTATCGAACGATCCTGGAAGACTGCAAGACCGTGGAGGAAGCGATTGACCTGTTGAATCGCACGCCGCGGCAGAGCGCCAACAACCTGATGCTGATGGATGCGGCGGGCAGGCGGGCCGTGGCCGAGATCACCCCGGAGAAGGTGGTGGTGCGATGGGGACAGGATCGAAAGGCGCTGCTGAGCACCAATCACCAGCGCGGAACCGACCAGGATGCGGCCGGGCGATGCAACCGGTATGACCGGCTGGGCCAGGCAACCCGCGCGCAGTACGGCAGGATCGGCGTGGCCGAGATTCAACAGATGCTGGCCGATGTGGCACAGGGGAAGATGACGCTGCAGTCGATGATCTTCGAGCCATCGACGCGGGTGATGTACCTGGCGACCGGGCTGGAAGCCGGCAGGCGCCAGTTCAGGAAGATCGACCTGGAGGAGCACTTCGGCAGGTAGCGGGGTCAGATCTGCGGCACGCGCCCCAGGCCGGCGCGGGGGTGGCGAACGTCGCGACCCTGGACCATGTAAATGGCATCCTGGGCGATGTTGACGGCATGGTCGGCGATGCGTTCCAGGTGGCGGGAGATCAGGATCAGCGCCAGCGCCCGCTCGATGGTGCGCGGGTCGGCGATCATGTAGGTCAGCAGTTCGCGGAAGAGCTGGTCCTTGAGGGCATCGACCTGGTCGTCGGCGAGGATGACCGTCTGGGCCAGCACCGGGTCGGAGTTGACGAACGCCGCGATCGATTCGCGCACCATTTTCCGGGTCAGTTCGGCCATGCGCGGCAGGTCGATCAGCGGCTTGAGGGGCGGCTCGGCCAGCAGCGTGCGGACGTTCTCGGTGATGTTGATGGCCAGATCGCCGATCCGCTCCAGTTCGCTGTTGATCCTGGTGGCCGAAACGATGAATCGCAGGTCGTTGGCGACCGGCTGCTGGGTGGCCAGGAGCGTGAGGGCCGCCTCGTCAACCTCGATCTGCAGCGCGTTGAGCTGCTCTTCCTGCCCGGGAACGGCGGCCACGGAATTCTCGTCGCGCTTGACCAGTTCCGCGATGGCCGAATCAATCATGTCTTCCGCCAGGCCGGCCATGCGCACCAGCATCTGCTTGAGTCGGTCCAGGTTCTCGTCGACGATTCGTTGGTGTTTTTCCATGGGAACAAGTCGCTGGTTGCGGTCGATCAGCCGTAGCGGCCGGTGACGTAATCCTCCGTGCGTTTGTCGGAGGGGTTGGTGAAGATGCGGGGCGTCGGGCCGAACTCGACCAAGTCGCCCAGGAGCATGAAGCCGGTGTCCTGGGAGACGCGGGCGGCCTGCTGCATGTTGTGGGTGACGATGATGATGGTGTAGCGGTCCTTGAGGGAACGCATCAGGTCCTCGACATGCTCGGTGGCGATCGGATCGAGGGCCGAGCAGGGTTCATCCATCAGCAGCACCTCCGGCTCGACGGCGACCAGGCGCGAGATGCAAAGCCGCTGCTGCTGTTCAGGGGAAAGATCCAGGGCCGGCGTATGCAGCTTGTCCTTCAGTTCGTTCCACAGCCACGTGGCGTGGAGGCTGGATTCGACGACCTGCTCCAGGCGGGCGGCGTCGCGAATGCCGTGCGCCCGCGGGCCATACGTCACGTTGTCGTGGATCGAAAGCGGGAACGGGTTGGGGCGCTGGAAAACCATGCCCACCCGCTTGCGCAGAAGGGTCAGGTCGTTGCCCGGCCGGTAGATGTCCTGGCCGTCCAGGAGGATTTCGCCGGTGATGCGGACGCCCGTGATGCGCTCGTTGAGGCGGTTAAAGCAGCGCAGGAGCGTTGATTTCCCGCAGCCGGAGGGACCGATGATGGCGGTGATCCGGCACGGCGCGATGGAGATGTTGATGTCGCGCAGGGCCTGGAAGGAACCGTACCAGAGATTGAGGCTGCGCGAGTAGATCTTGGCGGCCGGAGCCCGGGAATCGTCCGCCGTCGGGATTTGCAGCGACCGTGTCATCGTGCGTTATCCAAAGTGTCCGGTGATGTATTCGGCGGTTTTCCGATGGACCGGGTTGGTGAAGACCTGGGAGGTGTCGCCGACCTCCACCAGCCGTCCCATGAGGAAGAACGCCGTGCGATCGGAGGCGCGGGCGGCCTGCTTGGTGTTGTTGGTGACCAGGATGATCGAGTAGCGGCTCTTGAGCTGAAGCAGGGCATCCTCGATCTTGGCGGTGGAGATCGGGTCCAGGCCCGAGCAGGGCTCATCGAGCAGCAGGGCCTCGGGCTCCAGGGCCAGCACGCGCGCAAGACACAGCCGCTGCTGCTGCCCGCCGGACAGGTTGGTGGCGAGGCTGTCCAGGCGGTCCTTGACCTCCTCCCACAGCACCGCGCTGCGGAGGGAGGATTCCACGATCTGGTCGAGCTGCGATCGGCTGCGGATGCCGGCCAGGCGCGCGCCGTAGGCAATGTTGTCATAGATGCTCCAGGGCAGCGGAATCGGCACGGCATAGACCATGCCGACGCGCCGCCGCAGCCTGGCCACGTCGATGTTGCGGGCGTGGATGTCCACGCCGTCCATAAGAATCCGGCCCGTGCGCGTGAAATTCGGCTCCAGATCGTTCAGGCGGTTCAGCGAGCGGAGAAAGGTGGTCTTGCCGCTTGAGGCCGGGCCGATGATGGCCAGGCGCTCGCGCGGACGGATGTCGAGGGTGATGTTCCGAAGCACGGGCTGGTCGTCAAAGCTGGCCGAAAAGTCCTCGACACGGATCTTGGGAACCATCGGCTCGGCTCCGCCGTCGGACTGCGGCGGGCGGCCCGAGGATGTCTGCGTGCGGTGCATTTGACCGGGTTGATCGGCGAGCAGTTCAGTCATGGCTAAACCACCTTGGCGACGAATCGCCGCATCAGCCAGTAGGCCGAAACGTTGATGACCAGGATCGCGATGATCAGCGTCGAGGCGGTCGCGTAGGCGTTGGTCATCGAGATGCCCTCGCGGGAAAGGGTGTAGAAGTGGAGGGCCAGGGTTCGCGAGGAATCGTTGACCGACCGGGGCAGATTCAGCGCTGCGCCGGAGGTGAGCATCACCGCCGCGGTCTCGGAGATCGACCGGCCGACGGACAGCACGATGCCGGTGACGATGCCGGGCAGCGCCGAGCGGAGAACGACCTGCGTGACCATCTGCCATCGCGTCGAACCCAGGCCATAGCTCACCTCGCGGTAACTGCGGGGGACGGCCCGGATGGCCACTTCCGAGGTGCGGATGATGGTCGGCAGGACCATCAGCGCCAGCGTCAGCGCCCCGGCCAGGATGGAAAAGCCCATGCCGCAGGTGACGACAAAGAAAACGAAGCCGAACAGGCCGAAGATGATCGAGGGGATGCCCGCCAGGCAATCGGCGCCGAAGCGGATGACGGCGGTGACCCTGGACTCGCGGGTGTACTCGGTGAGATAGATGGCGGTGGCCACCCCCACCGGCCCGGCAATCATCACCGCCAGGAGGGTGATCCAGAGGGTGCCGACGATGATCGGGAGAATCCCGCCCTCGCGGCCCATGGAGCGCGGCGAATCGGTCAGAAAGCCCCAGGTCACGTGCGGCAGACCCCGCAGCAGGATGAACAACACGATGAACAGCAGCGCGCCCAGGGTCAGGGTGGCCAGCAGCCACATGACGGTGACGGCGATGCGCTGGTTGATCTTGGCGGTGGTTCTCATTTGGCCAGCACCTTCCTGCCGGCGCGCCGCCGCGAGACGGCCAGGGCAATGGAGTTGAGCACCATGATGATCACGAAGAGAACCACGCCCGTGGCGAACAGGGCCTTGCGGTGGTCCCCGTGGGCGTAGCCCATCTCCAGGGCGATGTTGCTGGTCAGCGTGCGAACGGGATCGAGAATGCTGCGGGGAATATCCAGGGTGTTGCCCGCCACCATGATGACGGCCATCGTTTCACCCACGGCCCGGCCCATCCCCAGGATGACCGCGGCCACGATGCCCGGACGTGCGGCCCTGAGCATCACCATGTAGGTCGTCTGCCACTCGGTGGCGCCCAGCGCGATCGAGCCCTCGGCGTAGGTCCTGGGCACGCTCTGCAACGCGTCGACCGAAATGCTCGTGACGGTGGGCAGGCACATGATGCCCAGCACAATCGAGCAGGCCAGCACCGACAGGCCCGGCCCGCCCAGGTGATCCCGGATGGCCGGCACGAGAATCGCGACCCCGATGAAACCGTAGACAACCGAGGGAATCCCGGCGAGCAGTTCGATGGCCGGCTTGATGATCGAAACCACGCGCGGCGAACAGAACTGCGTCAGCAGAATCGCGCAGCCCAGTCCGAAGACCACGCCGATGACCATCGCGCCGAGGGTGACGGCCAGCGAGCCGACGATCATGGGAAAGATCCCGAAGGCCGGGGGTTTTTCCAGCGGATACCACTCGCTGGAAAAGATGAACCGGCCAAAGCCGATCTTGGCGATGATCGGCAGCCCCTCCTTGAATATGAAGGCGGTGATGACGGTCAGGCCGGTGAGTGCGGAGAACGCCAGCAGCATGAGGACCGCGCCGATCAGGCGCTCAAAGTCGAATCGTGAGCGGCTGGCCAGGTCGGAGCCGGCCAGGCGGCCATCCAGCGATGCGGTTGTTTGCGCGGCGACACTCATCTGACTCTCACCAGGCCTTCCTTTTCCAGAACCTCCTGCGCGTGGGGAGAGAGGACGTACTCGATGAACGGTTTTGCGTGATCGGTGGGCGGCCCCTTGGTAATGAACAGGAACGGGCGGACCAGCGGGTAGGTCTTGTTCATCACGTTGTCGTGGCTGGGCACAACACCGTCGATCTTCAGCGATTTCAGTTCGCCGGTGACCAATCCCAGCGACATGAAGCCGATGGCATTGGGGTCGTCCTTGACGATCTCCTTGATGGCGCCGTTGGAGTCCTGGTTGATGGCCTTCCGAGAAACCCGGCTCTTGCCCATGATCAGGGTCATGAAGGCCTCGCGCGTGCCGGAGGATTCCTCGCGGACAATCAGGCGGATGGGCATATCGGGCCCGCCGACTTCCTTCCAGTTGGTGATTTCGCCGGCAAACATCTGCCTGACCTGTGTCCTGGTCAGGTTGTCCACCGGGTTGGTGGGGTGAACGACGATGGCCAGCCCGTCATAGGCGATGGCGATGGGATTGAGGGTCTGCGCCTCGTCGGATTTCAGGGAGCGCGAGCACATACCGACATCGGCGATCCCATCCAGGGTCGCCTGCACGCCGACGGTTGATCCGCCCCCCTGGACGTGCGCCTCGTAAGCGGGTGCCCTGCCGTTGAACTCCTGGGCGAGCATCTCGGCGAATGGCATGACCGAAGTGGAACCGATGACGTTGATGGCCCCGGCCTTGCTGCCGGACCAGTCCCTGAACATGACTGCGATGGCCAGTGCGAATAAAGCCAGACCGACAGCAAGCCGCATAGGGCCTTTACCCTCGCGCCTTTCGGGGCGCCTGTTCAACTGCTCCGTGGTCTTGTTTCGAATCACCGCGACTGGTCGGACAGTCGGGTGCCCGTTCACAAGAGACTCTAATCCTGTTAACACGAAACACAAAACAACAAAACACGAGCTTAATTGAAGTTTAACAGTTGCTCGGAGTGGGATGCCAGAATGCCGGGGACCGTCACGCAAGGGGCGGAGCCGCCCAGCGCCCCAGAGTTGGCCGCAACCCGTCGCACCATCGTGAAGTTTCTGTCCTGAGGCGACTTGCGCACGCATCCCGCCCCGGGTTAGAACCTCGATTGGGGTCCGTCCCCGCGATCCCGGACTGCTGACCGTGAAAAGCGTCAAGCTCCCCCGGCCTGTCGCACGTGGTCCGGCGCTTTCGGAATCGCCCCGCTCCGGTACACTAACCGCTCGCTTATTGGAGTCAGGCTATGCCCCAACCCGTTTTGGCCGTCGTCAGCGTTCTGGGAAAAGACCAGAAAGGGGTCGTCGCGCAGTTCGCCACGTACATGGCCGAGCGCGGCATCAACATCGAGGACATCGAGCAGCGCGTGGTCCGCGGCGTTTTCGTGATGGACATGCTGGTGGATCTCAAGGACCTGACCTGCGACCTGTCGGAACTGATCACCGGGCTGATCGGTCTGGGTCGGCGGATCGACATGGAAGTCCGCGTCCACCTGCACAGCCAGCGCAGGCCCAAGTGCGTGGCAATCCTTGCCAGCAAGGAGCCCCACTGCCTGGAGCAATTGATCAAGGATCACCGGGAAGGCAAACTGCACGGACAGATCATCGGCGTCTTCGCCAATCATCCGGACCTTGAGCCGATCGCCCGGGCGGCCGGATTGAACTTCGAATGGTTTCCCGCGACCGATGTGGAAAAGCACTTCGACTGGCTGCACAAGCGGCTGGACGAAACCAAGGCCGACCTGGTGGTGCTGGCGCGGTACATGCGAATTCTCCCTCCGCGGATTGTGCAGGCGTATCGGCACCGGATCATCAACATCCACCCGTCGCTGCTTCCTTATTTCCCCGGGGCGGCGCCGTACAGGCAGGCGTATGAGTCGGGCGTGCGGGTGCACGGCTGCACGGCCCATTTCGTGACCGAGCAGCTCGATGAGGGGCCCGTGATCCTCCAGGATGTGTTTCACATCAACGTCGGCGCCGACACGCTGGAGGATGTCAAGCGCAAGGGGCTTGAACTGGAAGCCCAGGTGCTGGCCAAGGCCGTGGAACTGTTCCTCAACGAGGAACTGGTGGTCGTGGAGAATCACGTGATCTTCAAGCCGGGAATCAGCCGGTTCCTGACCGTCGGCCAGCGGAGCGGCTGAAGCCGCCCGCCCCCCGGCGCGTCACAACTGGCTTGCCAGCACCTTGCAAGTCTGCTCCTGGCGATACTGGTTCAGTCGCTGGCGGATTCCCTCGTCCGACAGCGCCAGAATCGCGGCGGCCAGCAGCGCGGCGTTGGTCGCACCGGCCGAGCCGATCGCCAGCGTTCCCACCGGAATTCCCGCCGGCATCTGCACCATCGACAGCAGCGAATCCAGCCCCTGGAGACTCTTGGACTGCATGGGGCATCCCAGCACCGGGAGAAGGGTCTTGGCCGCCATCACTCCCGCCAGGTGGGCCGCCCCGCCGGCGGCGGCGATGATCACCTTCAGCCCGCGCGATTCGGCGGTTGCCGCCCATTCCAGGGCCGCGTCCGGCGTTCGATGCGCCGACAGGACGCGCTTCTCGTAAGGAATCTGGAGCTTGTCCAGCGTGTCGGCGGCGTTCTTCATGGTCTGCCAATCCGACGCGCTGCCCATCACGATGCCAACCAGCGGTGTGACCTCCGTGCTCATAGGGGGGCGATTCTAGCAGGCTCGCGTCAGACTCGACAGGGTCGGCGTTTTTCCAATGTCCCCCCGCGATCCGACGTTACAATGTGCCCATGAGTGATGAAAACGGTCGTTCCGAACGAAAGGGGCTGCGGTGGTGGCAGAAGGCTCTGGCGCTGGCCGCCGTGCTGGCCATGCTGGCGGCGCTGGCGATCGAGGGGTTCGTCTGGGTTCGGGGCGACCGGCCGCCGACGCCGGCGGGCGCCGCCGCCCGTTCAACAGGCCCCGCGGCCACCCCGGGAATGGGATTCGTCGGCTCCGCGGACGGTCCGGGCCAGGTCGAGCCGGCCGCCGAAGTCTCCCCCGCTTCCGACTGGACGCGCTACTCCCCCCAGGTATTCCGGGCCGGCGGCAGTTTCCTGGTCGGCTTTGCCGTGGCGTTCGTGGTGCGGCGCGTGTTGCACCTGGCCGCCTGGATGGCGGTCGTGGCCTTCGCGGGCGTGGTGGTGCTGCAATACGTGGGGGTAAGCGTCATTGATACCAGCCAGCTTGGCGATTACGGCAAACGCGCCGTGCAGTGGCTTGGACTGGAGATGAAGGATTTCCAGCAGTTTCTGACCCGGCAACTGCCCAGCACCGTGGCCGCCGCGCTGGGATTCGCGGTGGGCTTCACCCGCTGAAACGGCCTGGGGCGCCCCACCGACCTTTCCGCCGACCGGGCCCGTTCCACCGGGAGGCCTTTACCTTTGGCTGGTCCCGCCATACTTTTTAAACTCATGCCGACGACCGGACAACTCGTTCTGCTGGGCCTGTCCATTGCGCTGTTTGCGGCCGGGGGACTCTGCTCGCTGGCTCGGCTGCGTCAACCTTCCGAGAGACTGCGGATCGCGGCCAAGGGGTGCATGTACAGCGGGATCCTCTGCAACGTGGCGGTCATCGTCTGGCATGCGGTGGCACATTCGGGCTGGATTCCCCTCCACAACAGCTTCGACACCCTTCTCTGGCTCGCGGTCCTGCTGGCCCTGTTTGTGATGTACACCCAGCGTGTGCATCCGGTGGCCGGGCTCGACTGGTTCATCATGCCCCTGGTGATCCTGCTTCAGGCACTGGCGATGGTCGCAGGACTCTGGGACATCCGCACCTACCATCCGCTGGTTGCCAACACCTGGCTGTGGCTGCACCGGGTCACGAGTTTCGGGGGCGCAATCGCCTTTGCCGTGGCGGCGGCCGCGGGCGCGATGTACGTGATCTCCTCGCGCCTGCTCCGCCACAAGCGAATGCCCCCGCCCTTCGGCAGCCTCGAGCGCATCGAGCGGATGACCATGCACTCCGTGACGGTGGGCTTCGCCATGCTGTCGCTGGGACTGGTCACCGGCGTGATCGAGATCTTCGCCCACCACACCCGCACCAATCCGACCAAGATGCTCCTGGCCTGCCTGGCCTGGGTGGTCTACGCCTTCGTCCTGCACGCGCCGTTCAACCCGCGTTTTCGCGGCCGCCGTGCCGCGCTGCTCAGTGTCTTCGGCTTCTTGCTCATGATCGGCACCCTCGTCGCGGTCCTGCTCCTGCCCGGAGGCCAGAGCTGATGCATCGACTTCTGCTCATCGGATTGAACCACACCACCGCGCCGCTGGCGGTGCGCGAGAAGCTGGCATTCAACGCCCAGCAGCGACAGCAAACGCTGGCGGCCTTCCGACAGCGGTTCCCCGGTTCCGAGGCGGTCCTGATCTCGACGTGCAACCGCGTGGAGTTGTACGCAACCCGGCCCGTGCAGGGAAGCCCCAAGTTCGAGGAACTGATCGAGTTTGTCGCCTCGTTGCGTTCCGTGGCCGTCCCCGAGGTGGCCGGGCACCTCTACCGCAAGGTGGACCGCGACGCGGTCACCCACCTGTTCAACGTGGCCGCGTCGCTGGATTCGATGGTGCTTGGCGAAACACAGATCCTCGGGCAGGTTCGCGACGCCTACGACGCGGCCAGGGAGTCGCAAAGCGTCGGCCCGACGCTCAACCCGCTGTTTCAGCGGGCAATCGCCGTGGGCAAGGAAGTCATGACCCACCCCGCGCTGAACGAGGGCCGGCTTTCGGTCGCCTCGGTCGCCGTGGACTACGCCCGCCGTATCTTCGACACGTTCGCCGACAAGACCGTCCTGTCGATCGGCGCCGGGAAGATGGCCACCCTGGTGCTCCAGGGTTTTCACACCCTCAGCCCGGGACACCTGCTGATCTGCAACCGCGACCAGGCCAAGGCCCGATCCCTCACGGAGCGATTCGGCGGACAGGCCGTGGGACTGGACAAGCTCGCCGATCACCTGGTCGCCGCGGACATCGTGATCTCCTCCACCGGGGCGCCGCATCCGATCATCACGCGGGAAATGTTCCAGTCGCTGCTGCACCGGCGGCGTTACCGGCCGGTCTTCCTGATCGACATCGCGCTGCCGCGCGACATCGAAGCCGGCGTGGCGGACCTGGAGAACGTCTACCTTTACAACATCGACGATCTTCAGCAGGTGGTGGCCGCAACCCAGTCACAGCGGGCGCAGGCCGTCGCCGACGCCCGGGCGATCGTCGAGCGGCACGTGGCGGAGTTTGCCGCGGCCCAGCGCGCCCGCGAAGTGGGCCCGCTGATCGACCGGCTCTACCGTCGATCCCACCGCCTGGCCCAGGAGGAGATCGCGCGGGTGGTCAACAAGCTGCCCGGGCTGTCGCCCGACGACCGGCTGCTGCTGGAAAACATGGGGCGGCGCATCGTCAACAAGCTGCTGCACGATCCGGTCGATGCGGTCCGCAACCCCGCGGGAGGCACCCAGGCCTCCACCGTCTCCGATGTCTCGGCACTGGAACGCCTGTTCAACTTATCCGAAACCGACGAGCAAGCCCCGGAGGGAACGGCCGGTGAAGACAGACCCGACGCCTGATCAATCCGCCGCCCGCGGTTGGGGCCCCAGTCGCCTGGCGGCCATGGCCCTGGGCGCCGCCGCCCTGGCCACCTTCCTTTTTGCCTACGCCCAGGACTGGGCGGTGAACGTCCTGATCGGCCTGGCCGCCGACGGCTCGATCACCGCCGGGTACATCCTCTGCGCCGCCATGCTCGGATCGGCGATCCTCCGCAACTCAGGGATATCGCCCGCGCCCGCATCTCTCGCGCTGGCCTCCGCCGCGGGACTGGGGCTGGGGCTCTACAGCACGATCGCCCTCCTGCTGGGACTGGCCGGCTGGCTCAACCGCTTCACGGCCTGTTCCCTCCTGCTGGCCTCGGTCCTTCTGTTCCTCGCCGACCGCCTGCGCCGTCGCGAAGCGGCCCTGCTTGCCCGCGACATCGGCGGTTTCCTGCGTCATCGTGGCCTGTCCCACCTGCTCTGGCTCATCGCCGTGCCCTCCCTGGGCATCGGACTGCTGGGCGCCTCCATCCTGCCGGGCATGCTCTGGAAACCGCACGATCCGCATCCCTACGACGTGACCGCCTATCACCTGCAGGTTCCCCGCGAGTGGTTCGAGGCCGGCCGGATCTTCCCCCTTGAGCACAACATCTATAGCCATTTCCCTTTTAACACCGAAATGCACTACCTGCTGGGAATGCACCTGGCCGGGGGACCCTGGCAGGGCATGTACGTCGCCCAGCTCATGAGCCTGGGCATGATGATCCTGGCGGTGGCGGCGCTGCGCGCCCTGGCCGGACGGGCCGCGGGCATCCTGCTGGCGACGGTCCCCTGGACGGCGATGCTCGGATGCGTGGCGTACAACGAAAGCGCCCTGATCTTCTACCTCTGCCTGGCCCTGGGCTGGATTGGCACGCGGGAGGATCGAGCCGCCGGCCCCCCGGCGCCGGACACAACCGGGCCTCCGGTCGGCACCCCCTGGCCGCAAGACCCGCATTCCCGCCGGTGCCTGCCCCGCTTCGCTCTGGCCGGCCTGTTCGCCGGCTTCGCCTGCGGCGTCAAGTACACCGCCGTCCCCACGGTCCTGCTTGCCCTGCCGCTGGTCCACCTCCTCGCCCACCGATCACCCATCGCCGTTCGCCTGCTCCGCATCGGCGTCTTCTTTCTCGCAGGCCTGCTGGCATTCTGTCCCTGGCTGGTCCGCAACTACGCCTGGTCGGGCAACCCCGTCTTCCCGATGGCCATGAAAACGCTCGGCCAGAACAGGCTCAGCGACACCCAGGTCGAGCGATGGGACCGCGCCCACCGCGCACCGCCCGAATTCCAGTCTCTGCCCGGAAGACTCCGCGCCCTCTGGAGCAACCTGCTGGCTGACGCCCGGTTCGCCTACCTCCTGCTGCCCGCGTCACTGGTCCTGTCGGCCTGCCTGTGGCGCCGGGCAGAGATGCGGTTCCTTGGCCTTTTTCTGCTGTTCCAACTGATGTTCTGGCTCTTTTTCACCCACCTTCAGCCGCGGTTCGGCGTCATCATGCTGCCCATCGCGGCACTGATCGTCGCCCGATCGCTGGCCGGCTTCTCGCCAATCGAGGCATCCGTCGCGGTGCTCTGCGCGGCGGCGGGTCTGACCGTGCTTCACGGGCGCTTCGCCCCCTTCAACGAAGCGGGACAGCAGGGCTTTTACCGGCTCATGGACCTGTCGGTGCTGAACCCGGATGAAGTGGCCCGGGCACTGGAGAAATCGAATGCGAAACTCGCCCTGATCGGCAACGCGCAGGCCTTTCTCCACCAGGTGGAGATGTCGCGCCTCCGCTACCGGATCATTTTCAACATCGACTTTTCCCCGGGTATCAGTTCGGTGGACGCCTGGCTCGGGCAGGACATCGCCTCGCTCCGCAGGCAGGGATACATCGTCATCATCCATCCCGACGAACTGCGGCGTCTTTCACAGACTTACCACGGGGTTCCGCCGCCTCCGCCGCAGTTCCAGTCCGGCAATGAGCCGGTCATCCTCATGCCCCAATGAAAAAGGCTCCCGACAAGCGGGAGCCGGCAAGTCAATGAAGCCGCCTCATGTGAAACTGGAGAATCTGTGGCATACGCAGGTGGCCAGAGAAGGGAAAGCCGCGGAAAGACCCCCTGGGCCAACTCCGATGCCGAAGCCCCGGCGAGTGCAAGAATCCGTCTGCCAACAAAACCGGCCCCTGTGATTTCCAGGGGCCGGCGGGAAAGGAGAAGCCGCACTCAGATTAATCGCTTGCGCATCCGCCAAATCAAAACGATGCCCAGCAATGCCAGTATCGCCGCAAGATGGCTCACAAGGACCTCCGAGACGTGCGAATGCTGAAATATACCTCTGGAAACAACCGGCACGGGAGCCAATTTCGCGGAATCTGTGCCGCTTTCATGAGGGTCGGCGCTATTCTGTCAATCTGGCGAACCGTTGCGTGGAATCGTTTGCTTCACAACAGGGCTTGACGTCGGCGGCGTCTTTTCACTTGCAAGCCCCCTAGACGCGGTGAACAATACTGCCGTGGGTGGGCTTGCGAGGGTTGTTCATGCGCCGAGAGAAAATGCCCAAGCGGTTTATCGCCTCTGTTCTGGCCGCCGGTCTGACCGCCTGCGCCACCCCGAACTGGGCGATCGACATCTTTTCGATTCAACCCGCCGCGCTGGATCAGCCGCGGATCAACGCTTACGTCGCCCTGACACCGGGCGGCACTCCCCAGACTTACGAACAGGATTTTTTCAATATCCAGGCCTTCTTCGACACCGGTGCCAGCGGTGTGCTGATGAGCCTGAACACCGCCGGCATGTTGAATGTTCAACCGGCGCTGGCCGCCAACGGCACGGAGATCATCTTCTCCGACGTGGGCGTGGCCGGGACCGACGACTTCTACGTCTCCAATCCCCTCTACTTCGGCCTGGCGCCGTTCCACCCCGATGCGATGGTGGATGACCTGTCTCAATACCAGACGGTCTACAACCAGACGTTCGCCAACATCCGTGCCCAGATCGGTCCCAAGGATATCGTTATCGGGAATCCCTATCTGTCCGATCTGGATGTCTTCGGCATGCCCTTGATGCAGGGGAAAGTGGTCGTGATGGACCCCAAACCCGTCAACACATTCCTCGACACGATGAGGACTTACGTCTACAACCCCGGCACGCCGCCGACGACCGATCCCCTGAACGATCCCGGCATCCCCGTCACCGACCTGCACGTCAGCCTCAGCTTTGCTGACTTTACGCGCTTCACCACGGTGACGCCGGCCGGCGAACCCGGGCCGACCCTGGCGGCCAATCCCTTCATCGGGCCCAACCCGGTTCTCAAGCTTGACGACCCCAACGCCCCGGATGCCACGCCTCCCGTCCAGTTCAGCCTCAACGGCATCACGCGAACGGGCAGCTTCCTGCTGGACACCGGGGCGGCCGCCTCGATCCTGTCCGAAGCGAAGGCCGCCGAACTGGGCGTCACCTATGACCCCAACGCCGACCCGGACAACCCCATCCTCCTGGGCGTCCCGCTGGGCGATCAATTCCAACTGACCATCGGCGGCATCGGCGGGCAGAAGAAGATCGCCGGGTTCTTCCTGGACGACCTGGTGCTGCCCACCGACGAGGGAGATCCGATCCGCTTCGTGAGGGCGCCGGTCCTGGTTTCCGACATTACCGTCCGGGACCCGCAGACCAACCAGACCCTTACCCTCGACGGCATCTTCGGGATGAACTACCTGGTGGCCAGCGCCTTTGTCACCGAGGCCGACCCGTTCCCGATCATCGACCGGCTCACCTTCGGGCGCTTCGACTGGCTGGTCTTCGATCAGCCCAACAAGAAGCTCGGGCTGAAGGTGCTCCAGGGAGACCTGAACCAGCAGGGCATCAACTGGATCGGCGCCATCTTCGACCGCAGCTATTGGGACGCGGGCGATTACGGCAACTGGATGAGCGTCAGCGGCCGCGTTTACTTCGAGGATGGGGACTTCGTCAATTTCGACGATGGTCTGACTTTCGGGAACATCCTCATCCTGCCGGCCGACGGGAACGTTTACATCCGGTACGCCGTCGCCCCCGGCGGAATCTCCTTCAACAACAATCAGGTGCAGTACACCTTCCGCGGCGGGCCGATCAGCGGCTTCACGCCCCTGGTCAAGAAGGGAACCGGGTCCGTCACGTTCCTCAACCAGAACACCTACACGGGTCCGACCGATATTCGGCAGGGCACGATCTACTTCATGGCCCCGCAGGACATCGGCCCGGTTTACGTGCGCGCGGGGGGCCAGGCGGTCCTGGGCGCCAACCAGCGGTTCCGCGAGTTGAACATCTCCGGCGGACTGGCGCGCTTCACGGGCGGGGCGTTCAAACTTGTGACCGAGAGCCTGGCGATCATGGACGGCGGCAGGTTCGACATCGGTGACAGCGTCGTGATCATCAACTCCACGCCCCAGGAGCGCGAGGCGCAGCTCGCCCGGCTCACCGACATGCTCGGCTCGGCCCGGCGCGGACCGGCAGGACTCTGGACCGGCCCGGGCCTGACCAGTTCAAGCTGGGAACTGCTGGGCAACCCCGACAAGGCAATCGGGGCCATGCTCAATGACCGCGGCAACGGCCAGACGTTCTATGCCACCTTCTTCGACGGCCAGCCGGTCAACCAGAACTCGTTCCTGATCCGGATCACCTGGAACGGCGACACGGACCTGGATGGCGACGTGGACCTGGACGACTACGCCCGCATCGACAACGGCTTCCTGAACAAACTCAAGGGATGGTTCAACGGCGATTTCAATTATGACGGCCGGATCAACGCCGACGACTACTTCCTGATGGACCGCGCTTACTTCCATGCCAACGGCACCGCCGCGGGCATCCCGGTTCACTCGGCCCTGCTGCCGGAACCAATCGGCGCAGGCACAATCGGGATCCTGAGCATGATGGCTCTGGCCCGCCGTCGCCGCGCCGGATGAACCCTATCGCCGCTTGCGGCCAAGCATCTCCGCCGGCACGAACACCACCCGGCGGGCCGGATCGCCTGTTCGTCCCCCGCACCCTTTGGCGCAGCAACCGCCGAATCCGCCTCTGCCCAGTCGCAGCGTTCGTGCCATCTGCCACAGAACCGCGGCCGCGCACGCGCCGGCCAGCAGCAGCACGATGATGTGTTGCACCAGGTTCACAGCAACTCCGCCAGGATCACACCCGCCTCGGGCCTGGCCAGCGGCGACACTCGGTCCGATTCCGCGAACATCCGCACTTCCTGATGGCTCCGCCCCGATTCACTTTTCGGGTCGGCGGCAACCTCTTCCAACCATTCATGTCAAAAGTCGCGAGCCGACCTGATAGATCAGCAGGCACGCCATGTACGCCACGCCGTTCATGTAAATCAGCATGAACAGGGGCCAGCGCCAGCCGCCTGTCTCGCGCTTCACCACCGCCAGCGTGCTCATGCACTGCATCGCCAGCACGAACCACACCAGCAGGCTCACCGCCACCAGCGGCGTCCACACCGGCCTGCCATCGGCGCGCAAATCCTCCCGCATCGCCGCCGAAAGGTCCGTGGTCTGCTCGCTGGCGTCCCCCACGCTGTACACGATGCCCATCGTGCTCACGAAAACCTCGCGGGCCGCGAACGAGCCGACCAGCCCCACGCCCATTTTCCAGTCATACCCCAGCGGGCTTATCGCCGGCTCCATCGCATGGCCCAGCCGCCCGGCAACACTGTGTCGCAGCTGAGCCCCGGCCAGCGCGGCCTCGTCGGGATACTGCGCCGCCGCCGTTTCGGGCAGCCTCGGGTAGTACGCCATGGCCCAGAGCACCACGCTCATGCAGAAGATGATCGTGCCGGCCTTGGCGATGAACTCCCGCGTGTTTTCCCACATCTGCCGCAGCACCTGGGATGCCTGCGGAAGCTTGTACGTCGGCATCTCCAGGATGAACGCGGTGCCCGAGCCCTTCAGCAGCGTTCGCCGGAAGATCCAGGCAATTCCAGCGGCCATGGCCACGCCCAGCACGTACAGCGCGAGCATGATGCCGGCCTGCACCAGCGCGCCGTAGGCGGCGAAAAACGTCCCGATCAGCAGCGTATACACCGGCAGCCGCGCCGAGCAGCTCATGAACGGCGCCACCAGGATCGTCGCCAGCCGGTCCTGGCGATTCTCGATCGTGCGCGTCGCCATGATCCCCGGGATCGCGCAGGCGAACGAACTGAGCAGCGGAATGAAGCTCTTGCCGTGCAGTCCCACCTTCGACAACACCCTGTCCATCAGGAACGCGGCCCGCGCCAAATACCCGCTGTCCTCCATGATCGCCAGGAACATGAACAGAAGCGCGATCTGCGGAATGAACACGACCACGGCCCCAACGCCGGCGAAAATGCCGTCGCTGAGCAGGTCCTTGATCGGCCCGTCACTCAGACGCGACGTGATCAGCCCCCCGGCCCACCCGATCGCTCCCTCGATCGCATCCTGGATCGGCGCTGCCAGCCAGAAGATCGTCACGAAAAGCGAGCCCATGATCAGGGCGAAGATCGCCAGGCCCCACACCTTGTGAATCAACAGGGCGTCGATGCGCTCGGTCCACGATTCGTGCTGCGCAACGTGCGACGCGTGCTGGGCCACCGTGGCCGGGGCAGAAATGCCCATCGCCGCCAGTTCCTCGATGCCGGCGACGGTGCGATCGGCCACGCGCTCGATCCAGCGGTAGTGGGCCTCGATGTCGGCCTGCATCGGGTCCACCCCTTCATCGCTCATCCGCTGGGTGGCGGCCCTGACCAGGCTGGCCACCGGCTCAAAGTCCAGCGCCGGCCGCACGTCGGCCGCCCGATCCCCGATCAGCAGTCGCTCGGCAATCGCGTGATACCGATCCAGTCGCCGGTGATCGTCTTCGGGCGTGTGTGCCCTGGGTGTGGGCAGGCCGAATCCGCCCAGTCCCGGCGAGCCCAGGCCCTGTTCGCGGCTGTCCAGAATGGCCAGTGCGCCGCCGACGAGAGTAAGTTCCTCCTTCATCGCCTGGGGCAGGGACCAGTCGGGCATGGGGGCGACTTTCGCCCGCCCGATGGCCGACTTGAGTTCCTCGATGCCCTGTTTCTTGTGCCCAACGACGGGTACGACCGGAACCCCCAGTTCCCGCTCCAGCGTTTCAGGGGAGATGTGGATGCCTCTTCGGACGGCCACATCCATCATGTTCAGCGCCACCACCATCGGGCGGCCCAATTCGATAAGCTGGCTGACCAGATAGAGATTGCGCTGGAGATTGCTCGCATCGACGACGACGATCACCACATCCGGCGCCGGGGTTTCGGGCCGGAGCCCCCGCAAAACTTCCATGGCCACCTGCTCATCGGGTGATCGGCTGATGAGACTGTAGGTTCCCGGCAGGTCGATGACATCTATCCACTGGCCAGACCGGAGCTTGCAGCGACCGGTCTTCTTTTCGACGGTGATTCCCGGATAGTTGCCGACCTTCTGCCGCAGGCCCGTGAGGGCGTTGAAGATGGTGGTCTTTCCGCTGTTGGGATTGCCGGCCAGAGCGACGGTCAGGGTTGCTGATCCGGCGGGCGTGTCTGCGGACTTGATGCAGCAGGTCGGCATATCGCACGTTCCAAGTACAGATTAAGTCGAAACGCAAGTTCCCTGATGACTTGGCTTCAGTTATGACTCCTTGGCAATGCGAACAAACCTGGCCTGCTCGTCACGCAGCGACAGGTAATAACCACGAAGGCGAAACTCGATCGGATCACCCAGCGGCGCCCGGCGCACCACTTCCACAGCCGCCCCGTTGCAGAAACCCATTTCCAGAAGACGGCGACGAAGATCTTCGTCTCCCCCCACGGCGACGACCCGGCCGCACGCACCCACCCCCAGCTCGTTCAGCGAGCACGTCGCAGGGAACCCCACATGCGTACAACCTGCAAAATCACACGCCTTCATGGTCCAACTCCGTGCTCATGTGCCCGCCACGGGCTAGTATAGCGTAGTTGAGACTGAGTTGCAATTGCAAAACGGGAGTTTTTACTCCGATTTCTACGTCTGGATTATACTAGAGGTTCATCGGATTGCACGAAGAAACTGATGAGCCGGTGGCCGGAAAGGGTCCGTCAAAGTTGCGGCGTTGGGTGGAGGATCGCACGGCGATCCCGAACCGTCGGCCACGAAACATGTCATTCAGCCGCTAGAACTGCCTGAGGAACCGCACGTCGTTTTCAACGAAGTACCGGATGTCCGTGATTCCGTACTTGCGCATGGCGATGCGTTCGATTCCAAAGCCAAAGGCCCATCCCGAGTATTCCTCCGGGTCAATGTTGCAGGTCCGAAGAACATTGGGATGCACCATCCCGCAGCCGCCCAGTTCGACCCAGCGGTTGCGGTCCTCGAACCACACATCCACCTCGGCTGACGGCTCGGTGAACGGGAAGAAGCTTGGCCGGAAGCGAGCCTGCGTCTTTGGCCCGAAGTACGCATGGATGAACTGCATGATGGTGCTCTTGAGGTCCACCATCGTCACATTCCTGTCCACCACCAGGGCTTCAAGCTGGTGGAACATGAACAGGTGGGTCGCATCGACGGTATCCGGCCGATAGACGCGACCGGGTATCACCACGCGGATTGGCGGCCGCTGCTTTTCCATCACGCGGATCTGCACCGTGCTGGTCTGCGTCCGCAGAAGCAGTTCCGTGCTGGTCGCATGGTCGCCCGGTCGCCTGGTCGCCTGATCGCTCCGGGTCAGATAGAAGTTGTCCAGCGGGTCGCGTGCCGGATGCTGCCGGGGAATGTTCAGCGCGATGAAGTTATGGAATTCATCCTCCACTTCCGGCCCGGTGGCGGTGGAGAAACCCATGCGCCCGAAGAGTTCGGTGAGTTCGTCGGCCACCTTCATGAGGATGTGCTTGTTTCCGATCTGCGGCCTGCGGCCCGGCTCCGTCACGTCGATGGCGTCCTTCCCGGATGCCTGCCCCGCTTTGGCCAGATCGGCCTTTTTCGCCTCGAACTCCTCCTCGACCCGTTTCTTGACGGAGTTGATCTTCTGTCCCAGCGCCGCTTTCTGTTCTCTGGGCGCGGTGCGGAGCATCTCCGGGAGCTTCTTGACGATGCCGTTGCTGCCCAGGTACCTGATGCGGAACTGTTCGAGCGCGGCCGGGTCCTTTACCGCCGCCAGTTCCGCGGCCGCGTCCTGAGCAATCTGATCGATCTGCGCCACTGCATCCGCCATACGGCTCCTTTGCTTCGGGGGGCTATTCTGGAGATGCGCCGGGCTTTATTCAAGGTCGGTTTCCGCTTGTGCCGGCGGCGACCGGACCGGACAATCCCCTCAGTTTCCCGGAAAGGGCTGCGATGGACCTGTCCAAGCTCCCGCGTTTGTCCGATACACCCCGGCCGCCGGAGAACTCCGTCCCCGCGTCAACGTTTCCCGGTGCGCCGGACGATCCCCCCGCGCAGCACGGATTCGGCCCCGAATCCTTCATCAACATCGCCATTGGCCTGATTCTGCTGCTGATGCAGCCGAACCTAGTCCGATGGATCGTGTCGCTGTTCGGCGGACCGGCTCCGCCGGGTGTGATCGACAAGGACCGCGGCGAGATTACCTACGCGCAATCGCTGTTCTTCCTTGCAGATATGGGCATGGGTCTTTTCGCGCTGGCGCTGATCGTCGATGGAATTGTCCTGAACTGGCGGCGGCGAGCGGCGCTGGGGATCGCGATGGCATTGATGGGCATCGCCACGGCATGGAATCTGGCCACCGTGATCCGCCTGTACATGGTCCCCGGCTTTGGCCTGCAGATCATGCCCGCCCTGGCGGCGGCCTTTGGCATCTACAGCCTGATGCTCCTCTGGCAGCGGCTCAAGCCCCGCGCCGTGGGCGGCTGACCGGCGTCAGTCCACCGATCGAGTTGACGGCGCCGGCCGCGTCGTCGCGGGGGCTGCCTGTACGGCCTGTTCTTCCACGACCAGTACGACGTTATACGATTCGGGCTCGGCCGAAATGCGATCGTCGGCCCGCCACGGGGCATCGGACCGATCGAGCAGTTGGCGATTGGGGGCCTGCGCCGGCGCCAAGTACGGGAGATCGGCCTGCGGCTGATGCTGCGGCGTTGGGGATTGAACCTGTCCCGCGGCGCGCGGGGCTGCCGCCGGCGCCGCGGCCAGTTCGACCGGCCGCGTGGTTGGCGGCACCGTAACGGCCCCGACCGAGGCCGCCCTGGTCATCTGCGAACCCGTGTCCTGATCCCTGGGAGCTTCCGCGCGCCGCATGGCCATTGCCTGCGCCGGCGCAGCCATCTTTGCCTGCGTGTCGGAACCACTCATGGCCGACGGCTGCTCCTGGGCGCCCGGCCCGCCGGCATATCCACCCCTGGCCTGCGCTGGCCGCATGCGTGCAATCTGCGCCGGCTGCACCTGGGCAACCTGGGCGCCTGCGTCGAGCTGCGCGGTCTGCCGCGCGAGGTTTGCATCCGGAGCGGCCAGTGCGCCGGCGAGTTCCGCGAGTTGCCGGCCGTTGAGGTTGCGCACCAGAATGACACCGCGCCGCACACCCTGCGACTGCGGCAACTGGGTTGAGGTTTGCTGCTGAGGCTGCGACGGCGGCGAAACCGCGACCGGGCTGATCGCATCGTTGGACCGGGTTGCCTGCGTGTTCAGCTGGTCGGTTGAGACTTGCAACTGCGGCGAGTTCAGGGCGTGCTGCTCCAGTTGGGGAACCATCAACTCATTGTTGAGCGCTTCCCGAACAACCAGGAGGTTGCCGCCGACAGGCAGCGGTCGGCCCGTTTCCAGACTGTCCAGAACGGCTTCCCCCGCCGCCGACCAGGCCAGACCGTTGTCGGCCAGGAAGCGGGTCGCCTGGTCGCTGGCCCGGCGCAGATCTTCCGCCCTGATCGTCACCAGCAGCGTGGGATTTTCCGGGGCGGCGGCGAAAAACGCCCCGGCATCATCGACGACAGCCGACATCATCGGCGAGGCGGACGACTCACGCGGCGGCTCCGTTGCGGCCAGCATTCCCGGTGGCTGATCCGCATCCCTGGCCTGGCTTTCCGTCGGGCTTGCGGTCTGTGGATTGGCCTGCTTGATGTCGGCGATTGTCACGGCCGGATGCTTGGGGGGCAGCACCGAGTAGACCACGATCCCCAGGCCGAGGGCCAGGGCGAGCACCGCCGCGATGCTGAGAAGGGCCGGCCAGGGGTTGAACCGGTCGATCCGCAGGGTGGTTTCCAGTTCACCGGCTTCGCCCTCGGTCAGAAGCGCTTCGCGTTCCAACTGTGCCTGAAGCACATCCGTCATGTCGGGGGGCGCTTTTTCGCGCGGCAGCTGGCGCAGCATGGCGCGCTGGCCCACGAGATCGGCAATCAGCGCCATGTGGCCCGGATTGGCCTGCAGGTGACGTTCGATCTCCAGCCGCTCGGCCGCGCCGAGCTCGCCGTCGATGTAGGCACACAATCGCGCCTCAATCTCTTCCTGGTCCGGTGGCTCCGCCATAGATCAATCCAACAGCGTTTTTCCATTCCGCGGCGGCGGGCTTGGCGGCCGCCACTCGCATCAGCACATCGTACTTAGCACGGCTCTTAACGATTCGCAACCAGATATGACATTCCGCCGCGCCCGCTCAGGTTCGCCCGCCCGCCAGGTAGGCCCTGAGCTCATCCCGCAGCGCCAGCCGCGCCCGGAAAAGCCGGCTCTTGAGGGTTCCCAGCGGCAGGCCCAGCACGTCGGCCATCTGCTGATAGTCAAATCCCTCGATGTCGCGCATCACGAGCACGGCCCGGTACTCCGCATCCAGCCGACCCAGGGCCGCCAGCACCTGCTCGCCCTGCTCCCGCTTCTCCAGGTTCTGGGCGGGCGTATCCGCCTGCCGCGCCGCCAGGCGGTCCATCAGGACCGACGCCTGATCCTCGCCACCACGCGTCCCGTTGCCGTTGGACGGGGGCGACGACAGCGAAAACACGCGATGCCGCTGCACTTTCCGAAGGCGGCTGATCGCGAGGTTGACGGCAATGCGAAACAGCCACGTGTACGGCGAAGCGTCGCCGCGGAAGCTGTCGAGTTTCATCAGGCCGCGGGTGAACGCTTCCTGGGTCAGTTCTCGGGCCTCTTCGCGGTCGCCGACCAGGCGGACGATCGCGTTGTACAGCCGATCCTGGTAGAGGAGCACCAGTTGCCCGTAGGCCGGCCGGTCGCCGCGCTGCGCCCGCTGCAACAGGTCCAGTTCGCGCGATGCGGGCGATTCCGCGACTTCCGCTCCCGCGGACGGCTCGAACTGTGCTCCACTGAATCTCGACATGAGGTTTGACGCAAAAACAAGAGTAAGGTTCCGCGTGATTCCGTCCGCAGTTGGATCGTTCAATGGTCCTCCATGACCCTGCACCCAGCCAGTGTTCCCCGGCACACGCTCACTATGACAACCGATCCAGACAACGTCAATCAACTTCCTGAGCGCGATACAATCCGATCAACCGGGCTGCGAAGGGGGAGGCTTGCGGCTCCCGAATACCGCGGCCGGGTTCCGCCTGCTGCAATGTCGTCGCCGCCTGGAATTCCTTTACGAAAAAAAGCGGAGATCAGGCGGGCCGTAGCGTGGCCCGTACGATCACCGCTCATGGAGGGCTATTTTGTCCTGAATATTGAAACACGACCGACCGGGACTTTCAAGAAAAATCTTTTGGGAAAACCACGGCGGGGTCCGTGAACGTTTCGGCGTTGGGTCGAGAACCGCACGGCGAGGAGCGGCTTGTGGGCGATGGTACGCTTGCAGGATTTGGGCACGGGCAAGATGCCCGTGCTACGGAATACTGGGCACGGCGAGATGCCCGTGCTACGGAATACTGGGCACGGGCGGGACGCCCTCCTGCGTGGCCTGTCCCGGCGATCCCCGGCCGCTGACAACGGAAAGTGTCACGCACCCGTATCAAGATCATCATGCTTCATTGCAACTACCGGTACGCACTGCTGGTTCTCACGACAGCCGCCGCCTGCTCCGCGGCGATCCATGTCTCGCCGGGCGGCGATGACGCGAATCCCGGCACATCCGAGCGGCCGCTGGCAACAATCCAGAGGGCCGTGGCCCTCTCGCGCAGCACCGGAGACCGGAACATCGTCCTGCGAGGCGGCTCGTATTTCGACGTTGCCGTTACGCTCACGGCCGAGGATTCGGGGCTGACGATCGAGTCCGCCCCCGGCGAAAAGGCGCACCTGTTCGGGGGCATTCCCATATCCGACTGGCGGAAGGACGGGGAGAAGTTTTACGCCGCGAGGCTCCCGGCGGACCGCGATGGCGAGATCCGGATGCTGCTGATTGACGGCAGGCTCTGCCCGCGGGCGCGATTTCCGGAAGAAGGCGAACTGACACACGAAACGACCTTCAACGTCCGATGGATGAGCACCACCGGCGGGGGTTGGCAGCGCAAGCCCACCACCCAGGAACTGTCCACCCTCGTCTACAAACCCGGCGACATCCCGGCTGACCTGGATGTTCGTTCGGCCGAGATCACGGTGTACCACATGTGGGACGAGTCGTGCGTGGGGATCGCGTCGAACAACCCGGAAAGCAGGACCCTGACCCTCTCTCCGGCGACCGGGCATCCGCCCGGGGCCTTTGGCGTCAGGAAGTACGTGCTGTGGAACATCCCCCAGGGCATGACCAGGCCCGGGCAATGGTATCACGACCGCGCAGCCGGCCGGATCGTTTACTGGCCCCTGCCGGGACAGGACATGGCCGCCGCCCGCGCCGTGGTCCCGACGCAGAACACGATCCTGCGTCTTCGGGGCGCGCCGGGCAACCCGGTCCGCAACGTCACGATTCGAGACCTGGCGCTGTCGGCGACCAACGTCCCGCTGATCGCCGCGGGCTTCGCGGCCGCTCGATTCGACGGGGCGATATCGCTGAGCGGCGCCGCGAACTGCACGTTCAAGAACCTGGCCATCTCCCACGTGGCCGGCCACGGAATTGACGGCCGGCGCGACTGCTCCGGCATCCGCGTGGAGAACTGCGAAGTCCTCGAGTGCGGCGCCGGCGGCATCTACGTGGGCGGGACCGGCGCCGTCGTCACCAACAACCACGTCGCGGGCGTCGGCCGGTCGTATCCCTCGGCCGTCGGCATCTTCCGCGGCGGCAGGGACTGCGTCGTCTCCCACAACGAGGTCCATGACACCACCTACTCGGCCATCAACTACGGCGGGGAGAACAACGTCATCGAGTACAACCTGATCTATGACTGCATGAAGGTCCTGCACGACGGGGCCGCCATCTACGTCTTCGGCGGCAAGAACACCGTTCTTCGCCGCAACTTCGCCCGCGACATCATCGACACCGGCGGGTATGGCGCGTCGGCCTACTACCTGGACGAGCAAAGCGAGAACTGCGTTGTCGAGGAGAACTTCTCGATCAACGTCGCCTGGCCCAGCCACAATCATATGGCGCGCAAGAATATCATTCGCAACAATGTGTTTATCGTTCCCGGCGACGCGAAGATCACATTCCCCCGCTGCGCGGATTACACGATGGAAGGCAACGTCCTGTACGCCGCCGGCAGGATTCGCATCGAGGGCACCGACGCGGTGACGCGCTGGTCGAGGAACATCCTGCACAGCGCGGCCGGAAAGATCGAGGGTGTGCAACTGAAGGACTATTGGCCCGCGGCCACGGTTGAAGGCATTCGAGGCGATACGATCACCGACGATCCGCTGTTTGTTGACTGGAAGAACGGCGACTATCGCTACAAGGCCGGGTCGCCGGCCGAAAAGCTGGGCCTGAAGCCGGCGAATCCGTCCGAGGCGGGAAGAAGGAAGTAGCGGCGGCGAGCGAGCCGTCAATCCGCCCGGCACATCCGCGTCTGGCCGCAGGATGCGGAATCGCGACGCGAACCAACCGGCGGTTGCCTGCGGACGCCGCGACCGGGGAGTTCAATCCCGCGCCCCCGGATCCTCCTTGACCTTGTTGGTGTCGGCGGCGGTCTTCTCTTTCGTGGTGGGGCTGACCGTCCCAGGGCGCAGATAGGGAGCGCCGGCCGGCGATTCGATTCTCTGCCGGGCCGCGCGGTTGACCCTGGCGAGCAGGGCCTGCGGAATCTGCCGCTTCATCACCTCGAACACGGCCACGTTGTCCACGACATCCCCATGCCTTGGATCATTGTCCACCACCAGCGACGCCAGCAGTTCCGACCCCGGTCCGCGGGCAAACAGGGGGACCAGGCTGTTGGTGTGATCCCCGGAGTTGTGGAGCATACCCGGCATGTTGCCGGCGCCGTTGTTCACGATCGGCTGAAAGGGAATCCGGTCCGATTCGGGGCCCCAGAGCATCCCCGTCTCGTGATCCGACGTGACGAGGATCAGGGTCTGGTCCCAGCTGCTGTTGGCGTTGACCCACTCGACGGCGGCGGCCACCGCGTGGTTGAAGTCCACGATTTCCTCGATCATGCGGCCGGGCTGGTTTGCGTGGTTGGCCCAGTCGGGCGCGCCGCCCTCGACCATGAGGTAGAAGCCGTTGGGGTTGTTGTCGAGCACGTTCAGAGCCGCCCGCGTCATCGTCGCCAGCGTCGGCACGGTCGGGATCAGCGGATCGCCATAGGCCGGCGAAACAAGCAGATCCCGGGAGTTGATGTATCCATCGCCGTCCCAGTCGCGGGTCGGGGAGCGTTCCTGCTGCAATGTCGCCGCCGCGCAGGCGGTTCCGACCACTTTGGCCGGGGTCGGGCCGCTGGTCAGCGACTCGAAGTCATGGCGTGTCTGAATCAGCGTCCATTTCTTCGGGTGCGTGCCTTGCTTGAGCTTTTCCCAGGTCTCCGGGCCGCCGACGTACTTGTAATCGTCCTCGTACTCGGGGATGCGCGGAAGGCCGTTGCGATCGTAATCCGGGTTGCCCGCACCCATGATCACGTCGAGCACGCCGGCCGTGAGCATCTCGTTGGCGATTCCGGCGTAATCGTTGCGTGTCAGCTTGTGGGCCCCGCCCAGGGCGGCGGGGGTTGCATGGCTCCAGGGTACGCTGGTCACAACCCCGGCCGATCGGCCGCTCATCTTCGCCAACTCCGCGATCGTCAGCCTGGAAAGGCGGGTGCCCTTTTCCTCGGGGCCGTTGGCATAACCGATCCCCGCGTTGTAGGTGCGGATGCCGGTGGCCAGGGCCGTGGCTGCCGCGGCCGAATCGGTCGGATTCTTCTTGCGGTAGTTGTATCCCTTGAAAGGCCCGCTTCCCTTGACCGCCTTTTCCGGGTCTTTTTCCCATGCCTTGGTGGCATCGTAGAGGAGTTCGGTGTCCTGGTTGACCTCCCCGCTGGGTTTGCCGCCGCGGACCAGCATCGCGGTTCGAGCGGCGTAGGCCACCCATCCGGCCTGTTCATACGGCTGTTGGCCCTGAGCGCCGTACTCGTAATAACTGCCGGCCAGGAAGGTATTGAATCCCGATCCGTCGGCGATGAAGAGGATGATGTTTTTGGCCTTCTTCTCGGCCGCCCCGGCCGGACCCCCAAGAATGAGCGCCGTCGCCGCGACGAAGATCACACACCCCCGCAATCTTTCCAGATTTCGCATCAACATGCCACCAACAATCCCTTCGTTTTTCGATGCAGCGGCCGTTTTGCCGCAACATAACACGGTCGATTGGCCGTGCCCCCTTGACCGGGCACGGGCAAGGTTCCCGCGCCATGGTCGGTATCACCTCTGGCCGACCATTCTATTACCCCCTCGCTAGAACTTGGTTTAGATCGCGCTGCAGTCGTGCCAAGCCTCCAACGCCGTGGTGTTGACCCCGACCGCAATGCGGATGATCTTCACACCCAGTTTCCGGTAATGGTCGATCAGCGGCGTTGTCCGCTGGCGGTATAGTTCCAGTTTCCGGGCAATGGCCGCCACATCGTCATCAACCCGTCCGGCGCGATCGCCTCCGGTGTTGCTCCCGATGCGCTGATAGACCACTTCGGCCGGACATTCCAGGCTGATGACCGCCACGATCTGAACGATCCGGGCCACGTCTCTGGCCTGGCCCGTGTGCCGAGGCATGCCATTGAGAACGATGAGATCGTCAGGCTTGCATCCGTTAATCCGGATAAAAGATTCGAGTATCCGCCGGGCGATGGGGAACTGGTGATCCTCCAGCAGCGCCCCGGTCGTCAGCGCGTTTTCGATCACCGCCAGATCCGCCGGGCTCAGTTCCGCGGGTCTGCTGCCGGCCGCGGCCCGGAGCTGCGCGCCGAAGTCGAAATGCCAGCAGCGCCTGCCCCACAACCCCCGTGCTGCCAGGCAGTCCCCCAAGGGCGTCTTTCCCGAGCCGGTTGGCCCCAGCAGCAGAATGGCCTGGAGGTTGCTCATGGTGCGACCCGTGTTGGTGCGGCAGGCCGCACCCTACTTTTTGAGGAAGTTCGCCAGCAGTCTCTCCCCCTGTTCGGTCAGAAAACTCTCGGGGTGATACTGCACCCCTTCCAGCGGCCAGGTCTTGTGCCGAACACCCATGATCTCGTCCTGGTCCGTCCAGGCACTGACTTCAAATTCCGGCGGCATGGTGCCGTTGCGGATGATCAGCGAGTGATAGCGCGTGGCCGTGAAGGGATTGGGCATTCCCTGATAGATCGTCCTGCCATCGTGGTGGATTTGGTCGGTTTTGCCGTGCATCAGCCGCCCGGCCCGTTCGACGATGCCGCCAAAGACATAGCCGATGCACTGATGCCCCAGGCACACCCCCAGTACCGGCAGCTTGGAGGCAAAGTGCTTGATGATGTCGTTGGAGACCCCGCCTTCCCTGGGCGTGCAGGGCCCGGGCGAGATCACGACGTGCGTGGGTTTCAGTTCCTCCACCTGCTGGACCGTCACCTTGTCATTGCGGAACACGCGGATCGGCCGCCTGGGGTCGATCTCGCCCAGTTTCTGGACGAGGTTGTAGGTAAACGAGTCGTAGTTGTCGATGAGGACGATCATTTCGAGTAAAAGGTAAGGCGAGTCGAAAGGAAAATCAAAACCGTGCCGAATCTTGCCTCCGCCGATTTCCAGAACCCGCTGCTCTGGGCCCTGCTGATTGGATGGATCATCTCGGTCATCCTGCACGAGTTCGCCCACGGGCTGGTGGCCCACCTCGGCGGAGACTACACCATCCGCGAGCGCGGGGGCCTGAGCCTCAATCCGATCCAGTACGTGGATCCCGTGTTCAGCCTGATTATTCCGGCGGTCATCCTGCTGATGGGGGGCATTCCCCTGCCCGGCGGCGTGACCTATATTCGCCGCGACCTGCTGCGATCAAGGAACTGGGACACGGCCGTTTCCCTGGCCGGCCCGGCGATGAACATCGTGCTGTTCCTGGCCTGCGCGATTCCGCTTCATCCGCGGATTGGCTGGATCAACCCGGCGGTCGATGTTGCGCAATGGAGCAATGTGCAGGTGTTCCTGGCCGCCATGGCGATCCTTCAACTGACGGCGGCGGTACTGAACCTGATTCCGGTCCCGCCGCTGGACGGGTTCCAGGCACTGGGCAACTATCTGCCGCCCCAGATCCGCGACAAGGTCGGCAACCCGCCGGTGAGCACCTTTGCCTTCTTTGTGTATTTCATGATTCTCTGGAACGGCGGGTTCGGTCGGATTCTGCTGCATGTCTTCCTGCCCACGATGCAACTGCTTGGCTTTGACAACGCGACCATCATCAAGGTGGTTACCGCCTGGGGCAGAGTGTTCTAGAACCGGCCGGCTTATCGGACGCCTTGGGAATGTGAAACCACGGGCATGAGCCCGAAGGCGGCGGATGCGCCAGGCCAACGCTAACGGCGTGCAATACAGGATGATATGTTCAAACGGTCGCATCGGCAGGCGGTCGGTGACGGTCTCCAAGAATGAATCGGCTTGACTGTCCGTAAATCGGAGGCATGATCCTTCGGACGAACGTTCGGGTCTGTGACTGGTGGAGGGTGCGTGACAATTTCGGCGTTGGGTGGAGGATCGCACGGCGATGTTGAGGATGGTTTGAGCGTCGGTGTCCAGGCGGAGCCTGGGCACGGGCGAGGACGCCTCGTTGTTCTACACATTTTTGGCGGTGCGAGGGAGGAACTGCCGATCCAAGTAGCTCATGGATGAGTCAGGAACAACAGGTGTCAAAGAAATGATCGCGTCCTGGGCCATTGAAGAG
>Ga0101944_10001446_pt1 | contig 49350 bp, 41 predicted proteins | sample DewCreD2012metaG_FD_75245 | JGI IMG/M metagenome (GOLD analysis project Ga0101944, IMG submission 75245) | Hot spring sediment bacterial and archeal communities from British Columbia, Canada, to study Microbial Dark Matter (Phase II) - Dewar... ... | reverse complement strand
AGTGGCCATCGAGAGTCAGCCCCTCAAGATGCACGAAGGTGCCTGGTATCCGGTGGACATCCCGGAGCAGGGAGGGCCGCATCTGGGAATCGAGTGGGTCATCCCCCGGCAGTTCCGCGAGGTACGGGTGCATTACGCAAAGATGCCGGCCGGCGCGGAGGCTGTGCGCCTGCAATACTGGAACCACAACTGGCCAGCGCGATGGGTCGGCGGGTGGACCGCCATAGACGACCCCCATAACGGCCGATGGGTGAGCGTGCACGGCGACGTACTGTCCAACGGCAACGCGGTGATCTACCGGTTCGATCCCCTGGACATCACGGAGCTGGAGCGGGCCGAGGACTTCGCGGTGACCTGGCGGCAGAGCTACCGCATCCGTCTGCTGTTCCCTCGTGGCCCTGTTCCGGCCGTCGAGCGGCTGGAGGTGATCTCCACATCCACGTGGAGGAAAGAGACACTGCACATTCAGGCTGCGGATGCGGCGTGGCCGGGGGCGGAGGTCTCTGTGGCGAATGGGTATCTCCTCGGGTCTCGCAAAAAGAGCGGCGCTCTGGAGCTGACCATCCTGGCAACAGACTGCAGGAACCAGGTGGATCCGAAGCTGCTGCCAGTCCCGCCGGACAGAACCGTATTGACGCTCAGCAGCAGCGCTGGCAGGATCTCATTCGCAGTGGATGACACCTGCGAAGGCCAGCCGGTGGTAATCCCCCACTGCGGCATCACTGTCCGCAACGCCGCCTTTCCGGCAGCAGACCTCCGCCCCGAGCTTCCGAAACCGGTGCACGACCTGATCTTCGAAGAGCCGGAGCAGACCTGGGAACGCGCCCGCAGGGAGATTCCCGAGCTGGTGAAGATCCGGCAGGGGCGATATGTCCCTCTAGGCTGCGAAGGAAACCGTCTGGAGGCGGCCCTGCGCTACAACGGCGACATCTTCCTGGACAAGCGCCATATGAAAGTCACCGGGCGGGACACCGCCCGGCTGCTCTGGCCGGGGAGCCGCATCGAGTTCCGCTTCCCGACCATGGATCCGCCGGATTTCCGCGAGCGCGAGGACGCCGTGGAGCAGTCCGCCATGAACGGGTATCTGCCCGTTTACACAAGCCGGTGGGTGGACCGCTACGTGGAGTTCCACAAGACCGACTTCGCAGCCCTGCTGCTGGAAGGACCGGACAATGTGGAGCAAAAGCGGGGGGACGAGCCGGTCTGCGTGTTCTCGCGGGTGCAGGTGCGCAACATCTGCGAGGAGCCGGTGAAGGCGCTCTTCTGGATGGTCATCGAGAACCCGGAGGCTCTGGAGGTGCGGGACGGCTTCGTCTACGCGACGGCGCGCATCCGTGAGGAGCGGTGGCCCTGGCACCGGGAAGCCATCGAGCGGCAGTGGACTGCGCAACCCTATGATGCCCCGCGTCTGCGGGCGCAGGTCGTGCTGAACGGAAAGGGCAATGTGCGCGCGGAGGCGTGTCCAAAGGACTTGCAGCGGATCGGAGGGATCCCGGACGCGGTGCTGATAGAAGTGCCGCTGGGTCCGCGAGAGGAGTACGCTTTCGATCTGAAGATCCCTCTGGTCACCTTCACGGGCGACGAAGGCAAGGCCGAGCTGCAGGCGGTAACCTTTGACAGCAAGTTGGCTGAAATGGCAGCCTACTGGGAGAGCAAGATCGCAGCCGGCGCCCGGATCACAGTGCCCAACCCGCTGATCACAGACTTTGTCAAAGCGACCATCCCGCACGTGGCCATCACGGCGGACCGGGACATCCGGTCTGGCCACTGGCTGCTTCCGGCGGCCACATACACCTACAACGTCTGCGCGAACGAGGCCATGCATCAGGTCCGCTCACTGGATATGCGGGGCTATCACTCAGAAGCCAGACGCTACCTGATGCCTTTCGTGCACTGTCAGGGCAGCCGGCCTCTTCACGGCAAGTTCCGGACTCAGGAAGGAGTGCTGCACGGGCTGCGTCTGTCCGAAGACCACGACTACCAGACCTTCAATTACAATCTGGATCACGGGTTCGTGCTGTTTGCGCTGGCCGAGCATTATCTGCTGACCCGGGACCGCCGCTGGGCCAGGTCCATCGCCGGAAATCTGGTGGCGGCGTGCGATTTCGTCACGCGGGAACGTCAGTATACCAGAAGGACGCAGGCGGACGGAAGTCCCGTCCCGGAATACGGCCTGCTGCCTCCCGGACACCTGGAGGACAACCCGGAGTGGCTGTACTGGTATGCCGTGAACGCGTACTGCTACCGTGGCATGGAGGCCGCGGCGAAGGTGCTGGCGGAGATCGGACATCCCGAGGCTGACCGCGTGGCGTCGGACGCGGCCGCCTACAGGGAGGACCTGCGGCGCTCGATGCGGCTGCATATGGAGCTGAGCCCGGTCGCACGGCTCCTGGACGGAACCTGCATCCCGTTCACCCCCACCCGCGCGGGACTGCTTAGCCGCGACCTGGGATGGATCCGCGACAGCCTGTACGGCCCCATCCACTCCATCGAGTGCGGGGTTTTGGACCCGCTGGAAGACCAGTCCACCTGGATCCTGAAGGACAGCGAGGACAACGTCTTCATCAGCAAACTGCGCGGACGCCAGGTGGACATCCGCCGCTTCTGGTTCAGCCAGGGAGGGAACACCATCCAGAGCGGACTGCTGCCGATGGCGATGGTCTACGTCAAGCGGGACGAGCCGCGCCACGCTGTCCGGTGCCTGTTCAACGCCTTCGCGCAGAACATCTACGAGGACGTTCGCTGCTTCACCGAACATCCCGTGGACGCGTTCGGACTGGGCAGGGGGCCGTTCTACAAGACACCCGACGAATGCTGCTGGGTGAACTGGCTGAGACACTGCCTGCTGAGCGAAATCGGCTACGAAACGCTGCGGCTGGCCCCGGCGGTGCCGCTGGAGTGGCTGGCGGATGGGCAGGTGGTGGAGGCGGCCAGAATGCCGACCTATTTCGGGCCGGTGAGCCTGAGAATCGAATCCCGCGTCTCCGCAGGGGAGATGCGGGCGGTCATCGCGCCGCCGAAGCGCAATCCGCCCTCCAGGCTGGAGCTCCGGCTGCGCCATCCGGAGGGACGGCCCATCCGGCGAGTGGAGGCCGAAGGCGCGCGTGTTCTGGCTCTGGACCGTCAGAAGAGCCTTATCCAGCTGGAGCCGGGACGCCCGGCCAGGATGACCGTCACTGCCAAATTCTGAGGAGACAGGTGATGCATCCGCTGAGACCGATGGCTCGCGGCGCCCTTGCCGCCGCCTTGATACTTTCCCTCGCCGCCACCCTGGCAGCGCAACAGATGCCCGAGCGGGAGCTGATCGCACGCGAGGGCAAGGGATACCTGGAACGCGTGGGGCCTCAGCTGGTGCTCCACCTGAAGGGCACGCCCGAAGAGATGGGCCGCCAGCACGGCGCGCTGCTGAAGGAGCATATTGCGGAGCTGCTCAAGAAGCTGGAAAAGCACCAGATGGTGCAGATGGGGCCGATGGCCGACTTCGCCAATGCCTCCTTCGACGGCGTCTGGAAGACGCAGCTCCCGCACATCCCGGAGCGCTTCGTCAGGGAGATGAAGGCTCTGGCGGAGGCGGCCGGCCAGCCGTTCGAGAAGCTCCGGCGGGCGAACACCGTGCCGGAATTCTTCCACTGCAGCGGATTCGCGCTGTTCGGGAAGGCGACGCGCGACGGACGTCTTCTGCACGGACGGATCCTGGACTACGGCGTGACGATGGGCCTGCAGGATCACAACGTGGTGATCATTACAGAGCCGGAGGGGCACATCCCGTTCGTTTCCGTGGGCTACGCGGGGTTCGTGGGTTCGGTAACCGGGATGAACCTCAAGGGTGTCGGCTTTGGAGAAATGGGCGGAGGAGGAGTGGGCCAGTGGGACGGAACCCCGATGGCCTTCCTGATGCGCAGGGGGTTGGAAGAGGCAGACTCCCTGCAGAAGGCCATTGCGCTTTTCCGGGACAGCAAGAGGACGTGCGAATACTATTACGTCCTGTCGGACGCATCCATCCCTTCGGCTGTAGGAGTGTGGGCCACGCCTGAGAAGATCGAGTTCGTGGGGCCGGGGGAGAAGCGCCCTCCGCTGGACATCCCGATCGAGGATGGTGTGCTGCTATCCAAAGACGAGCGCTACCGGCTTCTGGCGGAACGGGTGCGGAAGCGGTACGGAAAGATCGGGCCGGCTGAGGCGATCGAGTTGATGAGGCGCCCTGTGGCGATGCAGCACAACCTGCACAACGCCCTGATGTCGCCCGGGACGGGCGAGCTCTGGGTGGCGCACGCAACGGCTGATGGGTCGCCCGCCAGCGAACAGCCCTACACTTATCTGAACATCAGGGAGCTGATGTCCCGCGAACCGGGGCAGCGGTGACGGAGACCGGCTGGTTGCAAGAGGACGTGCAGAGGCTGCGCCGTGAGCGTGCCCGAGAAAGAGGAACCGGAATGACCGTTGAAACTCTGGCCGCGTTGACCCTGGCGCTGGCCGCGTCCTCCGTGGCTGCGGGTAGCGGCCAGCCTCTGGACTGGAAGGGATTGAAGAATCCCGTGCTCCAGTACGCGGACTGGTCGGTGAAGGACTATGCCTGCGTCTATCACGACGGCACGTTCCACGTTTTCTTCTCCGCATTCTATGAAGACCGTGGACGCGTACGAAGCCACGTGGTGCAGGTGACCACCCCCGACTTCAAGACCTTCTCCGAACCCCTGATGAACCTGGACGGCCGCGAGGATGACTGGATCGGGATGTGCAGCCCGGATGTGGCGCGCATCGGCGACACCTGGTATCTCTGCTACAACTCCTGGGGAGACAAGGAGGGCCAGCCGAACCAGTTGTTCTTCCGCAGCAGCAAGGATCTGAAGAACTGGAGCCCGGCCAGGCCACTGGCGGCGAACCTGACGCGCGGAGCGCGTGCCATTGACGCCGCCGTCGCCCCCTGGCAGGGCAAGGTGATCCTGTTCTGGAAAGAGGTGCAGACCACCCGGTGCGCCGTTGGCGACTCGATGGAAGGGGAGTTCCGGTTGATCGGCGACGGATATCCGAAAACATGGATGCGGGACGGCCGGGAGGTCACCTGGAACGAGAACTACCAGCTGCTGTTCCTTGACGGCAAATGGCGGCTTCTGACAAGCACCAAAATGGACGGCAGCACGATGTTCCCGATGATCTATACTATGGATGGGGATGGCAGCCGGGCCGAGCACTGGCTAAGGTGGGTGGACGGCTACCGCATCAACGTCGCACAGGAAGAGTTCAACACGCGCGACCAGGCCAATGCTTCTGCTCTGATGCTGCCGGGGAAGATGGAGGACGGATACTGGTATCTGCTTTACGCCGGCAACACCGAGGGGCAGACGTTCCTGAAGCGCGGCCATAACCGGCTGGGGTTGTCCCGCTCCCGGGACCTGCTCCACTGGGAGCCTGCCGGCAGCGCCGGGGAACAGCGGGACGGGAAGTGAAAAGGGTCGCCGCGACACCTGACCGGAGGGACGCGCTGAGCGGCCGGGAAAGGAGAAAGAAGTGAACGCGTTTTTCTCCAGACGAAGAGGCAAAGCGGGCTTCACACTGATAGAGCTTCTGGTGGTCATCGCCATCATCGCCATCCTGGCGGCCATCCTTTTCCCGGTGTTCGCCCGGGCGCGGCAGCGGGCCAAGGACGCCACCTGCAAATCCAACATGAAACAGCTGGCGCTGGCGGTGGAACAGTATCTGAACGACTGGAACGGATGTTACGCCGACCAGACTTCGGTGGGCATTCCGTATCAGAACCCCTACTCGAACGCCCTGGGCGGCCGGTGGATCCAGGAGTTCTCCCATCGCTACCGGGACTCAAGCGGACAGCCCGCAGGACTGGCCAAGGCTCTGTGGCCGTATACGAAGTCGCTGGCCATCTTCAAGTGTCCTCTGGAATGGAAGGATCAGAAGAAGCAGCAGATGCAGGGGATCATCTGGCTGCCGTACGAGGTGGGCAGCAGTTACTATTTCAAGCACGCCCTGAACTACTATGCCAACTACTACGAGCGGCCCATCAAGCAGTCCGCCGTGGCCTACCCTTCCAAGACCTGTCTGTTCTATGAAGAGGCGTGGCATTACGACGCGGCGAACCCGCTTCTGTGGAACCAGCCGAAGACCACCGACACCAAGAGGGTGAACGCAGTCTTCCTGGACTGCCACGTGGGACACATTGACATCCCCTACAACTCTCTGAGCGGCTATGACGGCAACTGGTACTACTATGACGACACGATGACCGACCCTTCGAGGCCTCAGCACGTCTGGGACGTCTCGAAAGGGGCAAGGGACGTGTTCTAGCCGCACAGCCGGGCACACACCAGGGGGATCGGATGGCGCTCCACAAAGGTTTGAGGAAGGTAGGGTCTCCGCTTCCTCGGTGCGAGAAACACTGCCACGATCACGATGTGAGCTGGCTCATCCTGGCAGGAAGAGGCACAGGATACTGGATAGATTAGGCGTGAGCGAGGGAGGATTTCGAGCTGGAGGCGGGCGACGCCGGAATGGCGCCGGCGGGCTTCGAGCTTGGCTCGGACGGTCCCGATAGCGAGGACTTCCGGATTGTTGTGTTCAACGGCACACTTCCGGAGGACAGCCATCCCCCCGGTCATTACCATGTGGAACGCGAGGGTTACATCCCGGAACTGCAGTTGGTGCGGAGGCCGACGGACCGCTATCCGGATGGAAGAAGCAACGAACACCGGGGCTGAACAGAGGAGAACGCTATGCGCGCGCTTGTGACCCGCCTGAGCCCCGATGGACGACGGGAGAAGGTTCTCGTCCACGACTGGCCGGACGCCCCTGTCCCGGAAGGCAACCAGGTGCGCACGCGGACCATCTACTCCGGAGTCACCAATGGCACTGAGCGCAACGACCTTCTGGGAGGCAACTACGCCCGCGCGGAGGACCGACTTCCCGCTCCGCGGGGCTATCAGAACGTCGGCGAGGTGATCGAGTGCGGGCCGGAGGTTACCACCCTGCGGAGAGGAGACCTTGTTTTCTCGTCTTCTGACCATCTTGAGTTCGCGACATTCCCGGAAGACTGGCTGGTGGTGCGTCTGCGGCCCAATGTGGACCGGCGCGACGCGGCGCTTTTCGGAATGGCCGGCGTGGCGATGCGCACCTGCCGCCACGCGGAGGTCCGGGCGGGTGAGCGTGTGCTGGTGGTGGGGGCGGGTGTGATCGGCCAGATCGCGGCGCAGCTGACTGCCATCTCGGGCGCAGACGTGACTATCTGCGACGTGGTGGAGCCGCGTCTTGAGATCGCCCGCCAGATCGGAGCCGCAAGCGCGATCATCAACACCGCAGAGACACGGTGGGAAGAGGCGATTACTGAAGAAGCGTTCGACGTGGTCATGGACTTCGCCGGCGTGCCGGGAATGGAAGACCATCTCCTGAAGGCCGCAGCGCCTCGCGGCAGGGTGATGCTGATCGCCGGGCGAAGTGAAGTGCGCTACACGTTCAACCTGGGACAGTCCCGCGAGATCACCATACGGCAGAACAACCATTTCGACCTGAGCGACCTGCAGACGGTGCACGGCCTGACCGCCGAAGGCAGACTTCGCATTTCGCCGCTGGTGCAGGACGTGGTCCCGGTGGATCAGGCTCCGCAGATTTACGAAACACTCCGGGACAATCCGGAGAAACTGATGGGAACGGTGTTCGTGTGGTAACCAGAGGGAAGGATCTCTTGAGATGCAGCGGATCAACAGGCGGACCTTTCTGGGCGCCGCGGGAGCCACGGTGTTGAGCGCGGCGGCCCCCGGAGCCTCCGGCGCACCGAGGACGAACCTCAAGGGGACACGTCCGAACATCATCTTCATCCTGGCCGACGACCTGGGCTACGGGGATCTGGGCTGCTACGGGCAGCGGATGATCCGCACCCCCCACCTGGACCGGATGGCCAGAGAGGGGATCCGCTTCACGGACTGTTACGCGGGCAGCACGATATGTGCCCCGTCTCGCTGCTGTCTGATGACGGGCTACCATACGGGACACGCGCACATCCGCGGCAACGAACGCATCCCGCTGAGGCCCGAAGATGTGACCGTGGCGGAGCTACTGAAAGAAGCCGGGTATAAGACGGCTGTCATCGGCAAATGGGGACTGGGCGAGCCGGAGACTACCGGCATCCCCAACCGCAAGGGCTTCGATTACTGGTTCGGATATCTGAACCAGACACACGCGCACTATTATTACACTGATTACCTCTGGCGGAATGAAGAGAAGGTCTCCATCCCTGAAGGGACTTACAGCCACGACCTGTTCACAGAAGAAGCCCTGCAGTGGGTGCGCCAGAACAGGGAGGGGCCGTTCTTCCTCTACCTGGCCTACACGATCCCGCACGCCCTGAGCGAGAACCCTGAGGATGGGATGCCGGTCCCCAGCGACTATCCCTACGGCGAGACAGACTGGCCGCAAAATCAGAAGAACCACGCAGCCATGATCACCCGGATGGACCGGGATATCGGGAGGCTTCTGGCGCTCCTTTCGGAACTGGGGATAGATGATCGCACCCTGGTGCTGTTCTCCAGCGACAACGGGACCCACAGGGAGGGAGGCGCCATCCCGGAGTTCTTCAACTCCAGCGGACCGTTGCGAGGCATCAAGCGGGATCTCTACGAGGGCGGAATCCGCGTCCCGATGATCACGCGGTGGCCGGGCCGCATCCGGCCGGGGCAGACATCGGATCAGGTATGGGCGTTCTGGGACTTCCTGCCCACCGCGTGCACCCTGGCCGGGATCCGATCTCCGGCTGGCATTGACGGTCTGGACATGTCACCTGCCCTGCTGGGCCGCAGGCTGCCCCACCCGCCGCTATACTGGGAGTTCCACGAAGGCCGTTTTGCGCAGGCCGTGCGCGACGGACTCTGGAAAGCGGTGCGCAATGATGCCGGTCTGCCGGTCGAGCTGTACGACCTGAAAGAGGATATCGGTGAGCAGCGCGACCTGGCAGGCCAGCACCCGGACGTGGCCGCACGGATGGCCGGTCTCATGGAAGAGATGCGGACCGAGTCTGAACACTGGCCCGGCAAGAAGCAGGGCCGGTGAGGAGAAAGTGACGGTGAAACGGCGGGAGTTCATCAGAGGCGCAACGGCTGCGGCCGGCCTGGCGGTCTGCGAGACGGCCGGGATCCCTGTTGCCGGCAGTCGCGGGGCGCCTGTCAACTTCCTGCTGTTCATGTCCGACGAGCACAACCCGCGCTACTCCTCGGTCTACCGGTATCCGGGATATCCGGACTTCCTGCAGACGCCGAATATGGAGACTCTGGCCAGGGAGGGAACCGTCTATGAGAACGCCTACTGCCCGTCCCCCCTCTGCATGCCCTGCCGCTCGTCGTTTATGTCAGGCCGGCGGGTGCACGAGGTGCGCGCCTACTCCAACTGCAGTATCTTCCAGCCGCGATACAACGCTCCCGGAGCTCCGGAGGATTACAGTTTCCCCTCGTATGGCCAGATCCTGAGCCGTTCCGGTGTGCACTCGGTCTACATCGGTAAGATGGACGCCTATGCCTCATCGGACAAGATGGGGTTCGACGAAGTCAAGCATCCCATAGACCGGCCTCCGCCCGGCGACTGGAACATCCGCAGACGGCCCCTGAAAGTGCGACGAGGGGCTGCAGCCGTGGCCACGCAGTATGGCCCGCGGCAGGATCCGCACGCGGGAGACCACCTGATGGTAGAGGAGGCTTGCCGGTGGCTCCAAACCAGCGGAGTCGAGCTGAACAGGCAGGGCAAGCCCTGGTTCCTTGCGGTGAATGTCACCGCGCCCCACTTTCCCCACGTGTGCTCAGAAGAGGACTGGGCGCTCTATCCGCAGCCGGGGATGCCGCCTGCAGGCAGAGAGGCGCCGACCGCTTGCCATCCTCAATCTGTTGAGTTGCGGACGCACTTCCAGGATGACCACCCCGACTGGACGCAGGAGAACATCCTCGGCAACCGGAGGGGATACTTTGCGCGCGTTACTTTCGTGGACCGGATGCTGGGACTGGTGATGCAAGCGCTGGCTCAGGCCGGACTGCAGGGGAGCACGGTGACCTGCTACACATCCGATCATGGGGAGATGCTGGGCAAGTTCGGAATGTGGAGGAAGTGTGCGCTGTATGAGGACTCGGTATGCGTCCCTCTGATCGTCTCCGGTCCGGGTTTCCGGCGCGGGGAGCGCGTCGCCACTCCCGTGGACCTGCTGGATCTTCAGGCCAGTATCTTCCGGTCACTGAAGCGGGACCGTGAACGTCCGTCCAACTGGGCGGGAGAAGCTCTTCAGGATATCCCCGTGTGGGACGGGAACCGTGCTGTCTTCAGTGAATATCACGGACACGGAAGGAGGACAAGCTCCTTTATGCTGAGGCAGGGAGACTGGAAGCTGATCTACCATACAGGCGCGCCGCACCAACTCTTCAATGTGGCCGATGATCCCAATGAGCTTCTCGACCTTGCCGCAAGGGAGCCTGTCCGGCTCCGCAGGATGTGCGCCGAACTCAGGAGTTTTTGCTCGCCGGAGGAGGAGAACTTGCGCGCATCCCGCTTCGTTCAGGAGCAGCTCGCCGAGATGGCAAGGCTGTACACCCGGCCCGATCCTGCAGATCCGGAGGAACAGCCCTGAAGAGCGCATCCTGGAGAAGGGATGCTACGCTGCGCCCCTTGAAAGGGCTGCGAGAACAGGAACTCCACTGCAACTTTGCGGCCCTTAACGCGCGTATCAGCGAGACGTGGGTATGATGGAATGAATCTGTGAGATGGGGGTAGGAGGCTGGCTGCAGCGCTCACTCCCTTTTCCCTTACACCGCGGCCGGCTCGCGCCGGCGAGTCTAGCGAGGTAGGATTGCCCGCGACGAACTACGAGCTTGTCATCGAGCCCAGCAAAGGCTGGTTTGACATCCGCTGGAGGGAATTGCTCCACTACCGGGATCTGACACTGCTGCTGGTACGAAGGGACTTCGTCTCGAAGTATAAGCAGACGGTGTTGGGACCGGCGTGGTTCGTCATCCAGCCGCTTCTGACCACCCTTGTGTTCACCATCATCTTTGGGAACGTGGCGCGGCTGGGAACGGACGGGATGCCGCACGTTCCGTTCTACCTGGCCGGACTGCTGCTCTGGAGCTATTTCGCGCAGTCCCTGCCTGCCATCGGCTCCTGCCTGATCGTGAACTCCAACCTGTTCACCAAGGTATATTTCCCGCGGCTGGTGGTTCCGCTCTCGATCCTCCTTTCGAATCTGATCGCGCTGGCGCTCCAGTTCGTTACGTTTCTGGCTTTCTGGGCCTATTATCGCTATGCAACCGAGGCGGGAGCCGTGATGCAGGCCAACTGGACCGTACTGCTGTTTCCCCTGCTGATTATCCAGACGGCTATGCTCGCGGGAGGTGTGGGGCTGTGGCTGGCAGTCATCACTTCGCAGTATCGCGACCTGCAGCATCTTATGTCTTTTATCGTGCAGATCTGGATGTACGCATCCTTCATTATCGTGCCGCTATCGGATGTCCCCGAGCGATTCCGGTTGTGGGCAGCGCTGAATCCGATGGTGGCGGTAGTGGAAGGTACGCGTTACGCATTCCTGGGAAAGGCTGCACTGACCCCTCTGCACATCGGAGTGTCGGCCGCAATCACACTGGTGGTGTTTGCCACGGGAGTCGCGGCGTTCGGCAGAATCGAGCGGAAGTTCGTGGACTATATCTGACGTGTCCAGACCCATCATAGAAGTCCGCAACGTTTCCAAGCTTTACCGCCTCGGGTCCATCGGGGCGGGCACGTTTCAGGACGCCCTGAAGCGCAGATGGGCGCTGATGCTGGGGCGCGAAGACCCTCTGAAGCGCGTGGGAGAGAAAGAGCTGATGATCCCACGCGATCATCCTCAGGCGGGATCCGAGCCCAACACGTTCTGGGCGCTGAAGGACGTCACTTTCGATGTGCGCGAAGGCGAGGTGCTGGGCGTCATCGGAAAGAACGGCGCCGGCAAGAGCACGCTGCTGAAGATCCTTTCCCGCATCACGGAGCCCACGGAAGGACGCATCGTGATGCGCGGGAGGGTGGCGTCGCTGCTGGAAGTGGGAACGGGCTTCCACCCGGACCTGACAGGACGGGAGAATATTTACCTGAACGGCGCCATTCTGGGGATGCGCACACGGGAGATTGACGCGCGCTTTGATGACATTGTGGAGTTTTCGGAGGTAGAGCGCTTCATTGACACCCCTGTAAAGCGCTACTCATCCGGGATGTATGTGCGCCTGGCGTTCGCGGTGGCGGCGCATCTAGACCCGGAAATCCTGGTGGTGGACGAAGTGCTGGCCGTCGGCGATGCCGAGTTCCAGAAGAAGTGCCTCGGCAAGATGCAGGACGTGGCCGCCAGCGGTCGCACGGTTTTGTTCGTCAGCCATAACATGAACACCGTACGCAGCTTTTGCACGCAGTGTGTGTTCATCGAGGCCGGGCGGGCCACCGCAGGCCTGCCTGTGCCCACCGCTATCGCCCGGTATATGGGCGTCTCACCGGTGCACGCCTCCACCAGTGTAGATATGACCACCCTGCCCCGCCAGTTCTCAGCACTGGGGGATTCAATCCGGTTCACCCGCGTGGACGTGCTGTCCCATCCCGTGCGGGAGACAGAAGATATCTGCTTCGGACTGGAAGTAAACGCGGCGGAAAGCGTCAAAGGTCTGTTGCTGGGCGCTTACATTGGCGTGCCCGGACAGCGATGCCTGGGGGTGGCACAGACGGAGCTTCCGGGCGAGCTGAAGCACGGAAAAAACTACCTGAAACTGAGGATCAGGGGCGGACAGCTGGCGTCGGGCGAATACGTGGCGGGCTTCTTTATCCGAGACTCCTTCCGGGACTACGATTACGTTCGGGAGTTCCTGCCGTTCGTGGTGGAGCCGGCGGTCACGGATGACTGGACCTCCTACTGGCACCCGAGCTGGGGCTCCGTCCGGTTTGCTTGCCAGGTATCGGCCGAAACAGAGCAGGACGCAGCGGCGGCAGAGGTCAGCCACAGCGCTGTGTCGCTCAGCGAGCAGGACGCCCGGCCCTGACCACGTGCTGCACCTGAAAGAAGAAAGGAATCTGTAAGAACCGGGGATGGAAAACCTGGCCATAATACCCGCCCGCGGAGGATCCAAGAGCGTTCCGCGCAAGAATCTCCTGCCGCTTGCGGGGAAGCCTCTAATCGCCTCGACTATCGAGGCCGCGCTTCAGGCGGCGACGGTCTCCCGGGTGGTGGTCTCGACGGACGACGCCGAGATTGCCATCGTCTCTGAGAAACACGGAGCGGAGGTAATCTGGAGGCCGGAAGAGATCAGCGGAGACCGGGCATCTTCCGAGTCGGCGCTTCTGCATGTGCTTGAGCATCTGGAGCAGCGTGAGTCCTACCGGCCCGATCTGGTGGTCTTCCTGCAATGCACGTCTCCCCTGACCACCGACGAAGATATTGATGGATGCGTCCGGAAATTGCTGGAAGAGGACGCGGACAGTTGCCTTTCGGTTGCCGCGTTCCACTCATTCCTGTGGCGGAACACGCCGGGTAACTCCGCAGAAGGCATAAACCACGACAAGTCCTTCCGTCCGCGCAGGCAGGAGATGGAGCCCCAGTTCCGCGAGACCGGGGCCATCTACGTGATGCGCACGGAGGGATTTCTGGCCGCAAAGCACCGGTTTTTCGGCAAGACCGTGCTGTACGTCGTGGACGGCGAAAGGTGTCTGGAGATAGACGAGCCTGTGGACGTGGAGATCGCGGAGGTCCTGATGCGCCAGCGGGCCCAACTACGCAAGTTGCAGGCTCTCCCGGACCCGGTGCGGGCGCTGGTGATGGACTTCGATGGCGTGCTGACAGACAACCGCGTGTATGTGATGGAGGACGGCCGGGAGGCCGTAGCCTGCAGCCGGGGGGATGGGATGGGAATTGTTGCGCTGCGGCGGCAGGGACTGGATATCCTGGTGCTCTCTTCCGAAGAAAACCCTGTGGTGGCGGCACGCTGCCGGAAGCTGAAGGTGGAATGCCTTCAGGGGGTCGAACGCAAACTTCCCGCTCTTCAGTATTGGCTCGAAGAACGGGGCATCCCACCGGAGTCGGCCGTTTACGTCGGGAACGACGTAAACGATCTGGAATGCCTGCATTTCGTGGGATGTCCGGTAGTGGTGGCGGACGCACATCCGGACGTGAAGGCTTCTGCGCGCTTGATTCTTTCAGAGAGGGGAGGACACGGCGCTATCCGAGAGCTGTGCGACCTGATTTTTCGTAAAATGGAGGCGAGATATGGCTCAGAGCGTTAGAATCGGCAGGTACCTGGTGGGACCGGGACAACCGGTCTTCATCATCGCAGAGATCGGCATCAATCACAACGGGGACATAGAGCTTGCCAAAAAGCTGATCGATGCTGCGGCACTGGCCGGATGCGATGCCGTCAAGTTCCAAAAGCGCACACCGGAACTGTGCGTTCCACCGGAGCAGAGGAACATTCTCCGGGAGACACCCTGGGGACTAATTACTTATTTGGACTACCGCTACCGGGTCGAGTTCAGTGAACAAGAATACCGGGAGATCGATTCCTACTGCCGACAGAAGGGGATAATCTGGTTTGCCTCCTGCTGGGACGAGCCGTCGGTGGACTTCATCGAACAGTTCGACCCGCCCTGCTATAAGATCGCTTCAGCGTCACTGACTGACCAGTCGCTAGTTAAGTACACCGCGGCAAAAGGTAAACCACTCATCGTTTCCACAGGAATGTCCACAATGGAGGAGATTCGGGAGTGCCTCAGCTGGCTCCCGCGGGAAAGAACGCTCCTGGCGCATGCCACCAGCACCTATCCCTGCCCTCCTGAAGAGCTCAACCTGCGGATGATCAATACGCTAGCGGCAGAGTTTGACGTGCCCGTGGGATACTCGGGCCACGAGGTAGGCCTGCAAACAACTCTGGCTGCGGTGACTCTGGGAGCCTGCTTCGTGGAACGGCACATCACACTGGACCGGGCGATGTGGGGCACCGATCAGGCTGCATCTGTCGAGACAGGCGGGTTCATGAGGCTTGTCCGTGATATCCGGGTGATCGAATCCGCGCTGGGGGATGGAGTCAAACGCGTGTACGAGAGCGAGTTGCCGATCCGCCAAAAACTCAGGAGAGCCGGGCGGTGAGTCACTCCGCCGGCACTACAGCAGTGGTTTTCCAGTACCCTCCCGGGGCCACTGCAGCTCTGGCGGCAAAGGCGCAGATGAAGCTCTGGGAATCCTCCGAAGGCAGGCGGCTGTATCCCTACTTTGCCATCCTGGAAACCCATATCCGCCGGAGCGACGGCTCCCGTAAACAACTCCCGCCCGTGCGGCGGGCGAGCCTTTCGGCCCGGCTTCTGGGCTGGCAACCGCAGCTATGCTCTGCGGCCACCCGGCGCAAGTTGCGCCGCGACGTGCTGATCGTAGGCGAATGCCGGTACCGCGAGACAGAATACCGCCTGATGGCTCGAACCGTCCGGGCCGTGGCAGAAGCGGGGTACTCTACGCTCTACCTCAGCTGCGGAAACGAAGAGGAGCACGGCCACATCCGGGAGACTGTGCGCTCTGCAGGACTCGAGGATCGTGTCACCCTGATGGAGCTCCCGCCTCTCCCCGGGAGTCTGGCCGCCGCGGTGACCGGCGCCCAGGGCCGTCTTGCGGCGCACGAGGACTGGTACAGGTTGACGGCGATCCTGCCGGAAGGTCTGGAGCTCTCTGAGGAAGGCTACGATGAGATGGCCGGAATCGCAGCAGTGCGGCTGGCCTGGCAGAGATTCAGAGAGACCCTCGAATTTGAGGCGGCCATCGTGCGCTGCCACTTCACACCGCTCGGAGCCAGCGTGGCGGAAAGTGAACTGGACCGGCCGACAACTGTAGCGACGACACAGCACGGTGTCATCTGCTCGCCCACCTGGTTTCCCATTCTGGCGGACCGCTATATCTGCTTCGGACCGGCCTCCGCAGCTTTCGCGAGAAAACTAGATGCGGAGATCGCGCAGGACACATCCCGGAAGGCGGTGTGCATAGACTACCTGCCCTCCGGCTCGCTTTACGATCCGCTGCCATCCCTGCGGCCGCAAACGCAGCCACGAACCCTGCTGGTCATTGACCAGAACACGCGCCGCGGCTCCCAGCTTCTGGGGATGCACGAGCAAAACCGGGACTTCTGTGGAGCCATTGAACGCGCACTGCAACGCTGCCGCAACCTGGACCGGGTGATCATTCGCCCACACCCCGACAACAAGACCAGAGAAGGATGGAAGGATCTGCCAGAACGCTATCCTGGCAGAGTGGAGTTCTCTCCTCCCGGGTCTACCCTTGAGGAGAACCTTGCGGCCAGCTCGGCTGTTGCAGGGATGTTCAGTGGGGCGGTGGTGACGGCCGCCGCCTGCGGATTGCCTGCTCTCTTTGTCTGGCGGGAGGGATGGTACTACACTGGCGACATTGAATGCTTCCGGGACCCCCTGTTCACACATCCCGATGATCTGCCGGAAAAACTGGACGAAGTCCTATCCTCCTCCGCCGTCATCGAGGAGTGGTCCGCTGCATCACGCGAGGCGTCCCGGCGATACTACCAGGACGGAGGCGAATGCCGCTTTGACCGTCAGTGGGCGGAGCGAGTTCTTGCACCGGTGAGCCGATGAAGCCTCTCCGGGCCATCGTGCACAACCCGGACTGGGACTATGCAGGCGGCGGTGAAAAGGTGACCGCTGTCATCGCCGGGAGACTGGCGGATGCCGGCTGGAGCGTGGAGCTGGCGGGCGGCGCGGCCCTGGACATTCCCCGACTGGAAAGGGTGTTGAATGTCAATCTCACCGGGTGCCGGTTCCGGGGAACTTCTCAAGAATGGCCTTCCGCACTGAAGAAGCTGTCCCGCCTATCCCCGCGGGCTGCACGCTTCCTCAGCGGGCGGACCGCCTTCTCATTTGCCAGCGGAGCCGACTTGCTGGTCCACATCACGGGCTCTATCCCTCCATTGTGTCCCGCCCGGGCCGGTCTGCTGTTCGTGCAGTTTCCCTACGATCCCAACGAGAGCATCCGCATCTCGTCCGACGGGTCTCCTGAAAGGTGGGCTGATAGAGACAAGCTGGCGCGGCTGGCAAGCTGGGACGCCCGGGTCTGCCCCAGCTCCTTCGTGCGGGACTGGGTATGGAAGCGATGGGCCACCCGCTGTGAAGTGCTGCACCCACCGGCGGAGACCGCCGCCTGCCACCCCCTTCCCAAAGAGCAACTCATCCTGACAGCCGGACGCTTCTACGCCACCGGCCCCACCAAAAAGCACGCCGTTATGGTGTGTGCATTCCGGGAGTTGTGCGACTCCGGGCTACAGGGTTGGAAACTGGTGGTAGCCGGCGGAACCCATCCTCGTCCGGATCATCAGCAATACCTGGAAGAAGTGCGCGCGCTGGCCGAAGGGTATCCGGTCGAGGTGGTAACAGACCTTAGCTTTCAAGAGATTCTGCCGCTCTACGGCCGCGCAGCCATCTACTGGCACGCCACGGGAGCAGGAGAGGATGAAACCGCCCGCCCCGAGCTGTTCGAGCAGTTCGGGATGACTATTGTGGAAGCCATGGCTTCCGGGGCCGTTCCGGTGGTGATCGGCGGCGGGGGAGTGCGTGATATCGTGCGCAGCGGGACCGATGGATTCCTCTGGCAGACTCCGGACGAGCTGAAAAGCCGGACCCTGGAGTTGATCCGCCACACGCAACTGCGGGCGTCACTCAGTCAGAACGCCATTGCGCGCGCTAAAGAGTTCTCGCGCGAAGCGTTCGAAGCACGCGTGGACCGCATCATTTCCGAGCTTGAGAGCCGGTTGAAATAGCCGCCTAGCCGACCGCGGGGCGGCTAGGGACGGGCTTGCGGTCCTTCCCCTCCAGCGCAGCCACCAGGTGATCGAACGCCGACTGCGGATCGTCGCAGAAGTGCACCAGGTCCAGATCCTGCGGACTGATGGTACCCCACTTCACCAGCGCCTGGAGATTCAGCACCTCATTCCAGAATTCGCTGCCGTACATCACCACCGGCAGGCGGCGCCGGATCTTGCGCGTCTGCAACAGAGTAAGCAAGTCCATCATCTCGTCCAGCGTACCGAACCCGCCGGGGAAGATGACAAGAGCGCGGGCCATATAGACGAACCAGTACTTCCGCATAAAGAAGTAATGGAACTCCATCGCCAGGTTTTCGGTGATGTAGGAGTTGCCCTGCTCCTCGAACGGCAGGCTGATGGTCAACCCCACTGTCTTTCCGCCCGCCTCTGCCGCTCCCCGGTTGGCGGCTTCCATAATGCCCGGACCGCCTCCGGAGCAGATCAGGTAGCGGTTCCACGGCCCGGGCCGGGCAAGCGCCCATTCCGTCAGCATCCGTGCCAGAGTGCGGGCTTCATCGTAGTAGCGGGACATCTGCACGCCGATCTCCGCGCGCTCCAGCTCCTGGCGCAGCTTCTCATCCCCGGGATGCTGACGCAGCCGCCTGCGCGCCCGCTCCAGCGCCTTCCGGGCCTGCTCCGGGTCCGGCGTGCGGGCAGAACCGTAGAAGACGATGGTATCCTTGACCTTCTCGTCCCGGAACTTCCTCAGGGGACCGAGATACTCGGCGAGAATCCGCAGGACGCGCGCGTCCGGGCTCTGCAAAAAGTCCGGGTCCAGGTATGCCTTCTTAGGCTTGCGGTGATTCTCTGGCATATATGAAAGCATCCTCTCTCAGGGAGGCGGGAGCCGCATCTCAACCCCGTGGCGGCATTATAGGTCTTCGGGCGGATGGCTGTCCAACTTCACCCTCTGGACGGCGAACCCTGGATCATTCCACATCACATCCCTGCCCTTCCGTATGGAAGAAACTGTATGGAGAAGAACGTTTCTGCTGCTTGCGCCCTCGCAACAGCGCGTGTGGCGTCGGAGACTTGCCCCTTATGCTTCAACATCTCAATCTGGACGACATCATTCCGGCCGAGGATCAACCCCGGAAAACGTTCCACCAGGAGACCCTGGAGGAGCTTGCCCAGTCCATCCGCGAGAGAGGAGTGCTGGAGCCCATCGTCGTCCGCCCGCTGCCGGACGGCAAGTACAAGATCATTATGGGCGAGCGGCGATATCGCGCCAGCCGCCTTGCCGGTCTGACCGAGATCCCCGCCATCATCCGGGAGGTCAGCGAAGAAGACGCAAAGGTGGACGCGCTGCTGGAGAACTTCCAGCGCGAGGATCTGAACCCCGTAGAGCGGGCGCGCGCCATCGAGGGCCTGCTGGAGGTCCATTCGCTGGAACAGGTGGCGAAAATGCTGGGCAAGGCGGAAGCCACCATCAAACGCCACCTGGAGATCCTGGACCTGCCTCAGGCGGTTCTGGACGAGATGGTGGACCGCCCCGGCGACAACCCGTTCGGGGAAGGACACGCGCTGGTGTTGAAGGCACTCTCCGAGGATCCTGTCAGCCAGGTGCGCCTGGCGCGGAAGATCAAGGAAGAACGGCTCTCAATCGAAGAGACTCAGCGCTTTGTCCACGGAATCATCAACTTCCCGGACAAAAAGGAAGCCCTTCTGAGAGTGCCGCTGCGCGTTGCGGAGGAGATCATCCGCAGCACGGCGCGGGAGCGGGGCACGCAGAAAAAGCGTCCCTTCAAGCCCAAGACCGCCCAGTCGCAGGCGGCGGCAGTCGGCCGGGCAATGGACACCCTGAACGATCAGATTGACCCGCGCATGGTGGACTTTCTGTCGCGGGATGAGTGCAGCACGCTGCTCGCCAGCGCAACAGCCCTGAGCGACACGCTCAAGACGTTTGTCTCGAAGCTCCGGTCCCTGCTGTCGGAGTCCTCGGAGTTCCACGAAATCTACATCAACTGCGCTCTTTGCGGACGCATCGAGCTGGTGGATACGCCGCGGTGCAGCGTCTGCTGGAGCGTGATGAAGCGCTGCGACGATTGCGGCCACTACGACCGGCAGTATCAGATGTGCTCCATAGACGAGACGCACATCCCCATTCCGGAAGCCGAGGTGCCAAGCGAAACCTCGCGAAGCTACAAATGCCAGTATTACTCTCCCAAGTTTGAGGCGCGAAGAGCTGCGTGATCGTCCTCCTCTCTCCGGCCCGCCCTCGTCCGGGGGCGGGCTTTTTTGCGCCGTCAGGATGCGGGGCTTCTCTCTTTGGATACCCTTGCAGCGTAGGACGCTCCATTTTTGTGCCATGATGAAGCGCAAAAAAGGCGGAGGATGCAAGAGTGGCCATCAGATGCGGGATTGACAATCTGCTGGAAGACGACGCGGCCCTTGCTGAGTTGCGGGGGAGACGGCTTGGAGTGCTGGGGCATCCGGCATCTCTGACGAGGGACGGAACGCATACTCTGGATGCTCTGGCTGCCTCCGACGGGCTAAGGCTCACCTGCGCGTTCGGGCCGCAGCATGGGATGCGCGGGGACAAGCAGGACAATATGATCGAGTCCCCCGACTACGTGGACCCGAGCCTGGGCATCCCCGTCTTCAGTCTGTACGGCGAGCACCGGCGCCCCACCCCGCAGATGCTGGACTCCTTCGACATACTGCTGGTTGACCTGCAGGACATCGGCACGCGGATCTATACGTTCGTGACGACCACCTGCTATATGATGGAGGCCTGTGCGCAGGCGGGGAAACCCGTCTGGATCCTGGACCGTCCCAACCCGGCAGGCCGCCCCGCAGAGGGGAGCATCCTGGAGCCGGGATGGGAAAGTATGGTGGGCATCGGTCCGCTTCTGATGCGCCACGGTCTGACACTCGGGGAGGTGGCCCGCTGGTACGCAGACAAAGTAGGGCTGGATATCCAGCTCAGAGTCATCCCCTTGACCGGCTACGATCCGGCTGCGGCTCCAGGCTTTGGCTGGCCGCTGGCAGAGCTTCCCTGGGTGAACCCGAGCCCCAACGCTTCCAGCCTGAACATGGCGCGATGCTTTCCAGGAACAGTGCTCTTCGAGGGCACCACTCTTTCAGAAGGACGAGGGACGACCACATCGCTGGAGGTGGTGGGGGCGCCGGACATAGACATGACCGGAATCCTGCACCTGATGCGCGAGATGGCTCACGAGTGGCTGGCAGGATGCCTGATCCGTCCCTGCTTCTTCGAACCCACTTTCCACAAACACGCCGGTAAGCTCTGCTCCGGGCTGCAGATCCACACGGACACACATCTTTACCGCCACGAGGAGTTCCGCCCCTATCGCATTGCGGCGCTCATTCTGAAGGCCATCCGGACGCTGCATCCGGATTACGAGATCTGGCGGGTCTTCCCGTATGAGTATGAGACGGAGCGGCTGGCGATAGACCTGCTTTCGGGAGGAACGTTCCTGCGGGAATGGGTGGACAATCCGGCGTCCACTCCGGCGGACCTGGACGCCCGGCTGATCCCGGACGAGCGGCGTTGGCTGGACGAACGTGGACGTTACTTGATGTATTGAACGCCACCCGGAGAAGCATCAGGGCGCAGTGGCTAAGTCAGCAACGACCGGACGATGACGGTGAGGGCGGATACCCCTGAGAACGCCAGCACCAGCGGACGGAGCGCCTTTCCGTCCACCCAGCCACGCAGCCTGCCCGAGAGAGCAAAGCCCAACAGAGCCGCCGGAGCGAGGAGGAGCCCGGCCTTGAGCTCGGCAAGACCGAACCTTCCAGCCACCCGGAGCATCGCGAGCGAGATGATGGTACCGGTCAGGAAGAACGCAGAAAGCATTCCCCGCAACTGAGGACCGGAGGCTCGTTGATAGAGCAGCGCCATTGGCGGACCGCCCGCAGCGGTGATGGTACCCATAAGGCCGGACAGCACGCTGGCGCCCAGAAGCGTCCGGTTCGTGGGGGTCACGGTGAGGCCCAGACCGCTGAGCGCCACTCCCAGCAGAAGGAGTATGCCGAAAAGCAGCGCAAGGTGCTTCTCCGGCAGGGTGGCCACCAGCGCGGCCGCCGCGCCCGAACCAGCGATGCGCCCGCTCACAGCCCAGGTAAGTGCGGACCAGACAACCTGCTTGCGCTCCCGCACGCTCATCATCAGCGTCAGGACAAAGGCGGCGATGAGCAGAGGCGCGGGAACGTAGAACGGATCAACCAGCATCAGAACCGGCGCGGCAACCAGAGCCAGGCCGAACCCGATGCATCCCTGCACCAGCGAACCCGCGAACACGACCGCGACAGCGATCAGGAATTCCGTGCTCACGGGATCCCGGTCTCAGACCTGAGCCGGCATACCCGCGCTATTTCCGGCCTTTCAAGAGAATGGAATCTGCCCGTCACTCAGGCTCCGGCCGCGGGAGCGCCGCCGCCCGGCGTTGTCTCGGAAGGCCCCCCGAATGACTGCAAAGCGAGGTAATTCGGTCCGAAACGCTTGATATTGTCCAGCTGCTTATCGTAGTTGTCGTAATGAAGCTCTTCGTCCGCGACAAGGGTCTCGAAGAGTTGCTTGGAAACCGAATCCGCGTTCGCGGCGCACTCGGCCGCCGAGCGGTTATAGTCCGCCGCGCTCTCCTCTTCCATCTGCCGCGCCTTGCGAAGCATCTGCTCCGCATCGTGGATGCGCTCGACCGGCGCACTCGGCACCATCTCCACGTCCCCTTTCAGGAACAGGATCCGCTCCGCAAGCATCTCGATATGGATCATCTCACGGATGGCGGTCTGCTTGAACAGCGCCGCCAGAGGGCCGAAGCCCTGATCGTCCAGGTGGAAGTGGAAATACATATACTGGTGGACCGCCGCCAGCTCGTCGCCCACCGCCTTGTTCAACAGTTCAATGCTCCGGTCTCTGTTCATCGTTGTGCCCTTCTCAGCCTTGATTCCAAGCTTTGTGCCTGACCCCGCTGCTGCACGGTCCGGCGATTCCGGCTGAAGGGCAGTTCTTCAGCGACCGTCCACCTTCCTCCCGGCAAGGCGCGGAACGGTAGCGTGCTCGCGTGCGTTGAAAGTGCGGGAGGGATCGTAATGCGAATGCCTGTCATCATTCTTGCACTCGCGACCAGCGCCGCGCTGGCCTCTCCCGGCGGTGAGCGGCGGCCACTGGTGCTTGATGATTTTTCCCGCTCCGACGGAGTCTCCACCCTGGGTCCACGCTGGCAGTTCTTCACCGATGGGGTGATGGGCGGGCGATCGTCTGGCCAGGCGTCGGTGATAGACTGGGACGGCCGGAGGTGCATCCGGCTCCGTGGAAAAGTGTCCCTGGAGAATAACGGCGGATTTATCCAGGCCCGTCTTCCGCTGGCCGGCAGATGGAGCTCTATGGATGCGAGCTCTTACACGGGAGTCCGGTTTCTGGCCCGCGGAAACGGGGAGACGTACGCCATTCACCTGCGCACGGCGCACACGATGCTGCCCTGGCAGTTCTATCAGGCAGATTTCTCTGCGGGACCGCGCTGGAGCGAGGTGCGCATTCCCTTCTCGAAGTTCAGGCCTGCCTCCCTCCGGCGTCCACTGGATCCATCCAGGCTGACCAGTGTTGCGCTTGTAGCAATCAAGAAGGAGATGATCGCAGACGTTGCAATTGCACAACTGGAGCTTTACCGCTGACGATCCTAGGGTGACATTCGCGGGCAAGTAGGGCTTTCACCGAATCACGGGTGGGGTTTCGACTCGCCCGCCCGCAGGCGGACAGTTCAACCATCGTAAGGAAGTTCCGTGAACAACTTCCCGGAACTTCACACCAGAATAATGATGACCGGGCTTCACGCCCCCTCATCCAAGCCTTCTCCCACCAGAGGGGGAGAAGGCTTTTCTTGCCTTTGGTCCGCTGAGCACCCTCCATCTGTGCCTGAAATCCTTGCAGCAACGGCGAGGCGAAAACCCTCTCCCTGAGAATGGGAGAGAGTTATGGGTGAGGGCGACTCCTTTTCACCAGCGCTTCACACCAGGGGCTCGCCTGCAAAAACCCCTTTTCCGCGGGTCGAGTAGCGCGCCGTAGGCGCGCGGATCGAAAGCAGGCAGTCTGCTTTGTGGCGGTTTCGACTCCTACACGGCTCAAGCACCGTTGGGCCAGCGTTAGGGTGACTGCAGGAGCCAGTAACCCTCCGCCCGCTCCCGTTTCAGATCCTCCGTGGAAGCCCATCGGGCGTTGCCGGCGAGATAAACCAGCGTGGTCCCGTCGTAATGGATCTTGCTGGGAGTATTTCCGTCGGGCACGAAGATGCCATCGTTGATGAACTCACGCTCCTCGTGGATGAGCAGCATGAACTTCGCGGGGTTCTTGATGTTCAAGGCGTCCGGCTTGGCGTAATCCAGCAGGGCGTTCATGGAGTATGAAAGGCCCCAGTCCTTGCGGGTCTTGCCGGTGGGCGGGTTGACCACCGGATGAAGGGCCTCCTTCTTCTTATCCACAGGGCAGACATAGATCTCCGCAGACTTGGTGTACTGCCACAGGGACCCTCGTTCCGGGTAGATCCAGCGGTTGATCTCCCCGCACCAGTTGGGAATATCTGCCCGGTGCTCCCACCCCACAGCCGGCATCCTTCCGCCATAGTCCTGCGTATACTGCTGGAACGCCAGCGCCAGCTGTTTCAGGTTGCTGATGCACCGCATGGTGTTCGCGCGCATCCTCGCCTGAGCAAACACCGGAAACAGAATGGCGGCGAGAATCGCGATGATCGCGATGACGACCAGCAGTTCAATGAGAGTAAAACCTTTGCGCCGCACGTTAACGCCTCCTTCTCGCGGGATACGGAAGCTTCCCTGAGCTTCCTGACCGCGATGATCTGTCACCATTATACTACCACCCGACATTCGAGAAACCCTGCCTTCGGGCAGATTTTCTGACAGACGAGCAGCTCCTCCACACACTCTCTTCGGTGGTCGAGTAGCCTGCCACCAGGCACGCGTATCGAGACCACCCACCGGCGTGTGGTTTCGACTCGCCCGGCTGCGCCGGGCGGCTCAACCAGCGGAGGGTTGAGTTCCGGGAACAAGTTCCCCGAACGCCCGATGCCCCCTCATCCAAGCTTTCTCCCGCCAGGGGAGAAGGCTTGACAAACCTGGCCAGTCTCACGGTCCGTCGAAGGGGTTCACAGCAACGGCAGGGTCATGGTATGCTAGATGCAGAGCATCTCATTCCTCAAATGGCGGCAAAACGCCGCAGAAGGACGCATTCAGCCAATGAAGCCTGCATCCAAAACCCGGGGGTTCACCCTGATCGAGCTGCTGGTGGTCATCGCCATCATCGCCATCCTGGCGGCCATCCTGTTCCCCGTGTTCGCACAGGCGCGCGAGAGGGGAAGGACCGCGATGTGCCTCTCCAACCTGAAGCAGCTTGCCCTGTCCGTCAGGATGTACGTGGACGACAACAACGGGCGTATGCCCAGCCTTGCGAAGGAGTATTTCGGCACCCAGAATGACTGGTGCGGCTCCACGGGGACGCGCAAGCCGGCTTACCCGGAACAGGGACAGCTCTGGCCGTATGTGAAGTCCGAGAAGGTGTATCTGTGCCCGTCCGACAAGAATAAGCCGGCCATGGACGTGGTGGGAACGCCCAGAGACTACAAGCTCTCCTACAGCATCAACGGCGTGCTGCACCTGGTGAAGCTGGACGCTGCGCTTGCCTCGCGGGATCCGGCCAAGGTGATGCTGATGATCCACGAGTCCCGCGGGCCGGCGGTGGCAGGACAGCCCGGTGGCATCAATGACGGACTGTATCTCTGGAAGAACAACAACTGGGACCGGCCGGCCGTGACGCATTACGACGGCACCACCATCGTTTACTGCGACCAGCACGCGGCCCGCATCAGCTACGAGCAGCTCTACCGCGAGCAGACCACCATCCCCTATCAGTGGGACGTGGATACCCCCTGAACGTGACGAGACCTGCACGCGAGTGAGCAGCGCGGAGAAAAGCGGAAAAGTCCGCGCATCTTTCGATCAAGCCGCCGCGAACTACGATAGTTCGCGGCGGCTGCTGGTTCCCTGCTTCGAGGAGTTCTACCGAACGGCCGTCGCGATGGCCCCGTTCGAACCGGAACGGGCGATCCGGGTGCTGGACCTGGGGAGCGGCACCGGACTGCTTGCGTCTTTCGTGCTTCAGCGCTACCCGCAGGCACGTCTCACCCTGGTGGACATCTCGCCGGAGATGCTGCAGAAAGCCCGGCAGCGGTTCCGGCACGTCGGGGAGAGAGTCGCCATTCTGGAGCTGGACTACAACACGCAGGATCTGCCCGGCCGGTACGACCTGATTCTAAGCGCCCTCTCCATCCATCATCTGGAGGCTGAGGAGAAGCGCCGTCTATTCCAGAAGGTCTTCCACTCCCTGCAACCAGGTGGAGCATTCATCAACGCCGACCACATCGAGGCCCCCACCCCCACCCTCTTCCAGACCTACAGGGAGCTGTGGATCGCCAGAACCCGCGAGCTGGGCGTGGAGGAAGCGAATCTGCAGGCGGCCCTGGAGCGCACGAAGCTGGACAGGCTTTCCACGCTGGAAGATCAGCTCCGCTGGCTCCAGCAGTGCGGATTCCAAGACGTGGACTGCTACTACAAATGGCTCCACTTCGCGGTGTTCGGCGGCCGTCGGCCGGAAAGTTGAACAGATCCTGAGATTACACTGAACTCCCGAAGGGTCATGCGTGATAAAATTGCTGTGTCCGGGCACGCAGGGCGCACGATTTCCGTCCTCCGGCCCGGGCAAGGCAAGCAAGAAAGGAGAAAAGAGACAATGAAAAGGTGCTTCGCCGTGATGGCCGCGGCGCTCGTCGTCTGCGCCGCGCTGCCGGCCTCCGCCCAGTATTTCACTGAGGACTTCGAGGCGGGCATCGGACTCTGGACGCCGGGCTCCAACGGTCCTCTGCTGTGGCAGACGGACGTCACCGATCCCAACAACAAGGTGGCGGTCCAGGACAACGCAGCGCGCTCGATGTACCGCATTATCGCTCCGACGATCCACGTGGGTCTGGAGCTGAGGTTCCGCTTCTATGACCCGGGAGCGGCGACCAACGTGCGGCACTTCGCGCGGCTGGCAGCTTACAGCGACCCGGTGAACTTCGGAGGCCTGACGGAGCTGCTGGCAATTGGCGCCTACAACACTTCGGGCGTGCAGACCAACATGTACAGCGGCCGCGCAGCCTTCGGTAAGACGGACACCCCGCAGGGCTGGTTCACCATCCCGAAGCCGCGCAGCGTGGGCTGGCACACGATGAAGATCACCGTCACTGGCGGCAACGGCACGGGTGGCGCCGGTAAGGGTCTGGCCAGCTACACCGTGGACGATGTGACGGTGGAGAACATCCCGATCGTCTGGTCCCCGTTCACGATGGTGCTGCTCGGCTCGAACCTGAGTTCGGCCACGGCCGGCAACTACCAGTATGATGACGTCCAGCTGATTCCGGAGCCTGCCAGCATCCTGGCGCTCGCCGCGGGCCTGGCCGGGTTCGCCGGAATGGTCCGCCGCCGGAGCTGACAGTCACAGGTCAACGGTAATATCTGACAGTAAGAGGGACCGCCCCGGTGGCGGTCCCTTTGCCTGTTCAATGCGTCCAGTGGGATGCCTAGACAAGAGGCAAGATGCGACGGGCAATGGAAAAGTAGATCATGACCCCGGTAATGTCCGCCATCGTCGTGACCAGAGGTGCGCTCGCAGTCGCAGGATCCAGACGGAGACGCGTCAGCAGAAAAGGAAGAATCGTTCCAACGAGGCTGCCGGCCAGGACTATACACACCATACTGAGACCCACTGTAACAGCCACGTCAGGACCACCGCGATGCAGTCCGACCGCCGAGACAGCAAGCCCCATGATCACCCCCATGGACCCGGCAACAGCCGCATCCCGCAAAACAAACAGAATCCACTCCCGCGGTTTGACGTCTCCTGTGGCAAGAGCGCGTACGACCAGCGTAGCCGCCTGCGCTCCTGCATTACCGCCGCTGGCAATCAGCAGCGGAAGGAAAAACACAAGCGCGACGGATGCCTGTATGACATCCGTATGGAGGGCTATGATTCCCCCCGTAATGAGGTTGACAGCGACAAGAGCAAGCAACCATCCGACCCTGCTTCGGACCAGTTCGAACAGGGCTGTCTCACTCAACTTCTTCCGAAGGGGAGCCACGGCCGCAACGCGATGGAAGTCCTCGGTGGCCTCTTCCTCTGCGACGTCCATCACGTCGTCGAACGTGACGATCCCCACCAGAGTGCCGTCTGTGTCCACCACCGGGAGCACGCTGACGTCATAGCGCTGCATCGTCTCGACGGCCGCTTCCCGGTCATCCAGGGGAGACAACGCTACGAAGGTCTCGTTCATCATGTCCTCGACCTTGCTGGAGGGATCGGCCATGACAAAGCGCTTCAGGTCCAGAGCGTCCAGCAGCTTCCAGCGGTAGTCTGTGACGTAGATGATGTCCGACGTCTCCGACTCGCTCATCCGGCTCCGGATGTGCTCCAGGGCCCGTGCCACCGTCCAGTCCGGGCGGACGGCGATGTAATCCGGCGTCATGAGCCGGCCGACACTCTCCTCCGGATATCCCAGCAGGCGCCTTGCTTCGGCCAGATCCTCCGGGCTGAGGAGGTTCAGCAGCCGCTGCGTGGCCTGTCCGGGCAGCTCTTCGAAAAGCTCCGTCCGGTCATCGGGACTCAGATCGGCCAGCACTTGCCGCGTCTCGGAATCGGTCATGGAGAGCAGTAGAGAATCCCGAGCTGTCGTGTCCAACAGAGAGAAGACTTCCGCCGTCGCATCGCGAGGCAGCGCAAGGAACAGGCCTACCTGCCGCTTCTGATCCAGGGAAGGCAAAACCTCGGCGATGTGGCTGGCCACCTTCTCGTTGTCCTCCACCCGCAGAGCAGAGAGGATGCGAGCAAGCTCAGGCATCGGCATCTCAGAGAGGACATACTCCAGCAACTCATCCGGGATCTCCCCCAGAAGCAGCGCCGCCAGAGGACGATCCAGCACACGCAGAACCGCCATCGCAGTCTCCGGAGGCAGCTCGCTCAGAGCGGCTCCCACTTCGGACGGATGCAGGCCCGTGAGAATCTGCTCCACAGCCTCCTTGCGCAGCCCCTGCGCAGCCTCCAGACGCAGCCGCGCGGCCACCTGGTCCAAGGTGAGCATCTTCATCTCATCGTCCTCCTTGATGCGGCGAACGGGTAGCGGAGCAAACGCGGCAAAGGCTTTGCTTCATCCGGGAACTCCGTCCCAGACTCAAAGCAAAGACTCCTATCCGCAAGGGGGCAGGTATTTCGCCGTGCCGCCTCCGCCAGAGCAGGACCGTCTGACGGAAGCGCCGGACCGGGGAGAGGCTGCCGGCCGCCCAGAATCGGGATCGGTCAGGCCGGTCAGCCTGTCACATCAGCAGAGGCGCATCGCAGACGGACCCTGCAGGTCGTTCGCGGGTCGTTTGGGTAAGTCTTCGTTCATCTCTTCAGCACGTCCGTCCGCCCGGCAGGGGCGGACACAACAGGCCGGCTGATTATGCCCGCCTGCGACGTTCTCTGTCAACACTCTTCCGCCTGATAGACCGAATTGCGACAGGTCTCATTCATTGAAGCATCAACTGGCGCAAAAACAGGTTTCTGAAGCGAGCGCCTGCACCACCACTCTCCAGAAGAAGCGGTCCTTGCGCGGCAGGGGAAACCGCTGCTCCTCTGTGGACCAGCTCCCCGTTGATGAATACACTTAACTTGCCGCGGGCAACTGACAGATGCAGGCTATTCCAGTCCCCCACTGCCGGCGAGGCCGGTCTCTCCGGCTTCGTGGCCCGTCCATCGCCTGTCAGAGTCCCGGCAGGATCCTTGCCACCGCCCAGTGCCAGCGTGAACCCTTTCGGCAAGTGCAGGGCTGCCGCTCCGCCCGGCGGAATCTGCCAGTCCAGCATTAGCTCGAAGTCCCGGAACGCACCCGGCGGTGAGGCCAGGCCGGCACCTGCGCATCCGAACGCACTCTCTTGCACAGCCCAGATCCCGTTCAGGGTCCAGCCGTCCAGACTGCGCCCATCGAACAGCGCCGCAAGCCCGTCGGGCGGTTGCTGCGGCGAGTAGCTACGGCCCAGATCTAGGATCTCGATGTCCCGGAAGGCCACGGCGCTCGGCTTGTGTCCCAGAAGCGCAATGTGCCCGCTGAAACGGATGAAACCCGGCTGGTCCGGGAACTTATCAGCGCGCAAGAGCCGGTTCAGGTCCGTTCGGAGCACATCCCTCCCATTCAAGGCCACCTCTATCCGCCGTCCTATCGCGCGGATCTCGACGTCATTCCACTCGCCCGCCGGCCTCAATGCGCCCCGGCGCGACGGCACAAGGCGGTAGATGGAGCCGCACATATTCTCCAGGGGAAGCTTCGCGTTGGTGGCATGGTAGTCGTCCAGGATCTGGATCTCCATCCCGGTAGTAGATGGGTTGCCTCCCTCCCGTCCTGCCCGGATGCCGATGCCGTTGTTCCCCTGTGGATCCAGACGGAACCTCGCCCGCAGGATGAAATCCGAGTACAGCTTTTCGGTATACAGGTTGCTGACACTGCCGGCCGGCGAGATGAGCAGGCCGTCGCGAACCGTCCACCCCTGCCCTTCCTTCTTCTGCTCGATCCACCCGGAGAGATCGCAGCCGTTGAACAGGGGGACAAACCCGTCCGCGGCGGAGGCCGGTGCGGCAGCGCAGATGAAGAAGATGATTATCCGGACCGCCGCGAGAAACAGCACTCCGGTGCAGGAGATGACTTCCCGGACGCGCCTCACGGCCTGCGCTGCTCCAGGCGCAGCGGACGCCCTTCCATATCCACGAACCGGGCTCCCACGGAATAGCCTCCGCCTGCATTCAGCACCTTGCAGAGCAGCAGGTTCGTCCCTCGACGAAGCGTCACGCGGACGGAGTCCTCGTCGAGCGCATAGTTGCGCTCCCCCTTGAACTCGTGGACCTTCTGGCCGTTCAGATAGACAATGACGCCGTCGTCGCTGCCCAGACGCAGCCAGGCATCCCGCTCGGAAGGGCTGATGATCTCGGCATAGGCATAGCACGCGGAGTCCTCGCCCGGACCGGCCGCGGCGGCCAGGTCCAGCTCACCCAGCGGATCTCCAACCGCCGCCGGCTTCCACGCGAACTCTTCGCCGTCCACGGTCACTTTTGCGGACAGGTCCACCGGGGAATCCACCGGGAAGGCGTCTTGCCCTGACCATTTGTCGCGCCCCTTCAGAGGTCCCAGAACCCACCAGTGCATCACGAAGCCCGCGCGCGACGCGAAATCCTGCCGCAATGCGGCATCCTTCAATGACGCGGCGGCCATCCGCAGGAGCGAACGGTCCGTGGCGTTCTCTGCGACCAGCAGATACACCTTTGCGGCATCCTCCTCGCGTCCTGCAGCCGTGCAGGAGTCCGCAACCGCAAGCAGCGCGCGGAGCACCTCCGTGTTGCCACGGCCTGCCTCCCATTCATTCATCAAAGGGGCCAGCAGCGAAGGATGGGCCACGGAGACCACCGCGGACAGGATGGCTGAGCGTTCCGCCGGGGCCTGAGCCGCCGGCAGACGCTCCGCAAGCACCCGCGCAACCTCCTGGCGTGAGGCATTGCGGTTCCCCGCAAGAGCCTGATAGGCTGCCGCGCGCAGCTCGGTCCGCTCCGATGCGGCGGCACGGAACAGAGCCAGCGCCGACGGGGCGTCATACCGGCGAGCCAGAACAGAGACTATGGCCACCTGTTGCTCAAGAGGCGCAACCGGCAGCCTCTCCGCAAGACGGACGCTGACGGAGGAACCGGGCATCTCCGCAAGAGCCAGGGCAGCCAGGCCGCGGACATCCGGTTCCTTCGCCAGCAGGCTCTGAGTCAGGAGCGGCACCGCAGCCGCTTGCCTGACCCGGGTGATACCAGCCAGTCCGGCGCACTTCTCGACTGAGTCTCTGCTGCCCGTGTAGACCTTTTCATACACAGGCCGGGCCTGCTCAGCAGGAAGGCTTTCCGCTATGCGCAGGATGCTGTCCAGCGCTGCCATCCTTTCCGTCTGAGCGCCCTTCTCCGCAGCCTGCCAGAGCGCATCCAGCGATTGCGCGCCTCCGATGCTTCCCAGCGCTCGGAGGACAGCCATTCTGACCTCCGCCGAAGGCGAGTTCAACCAGGAGCGGACAGCCTGCTCCGCAAAGGACGCCCTGGCCGTTGCAAGGCCATTGATGAGCGCCACCTGACGCTCAGGTGAGGCAGACGCCAGCGCCGAGCGCAGGGCTCCGGCGGCGCCCGAGGCGCGCGGAGCGATCCGCACAAGACACACGCGGGCACTCTCGCCCACATCGGGATCAGTCAGGAGCTCTGCAAGCAGCGGCACACTTTCCGAGGACGCCACCAGCGAGGCCAGCTCCAGCGCCTCGCAGCGAGCCGCCACGGATAAAGACCGGTCCGCAGCCGCCTTCACGAGCGCAGCCGCGAGCGGCCGGCGGTCGTCAGCATACACGTCTCCCGTGGCGCGCCAGACAGCCTCCCGCAAAACCTGAAGAGAACCGTGGTGCCACGACATATCGTCCGCCCACACACGCTTCAGCAGCTCGGGGACCGCTACCGGGATGGCCGCGGCGCGTGTCTGCAGGTTGTCCGACCTGAGGCGGGCGATCAGATCTTCGTCCACAGACGTCGTCTGCGCGTGGATGCCGCCGGTAGATCCCCACAGGATGATGAGCAGAAGAGCCGCCCGGATTCGAGTTCTCATGGTCACAGGCTCCAGGGTGCGCGATAGGGACGGAATAGCAGGCTTTCCGCCTCGGGAGTATCCAGGATTCGCATCTGCACGGGGTCGTAGCGAAGTTTGCGGCCCAGTCTGATGGCGATGTTCGCCAGATGGCAGATGTTCACGGAAGACACTCCGATCTCGACGTCACAGATGGGCCGTCTCCGCGTCCGGATGCAGTCCAGCCAGTCGTTATGGTGCCCGGGACTCTCGTACAGACGGATGTCCCCCGGCCCCGGCCTCCATTCCAGCAGATCCTTCGGAGAAGCGTCCAGGAATCCCCGGTTGACCGCCACCTCCCCCTGAGTCCCCTGGAACAGCACGCCGTTATGCTGGTTGCTGCAAATCAGCTTCACCCCGTTGGGGTAGGTGAAGGTCACATTGTAATCTCGCACGGTATCGAAGGCCCCGGTGGCGGGAAATGCTCCTGTGCCCTCCACCTCTACAGGACCGCTTCCATCGTAGCCTGTCCCCCACTGGGCGATGTCGTTATGATGCGCACCCCAGTCGGTCAGGATGCCGCCGGAATACTCCGTGAACCAGCGGAAGTCGAAACCGAAGCGTCCTTTTTGGAACGGAGTCATCGGTGCGGGACCCACGTAGAAGTCCCAATCCAGTCCGTCCGGCGGAGCCGTTATGGCCGGATCCCCACCCTCCGGGCCTCGTCCGAAGCCCGTGCGCACTGTGTGCAGCTTGCCGATCTTTCCGTTGCGGACCAGTTCGCAGGCGAAACGGAAGTTGCGGTCGGAGCGCTGCTGGGAACCCACCTGAAATACACGGCCGTAGCGGCGGACAGCCTCGATGAGGGGCTTCCCCTCTCCGATGCTGTAAGTCAGAGGCTTCTCGCAGTAGATGTCCTTGCCCGCCTCGGCAGCCCGGATGCAGATGAGCGTGTGCCAGTGATCCGGCGTGGAGATGACGACGGCATCAATATCCCTGCGCAGGAGCAGATGCCGGAAATCCTTGTAAGCCAGACAGCGCTCCCCCACCCGCTCCCGCGCATTGCGCAGATGGGGTTCGTAGACGTCGCATACGGCGATGACGTCCACGCGGGGATTCCGCAGGAATCCGCCCAGATGCGCGCCACCCATTCCGCCCACGCCGATGAATCCCAGCGTGATCCGCTCGCTTGCGGCCACTTTGTCCTCCTGGCCCAGCGCCCGGGCAGGGATGATCGCGGGAAGCGCCAGGGCAGCGCCCGCCTTCAGAAGGCTTCTGCGGGTCAGCCGTCTGTCCTTCATAGGTGATACCTCCGCGGCGGAGCGCGCTCAGTCGGTCCTGCGGCAGCGCGCCAGCCGCCGGAGAGTTCCCTGAGGGGTTATCCTAATCCTGCCCCGCAGAACGCCGGAAACAAGCCAGGAGACACGAGGGGCGAAAAGCCAGGTTCAGTGGCGGGAGGGAGAATCGCCGGACGTTGTGGCACCGTCCAGGGCCAGATCCACGATCTCGATGGGATGCAGGGCGCGCACAGAGCTGCCCTCCAGCTTCAGACCTGAGCGGATCCACATCTGACAGCCAGGATTGCCCGTGGCCACCACATCCGCGCCGGTGGACTCGATGTTGGCCACCTTGCGCTTCAGAAGCCGCACGGCCATGTCCGGCTGGGTAAAGCTGTAGACGCCCGCACTCCCGCAGCAGTGATCAGATTCGGGCAAGTCCACCAGCTTCAGTCCCGGAATTGCGGAGAGCATGCGCCGCGGTTCCAAGCGGATCTTCTGCCCGTGGGCCAGATGACAGGCATCGTGATAGGTGACAGTCATCTCCACCGGCTTCAGATCCGCCTGTTCCAGCAGGCCAGCGATCACCTCAGAGATATCCCGCACCTTCGCAGATAACGCCGCCGCCCGCTCCCGTTCCGGACTGCCCTCGGGGAAGAACCCCGCATACTCCTTCATGGTGGATCCGCATCCGGCGGAGTTCACAACGATCACATCACACTGCGCTGCCTCGAAAACAGCCATGTTCCTGAGCGCCATCCGCGCGGCCTGGCGGCCATAACCGTTGTGCACGTGCAGCGCCCCGCAGCAGCCCTGCCCCGGCGGCACAACCACCTCGCATCCGAGCTTCGAGAGCACTCGGACCGTCGCCAGGTTGACCTCCGGGAAAAGCACGGGCATCACACAGCCTTCCAGCAAGCCCACCCGGAGCTTCTTTTCTCCGGCCGCAGGAGTGAGGCGCGGCAGACGGGAGGGACGCAGCGGAGGAAAGCGCTCCAGCCGCAGGTCCCCTCCATCCCCGTGGCCACCCATGATCCGGCTGACAATCCCCCCGGGGGCGGAGGGCGGTCTGCGGAGCAGCCGGGAAGGAAGCGTCGCGAAGAACATCGCGAGGGCCATTGTGGCCGAGTGGGTAAAGACCTCCATCAACAACCGGCGGCCGAGGCGCTGCCACATCGGGCGGTGGGACGCTTCTTCAATGTGCGTCCGGGTGTGCTCAAGCAGGAAACCGTACTTCACGTCCGACGGGCAGGCCGTCTCGCACGCGCGGCACCCCAGGCAGACATCCAGATGATGCAGCACCGAGCCGTCAAGGGCCGCCCGCCCCTCGGCCACAGAGCGCATCAGGTAGATGCGTCCTCTGGGGGAATCCTCTTCCCGGTTCAACTCAACGTAGGTGGGACACGCCTCCAGACAGAGCCCGCAGTGGATGCACTCCACCAGCTCATCGGTGAGCCTGGCCAGCGCGGTCTGATCGTCTCGCCCTTTGCGCGACTCTGTCATATGCCTCCCGGGAACCGTCCGGCGGGAAACACCCGCTGCGGATCGAGCTGATCTTTGATGCGCCGCATGACTTCCACGCCCGGCGCAGACGTGGTCCATACGGCTTCATTCGGGAGAGGCTCATGCGCGAAGACGCGCAAGGAGACTCCCCTAACGCCGGCCACCTTAGCGAGAATCATCTTTGCAGCCTGTTCCCTTGCTTCCCCCGCAAGCCCCGGGCATACGGCCCGGACAGTCCCCGTGACGGCCCCGGCCAGGATCAGCGGGCGGCATCCGGAGAGTGCACAGGCTTCTTCCAGGTGCGACACAAGGACGGGGATGTCCGACGGCAGACCGGAGAGGACCAGCAGAGTCCCGTCCCGGGGAGTCCTCTCCAGGTTGCAGAGGCTGTGATGCCGCTCCCCGTTCCAGCCGAACTCCATCTCAGCGAACCCGCGCGAGCCGGTCTCCTCCAAGATGCCTTCAAAGGTCTGCTGCTGACAGGCCAACTGCTCTTCCGTGCCGTCGAATGCGGCCAGCAAGTAAACGGCATGGTCCGCACGGCCATCCGGGCAGTAGAGGCGGGCCGCCTCACGGTTCAGCAGCTCCACCGCCCGCGGCGCAAGCGGAGCGCTCTGCATCCGCGCGGCCGCTCCATCCGCGTCCTCCCAGGAATCGAACATCCCCACAAAAGCACGGGAAGCCTCCGGCGCAGGATGCAGGCGGAAAACAGTCTCCACGATGACACCCAGCGTCCCTAGGCTACCGGTGTAAAGGCGGCAGAGATCATATCCTGCGGCGTTCTTCATCACCTTTCCGCCTGCCGAGATCAGCTCGCCGCGCGCGTCCACCACCTTCACGCCCAGCACCAGATCTCTTGGAGCGCCGTAGCCCGCCCGCGACGGTCCCGAGGCTCTGGAGGCGACGATCCCGCCGAGGGTCGCTTCCAGAAAGCCCGGAGGATCAAGCGCCAGCATCTGGCCGTTCGGAGACAGCAGTTCAACGGTGCGGGCCCCGCTGACGCCGGCCTCCGCGGCATAGACCAGGTTCTCCCGCTGGTAGTCGGTGACCCGATTCAGACGCCGGGTGCAAAGGGCGATGTCATATCCCGAGGGGGCCGAGCAACGCTCCGTCATCGTGCCGCCCCCGAGGGGGACCACCTTCAGGCTGTTCTCGGAGCAGAAGCGCACCGCCGCGCAGACCTCTTCGATGCTCGCGGGAAACACCGCGCCCACCGCCGGAGAACAGCCGCCCACGGCAAGACCCGCCGCCTCCACAGGACCCGCCACGGCCTCCTTCCCGAGCAGATCTTCCAGCCTCTGGAACAGACGATCGGGGCTCACGCTACACAGCCGCCTTTTTGTTCAGCACCAGGTCCGCACATCCCCCTCCGCCCGGCAGCAGCTTGCCGGGGTTGCAGAGTCCCTGCGCGTCGAAGGCGGCACGCACCCGGTCCATCGTCGCGAGGTCTGCTTCCGAGAAGATCAGCGGCATGAACTCTAGCTTCTCCACGCCCACGCCGTGCTCGCCGGTAATGGTCCCGCCCGCCTCCACGCACGCCCGCACGATCGCTGCGTTGCACTCCAGCACCCGCCGCACCTGTTCCTCGTCGCGGTCGTCATACAACACAATGGGATGCAGATTCCCGTCGCCGGCGTGGAACACGTTCGCGATGCGCAGGTCGAAATCGCGGGCGATGAGGCCGATCTTTTCAAGAACTTCCGGCAGAGCGCTGCGGGGAATCACACAGTCCTGAGTACAGTGGCTTGGAGCCAGACGCCCTAGCGAGCCCACCGCCTTCTTCCGGCACATCCACAGTGCCGTGCGCTCCGCCTCATCCCGCGCGATCCGGAGTTCGCGCACCGCATGAGACTCACAGATACCGCGGACCCGCGCCCCCAGCTCATCCAGCCCTGCCTCCAGGCCGTCCAGTTCGATGATAAGAACCGCCTGCGCATCCAGCGGCAGGCCGAAATGGAACGCAGCCTCCACTGCCTGGATGACATTTGCGTCCATAAGCTCCAGAGCGGCCGGGATGATCCCCGCAGCGATGATGGAGGAGACACAGCGGGTGGCATCTGTTATGGTCTCGAACACCGCAAGCGCCGTCCAGGTCTTCTGCGGCAATGGAGTCAGGCGGACCGTGACCTCGGTCACGATTCCCAACGTCCCTTCCGACCCTGTGATGAGTCCCGGAAGATCGTAGCCCGGATTGTCTTCGGTCTCGCCCGGAATGTCCAGGAGCTCCCCGTCCGGAAGAACCATCTTCAGGCCCAGCAGATGATTCATCGTGACGCCGTACTTCAGCGTATGTGGTCCGCCCGCGTTCTCGGCCACATTGCCTCCCAGGGTGCAGGCGGACTGGCTGGAGGGGTCCGGAGCATAATGGAGACCATGCGCGGCTACCGCCTGGGTGACCTTCAGGTTCACCACCCCGGCTTCAGCCGTCAGGCGGCGGTTGCGAAGGTCAATGTCCAGGATGCGGCGCATCCGCGTCAGTGAAATGATGATGCCACCCGGAGGCGCCATCGCACCGCCCGAGAGTCCCGTGCCGGCTCCCCGCGCGACGAAGGGAATTCCGCGACTGGCCGCCAGACGCACAATGGCCTGCACCTCGGCGGTGGACGCGGGATGAACCACCGCTGCCGGACGCCGCCGCGCCATCGTGAAGCCGTCCGCCTCATAGACCATGCGCTCCGCGGTGGTGGAGGAGACATTCTCCGGCCCCACGATGGCGGCCAGATCACGCATCAGAGCGGTGTTGGAAGCTGTTTCGCCGGGAGCGGTCCGGGCATCGGCTGATGGCAGCATGTTAGAAGGCGACCCTTTCCTGTCCACCTCCATTATATCTGACGTTCAGAGGAAGCCCTCTTTTGGCATGATCTGCAGGACGTCCACGCTGGCGCTCTCCGGCCGCTCCACGCACCAGACCGCGGCCTCGGCCACATCCGCCGCCTTCATCATACGGGACCGATCCAGGTCCGACCCGGCTGTATCCCACAGGGGTGTATCAGTGGCCCCCGGCAACAGCGCCGTGATGCGCACTCCCCGCCCGCGGAATTCCGCCGCAAGCGAGCGTGTCAGGCCAAGCGCTCCCGCTTTGGCGGCGGCATATGCCGCCATCTGCGGAGCGGCCATATCCGCCACCACCGAGAGGACGTTCACGACGTCCCCTCCCCCCACCTCCAGCATCTGGCGGATGGCCGCGACGTTGCAGAAGTAGAGACCGGTGAGGTTGACGGCGATCGTCTGATGCCAGACTTCCGGACCCAGCGACAGGGTATCGCCGAAACGGCCTGTCCCCGCGCACGCGATGAGAATGGTCACCGGTCCCAGATCCTGACGGACCTGCTCGAAGAGTTGTCCGGCGGCCCCGGGATCGCTGATGTCGGCGGGATAAGGATGGACAAGAGGCTTGTGCTCCGCCGCCAGCGATTCGAGTTGTTCCCACGTCCGCGCCACCGCCGCCACGCGCACGCCCTTCGATGCCAAAAGGGCCGCCGCGGCCCTTCCGATGCCGCGTCCGGCCCCTGTCACAACCGCCACCCGGCCTGTCAGCAGCCTGCCGCTCATCCCGGATTATCCCTCTTTGCCACCTGCAGGAGCTGGAAGAACTCGGCGCGGGTCTTCTCGTCCTCGTGGAACTCCCCCGACACCGAGCTGGTCACCATTAGCGACCCCTGCTTCTGCACCCCGCGCGTCATCATACACAGATGCTGCGCCTCCAGCACGACGGCCACTCCCTGAGGCTGCACGGCGCACTCGATGGCGCTTGCGATCTGCTGGGTCAACCGCTCCTGAACCTGAAGCCTCCGGGCGAACATATCCACAATGCGCGCTACCTTGGAGAGCCCGATGATCTTGCCGTCCGGGATATACGCCACGTGCGCGCGTCCGAAGAACGGCAGCAGATGGTGCTCGCACAGCGAGTAGAACTCGATGTCCCGGACGATGATCATGCTGGTGTGCTCTTCGTGGAAGACCGCATTGTTCAGCACGGTCTCCAGATCCATCCGGTAGCCGCTGGTCAGAAACTCGAACGCTTTGGCTGCCCGGGACGGAGTCTTGAGCAGACCCTCCCTCTCGGGATCCTCGCCCACGGCCTTGATGATGGCCTTGAAGTGTTCCTCCACCCGCGTCACTCCTCTCCGTAGTATTCGAAATAGTTGCGTTCCGTCTCGCGCACACAGACCCTGTGGAGCTGGTCGCCAAGGCGGGGGCGCAAAAGGTTCCAGATGACCACGGCGATGTTCTCGCTTGTCGGGTTCAGCTCCGCAAACTCGGGCAAGTCCAGATTCAGGTGTCGGTGGTCGAAGCGGTCAACCACGCATTCGTTGACCACCGCGTCAATCTCTCCGATGCGGCAGGCCAGCCCGCTGCGCGGGTCCACCTGTCCCCGGACGGTGACCTCCAAGCCATAGTTGTGCCCGTGGCCGTTCGGGTTGTTGCACTTCCCGAAGATGCGGCAGTTCTCCTCTTCCGAGAGAGCCGGGCTGTGCAGCCTGTGCGCGGCGGCGAACTCATACGCGCGCGTCACGTAGACCGTATTGCCGGAATCACCCATGTAATCGCTCCAGAGAAAGTCATCCTCCCAGACCCTCACGCGCTCAAGCCTCGCGCCGGGGATTCTCCCCTCGCACGCGCGCCAGATCCAGACAGCCAGGTTTTCCGTGGAAGGGATTCCCCAGGCCACCGCGGGATGGTCGCGCTCCAGGAAGCTTTCGTGCAGAGGCATCAGAAGCCCCTTGAGCACCCGGTCCACATCCGCGATGTTGACCACCATCCCGGTTCGCGCATCCAGCTGACCGGAGCAGGATAGATCCACCGTGAAGTTGTGCCCGTGCACGGACCGGCGTGCGAGACCGATCCCTGCTCCCGACTGGAACACATCGTCGGGGATGTTCTCGTAGCTGTGAGCCGCGCTGAAGCGGACCCTGCGGCGGATATGGACCCTCATCTGCTCCTCACATAGGGCTTGCCCAGGGCGCGGGGGCCCCGGTAACTGCCTGCAAACACCGTCAGCACAGCCAGTGTGACCACATAAGGCAGCGCCAGTAGCGCCTGATAGGGGATGTGCACCTGGACGCCTGCGATCATCGCCTGCGATCCCCGCGCCTGAAACCAGAACTGAGCCTCATTGGCTCCGCCAAAGATCAACGCCGCCAACACCGCTCCGATGGGATGCCACCGGCCGAAAATCACCACCGCAAGTGCGATGAACCCCCGCCCGCTGGTCATATTCTCAGCAAAAGAGCTGGTCTGGGCAAGAGTCAGGTAAGCTCCCGCGATGCCCGCCATCGTTCCCCCAAAGACCACCGCCGCAAAACGGGTCAACCCCACGCGCACCCCTGCGGCATCTGCAGCCTCGGGCCGGACTCCGCAGGCCCTGAGACCTAATCCCTGCGGACTGCGGAGGAAGAGCCAGATGCCCAGCGCCAGCGCGCCGCACGCATACACCAGCACCGATTGATCGAAGAAAACCTTGCCTACAACCGGCAAGCCAGACAGAACCGGAATCGGGTAGTCCTCCAAACGCGGAGCTGTCGCCAGGGACTCCATCCCGAAAATGGCCCGGAAGAGCGCGCCGGTCAGGCCGATCATCGCGATGTTGATCCCCATCCCGGCCACGATCTGATCCGCATTGCGCACGACGCAGAGAAATGCGAACACGCACCCAAGCAATGCCCCGGCTGCAGCCGCGGCCAGCAGACCGGCCCCGGCGCTCCCCGTGACAGCGCCCGCCGCGAAACCGGCGAACGCACCGCCCAGCATCATGCCCTCGATGCTAATGTTGATGACCCCGGACCGTTGCGAGACGATCTCGCCAAGGGCCGCCAGAATCAACGGAGCAGACAGCCGTATGGTTCCAGAGAGGAACTCTTCCAGCCCGGTCATCAGACCTCCTGCGCCCCCCTCTGCCTGATCGCCTCAGTGACCGCCCTCCGGCGCGCCGCCTGATGCGCCACGGACAGGATGATCACCCCCTGAACAAGGTATACGATCACCGTGCTGACGCCCGCCTCCCTCTGCATGGCGCTCGCGCCGGCCTCCAGCGCGCCCAGAAGCCCGGCAGAGAGCGTAACACCCACCGGATGCAGACCTCCCAGCAGAGCCGCGGCGATGGCGGTATAGCCGTAGCCAGGGGAAAACTTCTCGAAAAGGATATGGCTGACGCCCATCAACTGCACCGCCCCGGCAATGCCCGCCAGGGCTCCACTGATCGCCATGGCTGACCAGACGCTGCGCTCCGTGCGGATGCCCGCGTGCAGGGCCGCCTCCGGCGAGGCTCCCACCGCCCGCAGTTGGAACCCTCGCAGCGTGCGGAAAAGAAAGACCCAGACCACCGCCACGGCTGCCAGGGCAAAGACCACCCCCAGGTGCAGACGGGTGGGAGGAAGAAGGCGGGGCAGCATCAGGGCAGCGGGGATCTCGTTGGAGTATGGAAACTGCCCGGTGGACTCTTTCAGCGGACCGTGCACGCACCAGCTGACAAGCTGGATGGCGATGAAGTTCAGCATGATGGTGGAGATGACCTCCTGAACGCCGCGCCGCGTCCGCAGGAATGCCGGGACCCACGCCCATACTCCTCCCGCCGCCGCCGCGACAAGCAAAGCGGCAGGGACCGCAAGAGGGGCGGGCAACATCCCCAGCGCCGGTGCAAGAGCCACCACCGCCAGCGCTCCGATGTAGATCTGCCCTTCGGCCCCGATGTTCCAGACCCCTGCCCGGAACGCGACGGTCACTCCCAGACCGGCCAGCAAGAGCGGACAGGCGCGAATCGCGGTCTCGGCAAGAGCGAACGCGCCGCCAAGGCTGCCACTGATCAGGGCGGCAAAGCCCTGCGCCGGGCTTTTTCCACCAAGGAGGATGATGCCGGCGATGAGCGCAAGCCCCGCCAGGGGAAAGACCAGCGTGCCCGCGAGTTCCCTGGTCCGCTCTCTCATGCCGCCCGGCCCGTAGCCATCGCCAGCCCCACATCCTCCCGGCGGGCTCCGCGGGGATACTCAGCGGCCACCCTGCCGCGATAAAGCACCAAAATGCGATGCGAAAGCGCCAGAACTTCGTCTAGATCGGTGGAGATCAGCACCACCGCCCCGCCCCGTTCGCAATGCTCCACCAGCCGGGCGTGAACATACTCGATGGCCCCGACATCCAGTCCGCGTGTGGGATTCACAGCCACAATCACGCGAGGCTTTGCACCCATCTGCCGGGCCACGACGAACCGCTGCTGATTCCCTCCCGACAGTGACATGGCCGGCGTCTGCACGGTGGCTCCACGGATCCCGTAGGCTTCGATCGCCTCACGCGTGGAGAGTGACAGGGCGCCGACATCCAGAAACGGGCCACGGAGGAACTCGCCCAGAGGCCACCGGCCCAGCAGCAGATTCTCGCGGAGCGGAAACTCCAGAAGCAGAGCCTGGGTCTGGCGATCGCCGGGGATGTGCGCCAGCCCCGCACGCAGCCGCCCGGCCACACCCTCCCTGCTGACATCACGCCCCGCAAGAAGCAGGCTTCCCGATGCCGGAGCCAGAACTCCTGCCAGCAGGTCCGCCAGGGCGGTCTGTCCGTTGCCCTCCACACCGGCGATTCCCAGGATCTCGCCCGCCCGGAGCGCGAAGCTGATCTCCTGCGCCGGTTGCTGACCGGTCTCGGGGGAAGACAGACCTCGCGCCTCCAAAAGGATATCCTCCTGCGGAGTGGGAAGATCCCGGGCTCCGGAGTCCAGCTCCCGCCCCACCATCGCCGAAGCAACCTCCGCCTGCGTGACCTCGGCCGCAGGCCGTGAAAGCACGGTCTTGCCATTGCGGAGCACGGTGACGCGGTCGCTGAGGGAAAGCGCCTCGTCCAGCTTGTGGGTGATAAGCACGATGCCCGTTCCCTGCTCGCGCAGGCGCAGCAGAACCCGGAACAGGTCTTCCGTCTCCCGGGGAGTCAGGACGGCGGTGGGCTCGTCCAGGATCAGCAGGCGCGAACCCCGGAAGAGAGCTTTCAGGATCTCCACCCGCTGCCGCAGGCCGACCGGCAGATCCTCCACGACCGCCGAAGGGTCCACCTCAAGCCCGGTGGCGCGGATGATGGATTTCAGACGCGAGCGGTCCGAGGGGCGGAGAGCCTCACGGTAATCCGAAGAGCCAAGAGCGACGTTTTCGGCGACCGTGAACTCCTCCACCAGCTTGAAGTGCTGGTGGACCATCCCGATGCCAGCAGCCATCGCTACCTGCGGCGTCATTGCCGTATAACGCCGCCCGTCGAAGACGATCTCTCCGCAGTCCGGGCGGACGAAGCCGAATGCCACATTCATGAGGGTGGTCTTTCCGGCCCCGTTCTCTCCCAGCAGAGCATGCACTTCTCCGGCCGCCGCCTCAAAGCAGACGCCGTCCAGAGCCCGGACCGTCCCGAAATCCCGCGTGATGTCTTTGAGTTGGAGTAAAGCCGCCAAGATCTCCGCGTTGCGCTGCACGCGCCCTACCCGCCTACGCGCAGGCCGCCGGAAAGAGCGGTTTGCAGCCTGTCAGGCGCGTCGCGCCACGTGCTCCAACGCTTCTAGAAGTGCGCGCGTTCCACCTTCAGACGGCCGGACCGAAGCTGCTCCTTCAGATCCTCGATCTCGTCCAGGACTTTCTGCGGGATGACATCCTTCAGTCGAGGGTTGATGACCAGCGAGGTATGCCCGTTGGCAACGGTGAGCTCATACTCGCGGGGCTGGAATGTTCCGTCCTGCACAGACTGACAGATCTCGACGAAGGTGCGCGGGATCTCCAACACGGCGCTTGCAAGGATGACATCCGGTGCGATGCCGTTCTGATCGCTGTTGGAGCCGAAAGCGTAGACCCCTCTGGCTTCCCGGCAGGCCTCGAAGACGCCCCGGCCCGCCGCGTCTGCGTTGTGGAAGATGAAATCGCATCCCTGCTGTATGAGCGCCCGTGTTGCCTCCTTGGCCGCTGCGGTATCTTCCCAGTTGCCGATGAAGCTGGCGCTTACCTTGAACTGCGGGTTCACGGACAGCGCCCCCTTGCGGAAGGCTTCGAATGTGCTCTTGATGGGCGGGATCTCCATACCGCCAACCAGCCCGGCCTTCCCGGTCTTGCTCATCCGGGCCGCAATTACGCCCAGCAGATAGGTGGCCTCCTCAAGTTTGGGGATGATCGGGACCACCTTTCCTTCCACCTTACTGCCCGCAGTGATGACGAAAACGGTATCCGGGAACTCCTTGCTGACTTTGATGGCGGCGGGCTGAAGCTCAAAGCCGTGCCCGATGATGACGTCGTAGCCCTGGCTGGCGTATTCGCGGAAGTCACCCTCGAAATCCGCGGGGCTTTCGGTCTGCTTCTGGTTGACCCGCGCGCCCAGCTCTTTTTCCACGAGCAGCAGCCCCTGATATCCCAGCTGGTTCCAACCGCCATCGTTGACCGGTCCAGGGCTGAGCAGGGCGACCTTGAGCTGACGCCCGCCTTCCCCTTTGCTGCTTTCCTTCGCCGGCCCACCGCATCCAGCCGACATAACAACGGCAAGAAGAACCGCCAGAAAAAGACCCGTTCTCATGCGCATCGTCTCGCTCCCTCCATCTTCTCCGGCGGACCGGCCGGCGGCCGGACGCCCGGCGTCACACAGGAATCGTAACGGAACTGATTCGTCTGTGTCAAAGCCAGGCATCCCGTGTCAGCACTCTTAGCATGCTGGAAATCGGCCGGAAACAGTGCCAAGGGTATGCTTGCATTGTCTCGCGGACGGCCGCAGCGGCCGGCAGAAACACACGGGAGACCAGGAGAGGAGTGAACATGAGAAAACTGACCGTTGTGCTGAGCGCCGTTCTGGTTGCTCTGCCCGTAATGACCGGAGCCACGCCCTCGACGCTCGTCTGGATCCCCTCCACGGACATCCAGCCGAAGGGCGTGTTCCATCTCGGCTACGATACGTATACTTCGCCGGGCTCCGACGCCACTAACGCCACGGTCTACGGGGTGACCTACGGCGTGACGGATCAGATCGAGGTGGGCGTTGACTACTTCTCCGGCACCAACCGGCCCTGGTTCTTCAATGCGAAGATCAGGGTGCTGGAAGAGAACGAAAGCAACCCCGCCGTGGCGCTGGGAATCTATAACGTCTCCCCCAAGAGCGACGTCACGCAGAATCTGGCCTATGCGCTGGTCAGCAAGACGTTCGCGGGCACCCGGTTCCACGCCGGATATGCCACAGGTAAGAAGAGTGTTCTCGGGCGCGACGAGAACATGGTCCTTCTGGGAATTGACCGCCAGCTCGACGACAAGTGGTGGGTGGCGGCGGATTATCAGGGCGGCAAGAGCTTTATGGGGGCGCTAAGCGTGGGCGCAGCCTACAAGTTTGCGGACAACGCTTCCGTCCTGGTGGGTTACGACTTCTACAACGACAGCTCCATTAAGGACACCGTGACAGTCCAGATTGACATAGATCTTTAAGGCAGCCTCGCATCCCTCGGGGCGGCAGGCGCCCGGCCGGGACAGGCCAGGTTTCTGCCGCCCATTTTTTCATCCTCCGGATGGAACTATCAGATCGAAGCTGCGGCTGAAGGTGAAATCTCCGGCCTTCCCGTTCAGCCTGGCCGGCAGGCTGGCGGCGCTCGCCCGCTTCAGAGGGGCAGCCACATCCACCTGGCGGCCGGGCTGAACGTCCAGTTGGACATCCACATCTTTGTTACCATTGCCTGGGGCAGAAAGCGTGAGGGTACCCCTTACCGGAAGAGCTCCGCGGTTGACCGCTGAGATCCTCAGTGTCTCCGGCCCAGACCATTCGGCGCGCACCTCCAGAGGGACAAGCCAGCCGTGATAACGGGCGCGCTCGCCCGCATCCAGCCCGGAGGTCTCCAGGAACTGACGCACACGCTCCACATCGGCAAGCAGCTCACGGACCTGCTGGAGAATCATCTCCCGGTTGGAGGGGGTGGCGGTGGCCCGGCGCGAGGTTGGCCTGCCACTCTCCACCAGGATGAGCCGGGCGCTGCGGTCGGCCCGGTCCGCCACCATGATCGCCCGCGCCATCTCTCTCAGCCCCAACATCCGCGCTCCGGCGACTGTCCTTCGCTCGTTCAACGAAAGTGTGCGGTTCATCTCCTCCAGAAGGGCCTCGTACAGCTCCACAACGGCGCGTTGATCGGCGGGAAGCAGACCACCGGACATCTTGACCGGCACTCCGGCGGCAAGCTGCTCGCGTGTGTAAGAACCCATAAACGCTCCGGCGTTGTAGATATCCATCGCGTCGAAGGGCATACCGGTCAGTCTTAGCGTAGCCGTGAGTCCTCCGGCGGAGTCGTTGCGGAAGCCGAAGCTGAACTCTCCTCCCCGGGGAGTGGGACGCAGGAAGATCACCAGAGGGGCATCAGCGGTGGCCTCCAGCGACTGCAGGTCCGCGGTCACCACGGGCGCAGCCTTGCCATAACCACCAGCTGAGACGGAAAGAACCGCCCCCAGAAGCGCGAAGATACAAACGCGGGCTTTCAACTCTTGCTCGGGAACCTCCTGACCGGACCTTGTGCCGGCAACTATAGGACTGCCGGACGCCATGGTATGTCATTCCATAAGCCCCGCGCAACCCGGACGGCGGGCGCTGGAGCGCCTTTGGAAGGCGGCAGGCGGCGTCGGGTATAATGCCCGCGGACATGCGTTTTCTGGAGACCGCGAAAGACCCCCAAGAACAGATCCGGGCCGCCCTGACGGCGGGCTCGCCGGCGGATGACGACGCCGTGGAGCAGACCGTGCGCGAGATCATCGCGAGAGTGCGCTCGGAAGGGGACGCGGCGCTGCTGGACCTGGGACGGCGATTCGACTTCCCCGGACTGGAGAGCATCCCCGTGCCACCCGAGCGCATCCGGCATGCACTGGAGAGCATTCCCCGTGATCTGAGAGCCGCCCTTGAGCACGCGGCCACGAATATCCGGGAGTTCCACGAGCAGGAGAAGGCGGAATCCTGGGTCTCCACGCGTGGATCCACGGTGATGGGCCAGCTGGTGCGGCCCATCCCGTCGGTGGGGCTGTATGTTCCCGGGGGCCGAGCCGCCTATCCCAGCACCGTGCTGATGACCGCCATCCCGGCGGCCGTAGCGGGCGTGCGGGAGCTGTGCGTGGCCACCCCCTGCGGCCAGGAAGGAGAGATCCCCGAAAGCATTCTGGCCGCCTGTGCCATCAGCGGGGTGAGCCGGGTCTTCCGGATGGGAGGCGCTCAGGCCATTGCGGCCTTTGCCTTCGGCACGGAAAGCGTTCCGCGGGTGGACAAGGTGGCCGGGCCGGGGAACCGGTTCGTCAACTGCGCCAAGCGGCTGCTGTTCGGGCACGTGGGGATAGACTCTCTGGCCGGGCCGAGCGAGGTGCTGGTCATAGCGGACGAGACGGCCAATCCGCAGTGGGTGGCGGCCGACCTGATCGCGCAGGCGGAGCATGGAGGGGATTCCCGCTCCATTCTGGTGACATGGAGGCGCGAGGTGGCCGAAGCTGTGGCCAAGGCAGTTGATAAGCAGCTTCCCCAAGAGCCAAGATCCGTACACATCCGGGAGTCCCTGGATTCCTACGGGGTGATCCTGCTCACCGCCGGCCCGGATGAGGCTGTCCACTGGACAAACATCTGCGCGCCGGAGCATCTGCAAGTCTGGGTGGAGCGCCCCCAGGAGTGGATCGGCCGCCTGGTGAATGCAGGAGCCATCTTCGTCGGCCCCTACAGCCCGGTGCCAATCGGCGACTATGTGGCAGGGCCCTCGCACACGCTGCCCACCGGGACCGCGGCCCGGTTCTCGTCGGCCCTGGGTGTTGCGGAGTTCCAGAAGCGCACCAGCCTGATCTGGTACGGTCCGCAGGAGCTCACCCGGGATGCAGACGCGGCGGTGACGATCGCCGAGGCGGAAGGACTGCCCGCGCACGCGCGGGCCATCACGCTGCGCGGGAAGGACGGTCAGACTTGAGCAACACGCAGGCTGCGGCCACGCTGGCCGCGGCGGAAGAGCGGTACATCGTTTTGCCGGTTCCGGGAAATGGAACAGGCGAGGTTCTGGCGCTCCCCGAAGCGATGGAGCTACTGCGGAGCCTGGACACGCTGATCTTCGACTTGGACGGCGTTCTCATTGACCCCACAAGGTCCATTCAGCGCGCGCATCCTCTGGCCATAGAAATGTGGCTGCAGATGACCTTCGGGATGACGGACTGCGCGGAGCTTGTCTCACCGGAGGACGTGGCCGCATTCAAACTGGCAGGCGGATTCAATGACGACTGGAACATCGCCGAGAGCGTGGCGCTGGCGCTGGCTGCCAAGGCGATCCAGTCCGGCGCGAAGGACGGCGGAGGACTGTTGGCTTACGGGTTCTCTCTGCAGGATGTTGCGGAAGGAGCAGCGTCGCTCGGCGGAGGGATGGAAGGAGCGCGGGAGTGGTTGAGGAGACAGACTCCGCCTGAGATCTTCGAGGAAGCAAGCCGCATCTGCGCCAACGGGTTGGCCGGGCAGCTCCTGAAGGAGGTCATCGCCGGGCCCTTCTGCCGGGAGATGTATGACTTCGATGCGGAGTATGTGACCGGCGAGGGCACCATTATGGAAGACCGGCTCCTGACCCCGCCGGAAAGTCTGGAGCTTCCCTTCGAGCGAGGGGTCTTTACCGGGCGGACCTACGGTGAGGCCCGGGTGGGGTTGCGGCTGGTGGGCCTCGGAGAGTTCGTTCCCGACGAGCGGCTGATCAGCTGGAACGATGGGATGTACAAGCCCGACGGCCGCCCGCTGGCTATACTGACGGAGCGGATCGGCTCCCGGGTGGCCGCTTTTATCGGGGACAACCCGGACGATATGCGGAGCGTTCATCTCTACCGCCGCAACGGCTCAGTGCCGATGCTGAGCGTCCAGGTGTGCTTCGGCGCGGCGGCGGATGAGGCGCGGGAGGTTTTCATCCGGGAGGGGGCCGATCTCATCGCCCCGGACACCGTGTCCGCGCTCGCGGCTCTGAAGGCGCTTCGCGACGGAGGATGTGATGGCTGACCGCACGGCGGAAGCTCACCGGAAGACCAAAGAGACCGACATCACCGTCCGGCTTTCACTGGACGGCACCGGTCAGTGTGAAGCCAGCAC
>Ga0101944_10001445_pt1 | contig 49386 bp, 35 predicted proteins | sample DewCreD2012metaG_FD_75245 | JGI IMG/M metagenome (GOLD analysis project Ga0101944, IMG submission 75245) | Hot spring sediment bacterial and archeal communities from British Columbia, Canada, to study Microbial Dark Matter (Phase II) - Dewar... ... | reverse complement strand
CGAGGCTGCAGGGAGACGAGCTCCTGAATGGTTACGCTCGAGGAATCCGGGTCCCAGAGGTCGGTGAAGCAGACCACGAGCGACCGGCGGTTCCAGCCGGACCTCAGCATGCCAATGGCCTCCCGGTAATCCGGCTCCGCCCGGCCGGCCTGCGCGTTGTAGAGAGCATCAAGGATGGCGTAGACCTGCGCCCTGCCCTTTCTAGGCCGCAGGAAGACCTGCACGCGTTCCGCAAACACCAGCAGGCCCACTCTGTCATCCGCAAGCGATGCCACGTAAGCCAGCAGCAGCGCAGCGTTCACCGCGTAGTCCAGCTTGGCGATGCCGTCAATCTCCGCCAGCATGGTGCGGCCAACATCCAGCATGAGTACCACGTTCTGGCTCCGCTCCACCTCATACTGCCGGCTGATCAGCTTGCCGCGCCGAGCGGTCGCTTTCCAATCAATCCGTCTGTATTCATCGTCACGCTGGTACTCCCTAAGCGACTCGAACTCCCGCCCCGCTCCCACCAGACGGGCGGCGCGTATGCCCACCTGCTGCAGGCGGCCGCGCCGCGCCATCAGGTTGAACTTCTCGGTCAGGGTGGACTGAGCGGCCCCGGCTCCGCTCACATTGTTGTAGTTCAACTCCAGCTCGTTGGAGATGCGCCGGGTGACTTCCTCTTCGGCGGCCGTCAGGCAGCTCGCAAGCGCCGCCGAGAGGATGGCGGCAAGAGCCGCTCTGAATGCTAACCTCATCGTGTGGTTCCCCCTCCGGATTCCCTTCCGGTTTTGACAGTATCCGCCGTCCCCGGGATGGCTCCTCCGCGCCGCAGTCCCGCGAGCGCTCCCGGAAAGAGTCCGCGCAAAGGCCCGGAGCAGCGCAGGCGCGCGTCTTCAGCGGAGGAGACAGGCCAGAGAACCGGCAAAGAACAGTATCTTCCGGGCCAGTATAGATTCGGCAGGTTAGCGCCATAACTGGATGCCGCCGTCCGGCCCGGGACAAAGCCGGAAACGCGTTCGCTGCACGCGGGAAGAGTTCCTGCTTTCAGTAGCTGCTTTTGGCTTTTTTTCGCGCCGGGCAGCTACTTGTTGCGCGAAGGCGGGGGGACACAGTTTCAGAGAGGCTTCCGGGCGAGCGCCAGGTAGAACTCCGGCTCATCCGTCACGGAGACCGAAACGAACCCGCAGGCAGTCAGGATGGCCGACATCTCCGCCGGTCCCGGCACGATATCTCCGTTCACGACTCCGCTGGCCTCCCGATGCACGCGGTTGACCGCCTCGCGGCCGACCGGATGCGAGATGCACAGGATGCCGCCAGAGACAAGCATCCGCCGGATGTTCGCCAGCGCCCCGGCGGCGTCTTCAAAATGGGGAAACACAGCGTTCAGCACGGCGCAGTCGAAGGAAGCGTCCGCGAAATCCGCCTCCGTAACATCGGCCAGGACAAAGCGCACGCAGTCCGGGAACCCTTTCCCGCGGGCGACCTCCAGCATACCCGGAGAGATGTCTACCGCAGTCACCCCACCGGTCCCCTGAAGGGCGTTCAGCAGAAACGGGATGATGACACCGGTGCCACAGCCGACATCCAGCACGCGCATCCCGGGAGCAATTCCCGCCTCCCGCACCACTCGCTCCAGACGCTCCCCGATGTCCGGCCGCTCCGCGGCGTCCCATCCCGGCGCAAGCCGGTCGAAAAATTCCCTCTGCTCGTTGACGGAAGCGCACACCGTTCCTACCCCGAGATGCGCCCGTCGCTCAGACGGACGATGATCCCCTGACGGTTGCGCGGGTACCACCAGTTCGGCGCCACCGGCAGAAGGCGCTCCTCCGACGTGAAGACGTCCACGGGCCCGGAGGGGCCCACACTCCAGACCCCCCATTTCACAGGGGACTGGTCGGCGCGATAGTAGGGGACGTAGCCGCCGGTCTCCAGAGGATAATCGCGGGGGACCCAGATGGCCAGGATGGTCTTTTGCCCGTTGGAGAATCCGGGACCGGGAGCAAGATACTTGTAGCTGCGGCCGGGATTGAACGGATCCTCCATCTTCTGGTTGCCCAGGTACCCGCGGCGCAGCTCGGGCGGCAGCTCGTTGTAGTCATCGAGCTGCATCGCCGCACCCATGCAGTAAGTGCGAGCCGGAGGATAGGCGCGGTGGTCCTCGCGGTACATCTCCAGGGCGTCGCCAATCTGCTTCAGCTCCACGTGCGCTCTGGCCACCTTGGCGCGCACTTTGGCCTGTCCGTACACGGGAAAGAGGATGGCCGCCAGCAGCGCGATGACGGCCACCACCACAAGAAGTTCGATCAGCGTGAATCCGCGCCGCGCTTTATTCAAGGATGCGGATGTCCCCTCCGTGCGCCGTCTCGATCTCTTTTCCACCACTGCGATCCGCGGCGACTCCGGTCACCGCCACCCGGGTCCCGGACTGTGGTGGCGCCCCGCCGGCCAGCCTCACAGCAACCGTCTGCCCGTTATCCTCCAGAAGGGTGAAACCGTCCTGTGTGGCGGGCCCGGCTGTTCCGGGCACGCGCACCAGCAGGCCATCGGGGGCAAGAGAACCGCTGAGGCGGGTCAGACCTCCGCCCACCGTCAGCGGCAAGGCACGCGACTTGCCAAGCGCGACATAGCGGGCGGCAATGGCCTTCTCTCCATCCTGCTCCACCACCGGCCCCAGAACGCTCACGACGTCTCCGGCGGTGACATCACGGCCGCTTACCACTCGCACGCCCCCGGAGCGGCCCTCGTCCTGAATGTAGAAATAGCCATCGAAGACCCGCGAGACCACCTTACCGACCAGGGCCACGTTCTCACCGGCGGGCACCGACTGCACCTCACGGCACGAGCCCAGCGCGGCCGCTACGTCCGCCTGCTTCTTCACCCACACACGATAAGCGTGGTGAAACGGCGGGGCCGTATCCTCCTGGTCTATGATGCCGACCACGGAGACAGGCCCCTGCGGCTTCGGGTTGCCCGTGAAATCCCCCATCCGGGAGAGCAGAAGGCCCACACTGCCCGTGGAATCGCTGATGGTCAGCAGGCTGTTGTTAGCCCAGGCTCCATCACCCACCTGGACGTTGTGCAGCATCACAAGGCGGGTCTGATAGCGCTCGCCTCCGTCCCGGCGTGTGGGATCGAAGAAGTTGCAGTTGCCGACGGATGGGATGAGCTCCGGGTCCGGCAATCCCACGTGGCCCAGCACCGTCACCGTAAAGCGGGTCTCCGGCGAGCCTGAGTGGCGATCGTTGATGAACACCTTGCCGTTGTGGTTGGCCAGCAGACCCGTCACCCGCACCCGGTCTCCAGCCTGGAAGTCCACATACTCGGCCGGACGCCACAGGGGAGCCTGATAGAAGCGCCCGGACCACACCTGAATACCTCCCTTCCGCGAGGTATCATCCTGGATGAAGATGGTATACATGTCCGCCGGGTTGAGGATCTCCGCCACCCCGGCGAGCGCCACGCCTTCCACCGTCACCCGGTTCTCCGGAAGCGGATCCGCACCCACCAGGGGATGACTCCCCGTCCCGTCGGGATTGACCGCCTGATAGTCCCAGATGCTGTCTGCCGCCCCGCATGCTGCCAGAGCAACGCTCAGCGCGCACGCAAAGGCGAGTCTCATTCCCGCTCTCATCTGCCCGTTTCTCCTTATCCTGTGGGCCGCTGGTGTTACGACCTGTCAGAATGTAACACGCTCGGCCGCCAGAGTCAAGGCCTGCGAATGGCCTTTGACGGAGTATCAGGGCAGATCGTTCACCGGGATGCAGGAGAGATGACCCTGCCGGACTCCCCTGCGGCTGACGAGCGAGTCGGCAGCGGCGCGAACCTCCGAGCTCCTGCCGCGCAGGATGATCACCTCCAGACAGGTATGCTCATCCAGATGGACGTGTGTGGTACAAACAATGATGTCGTGATGCTGATGCTGCAGGCGGTTGAGGGGGTTGGAGCGCTCAAAATCGTGATGATCGTAAAGGATGGTGAGAGAGGCGGCCACTTCCGCGCCCGGATCCGCAGCCGCCTGGCGGGCCAGCTCCTCCCGGATGAGGTCGCGGATGGCCTCGGAGCGCACCGAGTAGCCTCTGCGGGCGATGAGCGCGTCGAACTCCCGCAGGAGCTCTTCGTCCATCGAGACCCCGAAACGCTGCAGTCCGGCCATCCGCTTCCTCCTGTTCAGGTGTCCTTTTCCCGTGTCCTCAGCGGGCGATGATGAGCTTCCCGCCGCGGTCGCGTTCTTCGGCCCTGCGCAGGCTCTCCTCGGCCGGACGCAGGTCATCCCGCGTGAGCCCCAGCTTCTTCAACAACGGTTCACGGACCAGCGAAACATACTCCCGAGGGCCGTAGATGCCATGCTCCGCCAGCTGGCGCGCCCTCTGGTCGTAGTCGGGGATCTCGCTGCCTGCCGGCATACGGAAGTGCTTGAAGACGTAAGCCAGATCCTCCACAGTGCCGGCCGGGTCATGCTCCATGAAGACCTGCAGCGCCTTCAGGAAGAAACCGTAGTGCGCGGCCTCATCCTTGGCGAGTAACAGCAGCAGCTTCATCAGGGCCGGATCGTGCTCGCGCTGCGCCACCTTGCGCAACTGGCGATAGTTGACGTGGGTGGCCAGCTCCTGGATGGTGGTGTAGCAGATCATTTGCCTCGGCGTGCCGAATGGCAGTTCCCACTCGGACTCCCAGAGGTCCTCATCCAGCTTCTTCAGCTGCGCCTCCGTCCGCTTGCCGGATGCCATCAGCCACTCCCGGAGCACCATGGAGTGCTTGCTCTCCTCGTAGCCCCAGTTGATGTGGAACCAGGCGCGCCCCCGGCTCTTGCGGATCATCAGAAGCATCTTGCTGGTGTAGTCCGGCAGGAAGGACTCCACCGCGCAGAATGTCTCCACCACATCGGCCACCAGGTCGCTGATCTGTGTGTTGGCCTCGGACCAGGGAATGTCCCGCTTCACATTCCAGCGCCGGCGCTCCTCGGCGTGGTGGAAGTATTCCAGGTAGTTATGATAAATGGCGTCCTCAATGGCGTTGCTCATGGTCTGCCTTCCTCCGCCAGTTTGCGGCGAACGGTTCGCATTGGATATAAGTCGGGAGGGTTCCTCCATTTTATCCGCGGGCATATAAGCCGTCAAAGCCCCGGCATGCCGCCGCGCTGAAAGCAGGGCCGGGCAGGCATCGTCATCTGTTATGAGGAACTCTCCCGCAGCGGTCGCCGCTCCCCGCGCTCCCGGAACGGCGGAAGGCGGCGCCATAAATGGTTACTGTGTGGCATATTTCACAAAGTCAGGGTATAATCCCCGTGGATCCATCGCCCTGACCACCCGCCTGCCCCGGAAGGGGCGGCCAGACGGAGCGCCGAGTTGAGCTTTCTGGACAGACAGAACTTCCTTCTGCGCAGGCTGCACTCCCTCACCGGAGTGGTGCCGGTCGGAGCGTTCCTGGTGGAGCACTTCCTGACCAACTCCTTCGCTCTGGGAGGTGAAGAGTCTTACAACGAGAAGGTCGCCTTCCTGACCAGCCTGCCCTATCTCTACGTCATCGAAGCGCTGTTCATCTTCCTGCCCATCATCTTCCACGGCCTTCTGGGGATGTGGATCGTGTTCTCGGCGGAGGTCAGCGTGGCCCGGCACCGCTATCTGCGGAACTGGCTGTATTTCTTCCAGCGCGTCAGCGGGGTGTTCCTGGTGGTCTACATCACCGTCCACGTCTGGACCACCCGCTTCGCCGGTGAGGAGAACCTGTTCCGCCTGATGGAGCACAAGCTCTCCTCGCCCGGCTGGATGTGGTTCTACATCGCCGGGGTCACGGCGGCCACGTTCCATTTCGCAAACGGCCTGTGGGGGTTCATGGTGACGTGGGGGATCACAGTGTCGCCGAGGGCCCAGAGGTGGTCCACCTACGCCTGCGCCGGCGTCTTTCTGGCCATGACATTCGTTGGGGTGAACGCGCTGCTGGCGTTCACGGGCGACGCGGTCACTTTCCTGCAGAAATAAGGGAGGCGCGCTCCGGCCCGCCGTATTGGCCGGGCCCCGGCGCCGTCCCGCAGAACGGATACCGGATCTATGGCAAAACCGAACTTCATCGTGGTTGGCGGCGGCCTTGCGGGACTGATGACCACCATCAAGATCGCGGAGGCCGGATACAGCGTGGACCTGATCTCCCTCATGCCGGTCCGCCGGTCGCACTCCGTGTGCGCCCAGGGCGGCATCAACGGGGCGGTCAACATCCGCGGAGAGAACGACTCGCCGGATATCCACTTCTTCGATACCGTGAAGGGCGGCGACTTCCTGGCCGACCAGCCGCTGGCCAAGGGGATGTGCTACGCCGCGCCCGGCATCATCTACCTGCTGGACCGCATGGGAGTGGCCTTCAACCGGACGCCGGAAGGCAACCTGGACTTCCGCCGCTTCGGAGGCACACTGTATCACCGCACGGCGTTCGCGGGAGCCACCACCGGACAGCAGATGCTTTATGCCCTGGACGAGCAGGTCCGGCGTTTCGAGGCGGCAGGGCTGGTCCGCAAGTTCGAGCACCACGACTTTCTGGCCCCGGTGCTGGATGAACGCAGAACGTGCCGCGGCATCGTGGCGCTGGACCTGTGGGAGATGAAGGTGGTCACCTTCCGCGGAGACGCGGTGGTGATGGCCACAGGCGGCCCCGGCGGCATCTACCGGCAGTCCACCAACTCCGTGCTAAACACCGGCTCCGCCGCCGCGGCGGCCTACATGGCCGGCGCCCGGTATGCCAACCCCGAGTTCATCCAGGTCCACCCCACGGCCATCCCGGGCGAGGACAAGCTGCGCCTGATGTCCGAATCCGCGCGCGGCGAGGGCGGCCGCGTGTGGGTGCCCCGTAACAAGGGCGACAATCGTCCGCCTCGCGAGATCCCCGAGGAGGACCGGTGGTACTTCCTTGAAGAGAAGTATCCCCGCTTCAAGAACCTAGTGCCCCGCGATATCGCCAGCCGCGAGATCTACGACGTCTGCGTCAACAAGGGGCTGGGCGTGGGCGGCGGTCTGATGGTCTATCTGGACCTGACGCACATCCCTGCCGAGACGCTGGACCGGAAGCTGGGCGGCATCCTGGAGATCTACGAGAAGTTCCGCGGTGACGACCCGCGCAAGGAGCCGATGCGCATCTTCCCGGCGGTCCACTACTCCATGGGCGGCCTCTGGGTGGGCTATGACGCCGATGATCAGGGGATGCCCATCGTCGGCAGCCCGGCCAATCAGGCCACCAATATCCGCGGCCTGTATGCGGCCGGCGAGGTGGACCATCAGTATCACGGAGCGAACCGCCTGGGCGCGAACTCGCTGCTCTCCTGCATCTATGGTGGCATGCTGGCCGGACCGGCGGTCATCTCCTATTCCACGGACCTGGACGAGCTGGCCTCGGAGCTTCCCTCCACCCTGTTCGAGCAGGAGGAGCGCCGGTGGACGGAGCGCTTCGAGCAGATCGGCCGGATGGACGGGACAGAGAACGCCTACGAGATCCACTACGAGCTGGGACGCTGGATGGTGGAGAACGTCACCATCGTCCGCGACAACGCAAAGCTGCGCGAGACGGAGAACAAGATCCTGGAGCTGCGGGAGCGCTGGCACCGTCTGAACGTGCTGGACACGCAGATGTGGGCGAACCAGGCGGTGGCGTTCGCGAATCAGCTCTGGAACATGCTGGAGCTGGCCCGTCTCATCACCGTGGCGGCGGAGGCCCGCAACGAGAGCCGTGGAGCGCACTACAAGCCGGAATTCCCGGAGCGCGACGACGAGAACTGGCTGAAGACCACCATCGCAGAATACTCGCCGGACGGGCCAAAGCTCTCCTACGAGCCGGTGGATACCTCGCTCATCCGGCCGGTAGCCCGCAAGTATGATTGACGATTGTCCGCGAGCCGCGCTGAACGCTGGCAAGTGAGAAGAATATGGCTGACACAGACAGAAAAGTGCACCTGAAGATCCTGCGGCAGGACACCCCTGCATCGCGGCCCTACTGGGATGAGTTCGAGGTGGACTACTCCGCGGGGATGAACGTCATCTCGTGCCTGATGGCCATCCAGCGAAACCCGGTGAACCGGAAGGGAGAGCGCGTGCGCCCCGTGGTGTGGGAATGCAACTGCCTTGAGGAGGTCTGCGGCGCCTGCTCCATGGTGATCAACGGCACACCCCGTCAGGCCTGCTCCTGTCTTGTGGACAAGGTGACGCAACCCATCGAGCTCCGGCCGCTCTCCAAGTTCCCGGTGCTGCGCGACCTGATGGTGGACCGGCAGGCCATGTTCGACGCCTTCAAAAAGGTGAAGGCGTGGGTGGAGATTGACGGCACGCACGACCTGGGCCCCGGTCCGCAGATGCCTCAGCACGAGCAGGAGAAGCTGTATCCCCTGACGCGGTGCATGGTGTGTGGATGCTGCATGGAGGCGTGCCCGCAGTATGATAGCCTCCGCAAGCCGTTCATCGGACCCGCCACGCTGAACCAGGCGCATCGCTTCAATGTGGACCGCACCGGAAAGATGACGAAAGAGGAGCGCCTGCGCGCCGTAATGGAGAAAGGCGGCATTCAGGACTGCGGAAACGCGCAGAACTGCGTGCGCGTCTGCCCGAAGGAGATCCCTATCACGGATTCCATCGCGGAGCTGGGGCGGGAGACCACCAAGCTTCTGTTGAAGGATATCTTCGGCTGAGAAGCCGTCGCGTGTCGGCGGCGGCCCGGAAGCGGGCCGCCGCCCTGGCTCCTTAAGCCAACCCCATCTTCCTGAGATTCTCCAGGCTCAGCTGCACGCTCTCCAAAGGAGGACGCTGGCAGACGTCCTGTTCCACGATGATCCACTCCGTCCCGGCATTCTCTGCAGCCCGGAAGATGCCCGGAATGTCCAGAATGCCCTCGCCCACCTCGGCGAAAGCCCGGTCCTCGCCGGCAGCCATGTCCTTGAGATGGATGAGCGGGATACGCCCGGCGTAGCGCTCGATGTAAGCGATGGGATCCTCGCCGCCGTGCTTCACCCAGTAAGTGTCCAGCTCGGCCTGCAGCGCGTCCGCAGGGGCGGAGGCGTAGAGGATGTCCAACCCGTACTCACCGTCGAACCGCTGGAACTCGAACGAGTGGTTGTGGTAGCACAGATGGAGCCCGGCCTCGCGCAGCCTGCCACCGAACTCCCCGAGTTGTTTTCCCACCTTGCGCCAGCCGTCCGGACCGCCCCAGCGATCCTCGCCCAGCCAAGGCACCACCACATAGCGGTTGCCAAGCTCCCGGTGGAACGCGATCACTTCATCCAGCGCCTGCTCCAGCCGCTCGATTCCTTCGTGAGCTCCAGCGCAGCGCAGCCCCAGCCCTTCCAGCAGGGACTTCAACTCGCCCGCTCCAAGGCCCCCGTACCCGGCGAACTCGACTCCGTCATAGCCCATCCGGGCCACCTCGCGGAGGGTGCCCGGGAAGTCGGCCGCCGTCTGGTCGCGGAGGGTGTACAACTGAACAGCGATTGGAAAACGTTTCATTTGTCCTGCCTGCTTTCGCCTGTGATGCCCGGTCTATACAGCCGGAAGAGGTTTCGCGGGCGGTGCCGGGTTCTCCTGCCACGGCTCTGGCAGGGGTCGGCTGCCTTGCGCTACACTGTGCGGAGGGCCCGGTGAGCGCTAGGGGCGGCCGCTTGACCGGAGTGCCCGGGAAGGGAGGAGCGCGATGGCTGACACCACTCTGGAGTTCCGCGGCATCGGCTCGTCCGGGCTGGAACTGTTGCCGGGCGAGATGCTGGAGCGCAGGCAGTGCTCCCGGTGCCTGCACTGGGAAGCCTCTGACTTCTGGACGGGCAACGACGCGCCGGAGATCCTGGAGACCCGGAAGCGCAACTGGTTCCGGCGCGTGTCCGCGGAGTTCGACCCCTGCGCTATGGCCGCCGTGGAGAATGGCTCCGTGGTGGGCTATGCCCAGTTCGCTCTGCCGAAGCACTTTCCCGGTCTGGAGGAAGCCGAGGTGCAGCCCGACCCGGATATCCCGTTTATCGCGTGTTTCGTGATCGCCCCTGAGCATCAGGGCAGGGGTGTGGGAAAGGGTCTGCTGGAGGCGGTGGAGTCCAGCCTGAGGGAGAGGGGGTTCCCGGCCGTTCAGACCATCGCTCCGGAGGAAAGCCGCAAGAACCCGTCCGGCCCGGCATCCTTCTGGCAAGCCCACGAATTCCGTGAGGCCGGAAAGAGCGGTGGCTCCCTCTTGCTGCGAAAAGACCTTTAGTTCTTTTTCGCAGCCTGCCGTCCCGCATCCGTTACGAATCAACTGGAAAGGTTTTTGCCTGCCTAATGGCTGAAACACCCGGCTCCGACCTGAGGAGCGCGCATCTGGAGGCTGCCGCCTCCAAACTGAAGATCGCCAGCTATATCGTCGGCGCGGTCACCCTGGCGTCGCTGGCCGGCGGGATCGTCACCGGCAACTACCAGCCGTTCGCCGTGATGGTGGCGCTCATCGTGGCGGTGGTCGCCTCGTGGCTGTGGAGCGTTGCTGTGGACCGCGCCTATCACCGCCTCCGCGAATGGAGCCGGAGTCAGGCCCCCCAGCCTCTGACCGCCACGCGTCCGTCAACCTCCCGCCCCGCGGCTCGCTATCCCGTGCGAGCCATCTCCGCCGGTCCTGCATCTCTATCCCTGCGCAGCCTTGTGCAGCAGGGATGCATCCCGGCCGTGCTGGTCTCGGAGGAGTCCGATGACCCACAGGAGCGCATCGCTGCACTGAAGATGAACGCCGCTGCAGACCTTGCGCGTCTGGCGGACGAACTGGAGCAGACCGGCAGGACCGCCGAGGCCGGTCAGATCCGGCGGCAGGCCGCGGAGCTGGATCCGTATGCTGCCGGCGGCGCAGGCGAGGAGGAGCTTGCTCCGGACACTCTGTCACGGGCGCTGGGTCTTGCGCGCAACGGCAAGTATGACGAAGCCGCCCCGGCCCTGGAGGAGCTGGCAAGGAAAGGCCGGTCAGCAGCGGCGCTGTACACACTCGCCATCTGCCGCGCAATGGCGGGGGACACGGCGGCATCTGCGGAGCTGCTGCGAAAGGCGGCGGATACCGGATCCGAATCGGCGACTCTGCGCCTTGCGCTGGGAACGGCTCTGGCCGAATCCGGGCAGTATGAAGAGGCTCTCCGCCAGCTGAGGGCAGCCGCAGCGATGGATCCGGAGTCCGCGGCGGCTCACGCCGCCATGGCCGAGGTGGAGTTGCTTCTGGGGCAGGCGGACCGGGCCAGGGAAAGCGCGCAGGAGGCGCTCTCGCTGGATTCGGATCTTGCGCTGGCCCGGTCCGCGATGGCGCGCGCACTCTACCAGCTGGGAGACGCCCCGGGAGCAGCCCGGGAGTTCGGAAAGCTTCTGGAATCCGATCCCGGCAATACTGACCTCCTTTACAACAAGGCGGCCGCGCTGGCGGCGGCCGGCAAGAACGATCAGATCATCCAGGAGATCGCCCCGGCGGCACAGGACATTCAGGATCCACAGATCGCCAGGATCGTGGGCGATGCGTTCGAAGCCGCCGGGCAGAAGGACCGGGCGCGCGAGTTCCTGACCCGGACCGCCGAGCTACTGCCCGAAAGCGAAGAGGCCCGGCTCAAGGTGGCCCGATCCCTGCGGGAGGAAGGCAAACTGCAGGAGGCTCTGGCAGCGGCCGAGCAACTGGTCAGGGATCTTCCACGCTCCGGGGCGGCGAGGACGGAGCTGGGACGGGTGGTCGAAGCGATGGGAGACAGGGGGAAGGCGCTCGATCACTACCGCGCGGCCGTCCAGCTGGACCGGGGATCCCCGGATCCTCTGACCCAGGCAGGCCGCCTTCTGCTGGCGGACGGCCAGATGAAGGAAGCTTTGAATCTGCTGAAGCAGGCCGCGGCTCTGCCGGGAGCCACCGCGGAGACCTTCTACTGGCTGGGAGAGGCTCATCTGGCGAGCGGCAAGCCGCTGCTGGCCATCGAAGCGCTGCGTGAGGCTGCCCGCCAGTCGGACGCGCCAAGAGGCGAGACCAGCCGGGCGCTCGGGCGGGCGCTCCTGATGGCCGGGCGGGCGCGGGATGCTCTGGAGGAGCTTCGCCGCGCCCGGAAGCTGCTGCCGGAAGACGCCGAGATTCTGCGGGACATCGGGTATGCTTTCCATCGGCTTCGCAACTACCAGGAAGCCTTGCGGCATCTGCGGCAGTATCTGGAGCTGCTGCCAGAGGCCGAGGACGCGGAGGAGGTGGCGGCGCTGGTGGAGCAGCTGGCAGCGGGATGACGCCGGGTCTGCCCTGCGGGACGCCATGCTATAATGCCGCGAACGCCGCGGGCCCCGGACGGCCGCGGCGCGCCAGTGAGTGGCGTGGGAACATCGGCGCGGACAGGAGCCAGTGGCGGAAGTAACGGCTTTCAGAGGGATACGGTACCACGAGCAGAGGGCGGGAGATTTGTCCCTGCTCATCAGTCCTCCGTACGACGTGATATCCCCCCAGGAGCGCGAACGCCTCCACCGTCAGAGCCCTTACTCCTTCGTCCGGCTGGTGCTGGGCGAGGAGCTTCCCGGCGACAACGACTCCTCCAACCGGTTCACCCGTGCCGGAGAATACCTGCGGGACTGGTTGCGGCAGGGCATCCTGATCCAGGATCCCGCCCCTGCCATCTACCGTCTGAAGGTGGACTACGAGATACCGGAAGGGCGCCGGTCGCTGGAAGGCATCACCCTGCTTGCCCGCCTGCATCCCTATGATGAGGGTGTCATCCTCCCGCACGAGAAAACCCTGCAGGGTCCGAAGGAGGGGTTGCGGCGGTTGATGCTGGAGACCGGCTGCAACCTGGACAGCGTCTGGATGCTGTACGAAGACAACGGCGGGCACGTAAGGGAAGCCCTCAGCGCTGCAAACTGGACCCCTGCGGCGCCGGCCGCACAGGACAGCTCCGGCGTCCGCTATTCCCTGGAGGCCTGCGCGTCGCCGGAAGTCATCGCAGCCGTCCGGGAGGCATTCGCCGAAGAGCAGTTGATCATCGCGGACGGCCATCACCGCTACGAGACGGCGCTTGAGCTTGCTCGCGAGATGGGCGGAGGGACGGTGCCCGCCGGCCCGTGGGGGCAGGTGATGGTGACCGCCTGCTGGACGGACCATCCGGGGCTGACCGTGCTTCCCACCCATCGGGTGGTGCGCGGGATCCGTCAGGATCTGGTGGACGGCCTTCAGGAAGCGCTGGCCGGGCGTTTCTCGGTCCGGCAGTGCGCCCCGGAGAACCTGAAGGAGGCTCTGGATTCCGCCCCGTCTTCGGCATTCGCCTGCGTGGAGAAAGACCGCTCCTGGTTGGCTGTGCCGCAGTGGCCGGTGGACGCCACCGGGGCCGAGTTGCTCCAGCAGGTGGTTCTGGCTGAACGCTTCGGTTTCGACATCGCCCGGCTGAAGACGGACCCGCGGATCGCCTACGTGGAGCACGCGGACTCCGCTACAGAGATGGTCCAACAGCAAGATTATCAGGCGGCATTCCTTCTGAAGCCCATCCCGGTGCGCACCATCACACGCTACGCCCGCGAGGGCCGCTGCCTGCCCCAGAAATCCACTTATTTCTACCCCAAGCTCGCAAGCGGGCTGGTGCTCCGGCGCATCGAGGAGGATGTGCCCGTTGACGGGTGAGGCGCGCAGGCGGTCCTCCACCGCCAACGAGTTCGTCACTCTGGATGACATAGACCATCAGACCGCCGCGCTCAAGAACGTGTCCTTCCTGCTGGAGTCGGCGCGGGGAGCCATCTGCGTGTCCGGCAGCGACGCCGCCTTCCTGGAGCCTGTGGTGCTGGTGGACGGGCACCGTCTGGCGCTGGACGGAGCCTCCTGGGAGATGGCCGGGCACTGGGTGCCGGAGATGACACTGGAGCGGCCGGAAGGAACCATCCGGTGCCAGTACCTTGCTCCTCCGGCCCGGCGGGGGTTCGCTGTGAAGCTTCAGTTCACGGCCGGAGTGGCCACCAGGGCTCAGCTTGCTTTCGAGGTGAGCTGGGGCAGGACGCACCAGGTCTCGGACTCGTTCCACGCGATGGAAGGAATAAGGCGGGCCGGCATCCGCGAACGCTCGACCACTACAGCGTATCTCGGATTCCGCGCCCTCTGGCCCCTGTTCGGTTTTGGCCTGCACTGCGTGGGAGGAGACTGGAGCGTCTTCAGTGGAGGCGTGCCGCTGTCCGGCTCCAAAATGGAGATGGAAGCGTCCCGGAACGAAGCGCTGGTCTGCCGGGCGGTCCGCTCTCAGGCGCTGGAAGCCGGTGGGACGATGGAACTGACGCTCTTCGTCGGGCTGGGTCTGGAGGCTTACGGCGGTATGGCGAGCGCAGAGGACCTGGCGCAGCACGGTTGGGACCATCTCTATAACTCCACTCTGAGATGGCTGGCCGAAAGGGTGGTGGGGTGCCGCGGAGCGGCCGTGCCGCACGCCGGCCGGCTGAACCTGAACGCCCTGTACAACTACTTTTACAGCACAGGGGTGACGCTGGACACGGAAAGGATGGTGGTCACCTCCAGCCGCTCCCCGCGCTACGACCTGACGGGGTCTTACACGGACCGGGACGCCTGCCTATTCAGCTTCCCCGGAGTGCTGATGATTGACCCGCCGCAGGCCAGACGGATGCTGGAATACTCGCTGGGCGTGCAGATCCGCAACGCAGGATCCTTCCGCCGCTATCTGGACGGCATCCCGCTGGAGCCCGGCCTCGCGCTGGACGCGGTGGTGGCCCCTCTTCGGGCGCTCTGGATGTATGTGGACCTCACCGGCGACCATACCATCCTGTTTGACCGGGATATCCAGGAAGGCGTCAACCGCGTGCTGGACGTTCTGGATCGCCGCCAGCATCCGTCCGCCGCGCTCTACTACACCCGCAAGACACCGTCCGGGCGCATCGCCCGTCTGCCCTATCTCACCTACAGCAACGCTCTGGTGTGGCGGGCTCTTTCGGATCTGGCGGACCTGTATCATCGCATCCGGGATCTGGAGCGGGAACATGAGACCGAGACCTGGGCACGCGAGGTCCGCTCCGCTCTTCTGGAGCGATGCATCATGGACGGGCCGTACGGTCCGATGTTCTGCTTTGGGACCGATCTGGAGGGGACATCCGAGCCCGGAGACGAACCTGAGGGAAGTCTGCTGCTCCTGCCGTACCTGGAGTTGTGCCGCCCGGATTTCGGGCCTTATGTGAATACTGTCCGGTGGATCCGCCAGAATCGCAGTTCCACCGCTACAGGAGGTGGTTGCCTGCTGGAGCTCGCCAACGAGCTGCTCACCGGAAACGCGGAGGCTCTGGAACAGCTCTCACAGGCCCCTCTGGACGAAGGGATCGCCTGCCACACTCTGGACGGGACTGGGATGCCGGAAGCAGGAATGGCCTGGGCCGCCGGGGCGGGATATCTGGCCTACGTTCTGATCCGGGCCTTCGAGCGCGATGTGGACCTGCCGGTCCTGCGGCCGCCTTCCTCGCGCGCCCACAGCCGCATCAGCCGCAGCACGATGCGTCCGGGCGTGGGCTGGGTATAACGGAAGGGGACTAGCGGAGCGTCTTTTCGTCCTTGACAGGGGTGCTCCGCGTTCCTATAATCCCGAATGCTTGCAGGGCCGCCCGTCGGGGCGGCAGCCGTGTTTTGAAGCGGACCGGCGGGCCGCCCGTGCCCGGGGTCCGCGCCATCGAGGGGGTTTTACCGCATTGCCGAACATCACTCCGGAGATCTTCAAGGCTTACGACATCAGGGGCACATACCCGGACCAGTTCAACGAAGAGGCGGCTTACAACATCGCCCGCGCCTTCGCGAAAGCGCTGAAGGGCAAGACGGCCGTCGTGGGCCATGATATGCGCGAATCGTGGAAGACGCTGATCCCAGCTGTCATCAAGGGTCTGAACGATTCGGGCGTGGACGTGTGGGACATTGGGCTGGCCAGCACTCCCCTTTTCTATTACAGCGTGAACGCGCTGGGAGGGGACATCGGGCTGCAGCTTACCGCCTCGCATAACCCCGCGAAGTATAACGGCTTCAAGCCCACCGGTCCACAGGCCATTCCCAGCATCAGCTTCGTCTCGAACCAGGAGATCTGCCGGCTGGCCAACGAGGCACAGTTCGAGACGCCGGAGAAACCCGGTCAAGTGCTGGGCCAGCGCGACCTGCTGGACGATTACATCGAGGCTGTCATCCAGGCGGCCGGCGTTGACGACTTCAGCGGACTGAAGCTGGTCATAGACACCGGCAACGGCATGGGCGGTTATGTGGTCCCGAAGCTGACGGAGCGGCTGCGCGCGGACGTGGTGCCGCTCTACTGGGACCTGGACGGCACCTTCCCGAACCACGAGGCCAACCCGCTGGACGAGTCCACCATGGAAGACCTGAAGAAGAAGGTGGTGGAGGTGGGGGCCGATCTGGGAGTGGCTTACGACGGCGACGCGGACCGCGTGCGCTTCGTGGATGAAAAAGGCGAAAGCGTTCCGGGCGATATGATCACCGCGCTCCTGGCGCGGCAGATCCTGCGGCATCATCCGGGAGAGAAGATCCTCTACGACTTGCGCTCCAGCCGGGCGGTGCGCGAGGAGATTGAGAAGGCGGGCGGAGAACCGGTGATGTGCCGCGTGGGGCACGGACTCATCAAGCGCCAAATGCGTGAGGAGGGCGGCATCTTCGCCGGGGAGCTTTCCTGCCATTACTATTTCAGGAACTTCTACATCACTGACAACGGCGACCTGGCCATGCTTCACCTGGTGGGTCTGCTGAAGGAGACCGGCAGCAGGCTCTCCGAACTGTGGCGCCCCATCAAGCGCTACTTCCACTCCGGAGAGATCAACTCCGAGGTGGAGGACGTGCCCGGCAAGCTGAAGGAGCTTGAGGATCTGTACGGGCCGAAAGGCAAATCCGTGCTGCATCTGGACGGCCTGACGGTGGAGTTCGAGGACTGGTGGTTCAACGTGCGGCCGTCCAACACGGAGCCGCTCCTGAGACTGACGCTGGAGGCTCCAACGGAAGAGCAGATGGCAGCCCATCGCGACGAGCTGCTGAAGGTGATCCGCTCGTGAAAGGACTCCGGCCGAAGCATACAATGACCCCGGTCGCCGGAGGGCGGAATGCTTGACATCAGGCTCATCAGGTCCGAGCCCGAGGCTGTACGCCAGGCGCTGAGCCGGCGGGGCGAGGCGGCGGCCATAGACGAACTGCTGGCGCTGGATGCACGCCGGCGGGAGCTGATCACACAGTCCGAGCAGCTCAAGGCGCGGCAGAACCAGGCTTCCGAAGAGATCAGCCGCATCAAGCGGGAAGGCGGCGACGCCACGGCAATCATCGCGGAGATGAAGGACATCAGCGCCCGCGTCAAGGGACTGGACGCGGAGTGCCGCTCCGTGGAATCCGAAATGGAAGCCATGCTGGCGAAGCTGCCGAACATCCCGCACGAGAGCGTCCCGGACGGGCTGTCTGAAGAGTGCAACCTCCCTGTGGACCACTGGGGTGAGCCGCGCACCTTCGACTTTCCGCCCCGCCCGCACTGGGAGATTGCGGAAGCCCTGGACATCCTGGACTTCGAGCGCGGGGCGCGCATCGCTGGATCGGGATTCGTGCTTTACAAGAAGGGCGGCGCGCGTCTGGAGCGGGCGCTGATCAACTTCATGCTGGACATGCACATCTCGCGGCACGGCTACGTGGAGATGTATCCGCCCTTCCTGACCCGGTCCGAGGTGTTATACGGGAGCGGCAAGCTGCCGAAGTTCGCGGACGACATGTATCACGTCCAGCTGGACGACCTGTGGCTGAATCCGACGGCGGAGGTGCCCATCACGGGCATCCACGTGGACGAGATCCTGCCACCCGGTTCTCTGCCGCTGAAGTACGTGGCCTACTGCGCCAGCTTCCGGCGGGAGGCCGGCGCGGCCGGCAAGGACACACGGGGGCTCATCCGGCTGCATCAGTTCGACAAGGTGGAGCTGTTCCAGTTCACAGAGCCGGAGAAAAGCTACGATGCCCTGGAGGAGATGCTTCGGCACGCAAGGGCCGTGCTGGAGGCGCTGGAGCTGCCGTACAGAGTGCTGAACTGCTGCGCCGGGGACATCGGCCAGGCGGCCAGCAAGATGTACGATGTGGAGGTCTGGGCGCCGGGGCTGGAGCGCTGGCTGGAGGTCTCAAGCGTCTCAAACTGCACGGACTATCAGGCGCGGCGGTCCAACATCCGCTTCCGGCGTGAGGCGGGCGCAAAGCCGGAGCTGGTGCACACGCTGAACGGAAGCGGCATCGCGCTGCCCCGCACGGTGATCGCCATCCTTGAGAACGGCCAGCGTGAGGACGGCTCGGTCACCATCCCGAAGGCGCTCCGCCCGTATATGGGCGGAATGGAGGAGCTGCGGCCCGAAGGCTAAATCAGACCTGTCTAGTGCAAAAGCGGGAAGCGCCTTTAGACCGGATGTTAAAAAATCAAGGCCCCTGCTCTCATTGGAGCAGGGGCCTTTTCCACACTGTATCAGGCAGGGATTGGAATCCCTTAAAGCTTACGGGAGGATGGCCTGCCAGTAGCCCGCGTCACGCTCCTGCACCAGCTCCTCGTAGCGCTTCCAGACCGCGTGGCCATCCAAATAGACGATGGTGGTGCCGTCGTAATGCACCCGGTCCGGCAGGTCCTGCGCATAGCCCGGGTTGGGCACAAAGATGCCGTCGTTGATGCCCGCGTTCGGGTTCTGGGTGTTGTCCCGGCCATTGCGCGCCTCATGGATGAGAAGCAGCATCCGCGTCGGCTGCAGGTCCGTGACCACGCCGTTGACCCGGATAGCCAGAGCCTCCGGCTTCATCAGCGACAGCGAGTTGTTCATCGAGTAGGAGAGCGGATACTTCTTCTTCTCCTCAGGAGTCCCGATGATGTTGGACGCTTCGCGATTGCGGTCGGACGGACAGAGGAACATCTTCTCCGCCTTCACATAGGGGAAAATGCTGCCCTGCGTGACGTCCGCCTTCTGATAGGCGCCGAACGATCCGCAGAAGTTCGGCGCGTTGGCGGCAGGCCTCAGACCACCGGCCGTGGAATCGCCACTGTTCGGCATCCGGCCGCCATTGTCATCTGCATACATCTTGAACGCAAGGCTCAGCTGCTTCAGGTTGCTGAGACAGCTGAGCATGTTCGCGCGCTGACGGGCGCGCGAGAACACAGGGAACAGGATCGCCGCCAGGATGGCGATGATCGCGATCACGACCAGAAGCTCAATGAGCGTGAAGCCCAGTCTGCTTTCTCTGATGGTTCTCATGGCAACCTTCTCTTTTCTTTTAGACCCCCGGGGGAGCGCCCCGCCCACGGCGGAGGTGCTGACTCCGGACCTCTCTTGCGGCTCCTGGCGCGGGAGGGAAAACTCTGACAGGAATCGCAGCGGACGCAGCTCCCACCTGTCCCCGCTCTCGGGGGACCAGCGCTTTCCGTGCGCGCGCACCCACGCATCCGGCAACCTGCGCGAAACACGGAAGTTAGCTCATCTTCATTATCCCACCGGGTCCGCGCCGTGTCAAGGTGTAAGGTACAGAAGGACTATCCGCCGGCCGCAGATTGCCGGACATCTGTTTGCAGGAATCATCGGCAAACCGGCCGGCGGACCTCAGGTCACCCCCCAGACAGCCCTTTCAGTGGCAGGAGCAGGTCAGGAAAAGATCCACCTTTCGCTTGATGACATCTTCGCTTCCCGGCACGCTCAGCACGTCGCACTCGCTGCCCAGGATGAACGGATGCCCGGTCTCCTGCATCTTCTGCAGGGTCTCACACGCCAGGCGCTCCACCTCCTCCGGGCTGACCTCCTGGTCCGAGAAGAACTTCTTGGTGGGCAGATTGCCGAAGAGCACGACATTATCCGGCACAAGACGCGCATCCTCCCACAGCTTCCGGGAGCTCCCCAGGCTCAGGATGGCCGGGTCCAGCGAGGCGTATCCCTGCACCATCTGATCAGTCAGCTCGCCGCAGCAGTGGAAGATGAGGTCAGCGCCGTGCTCTCCCAGAAGGTCGCGGATCATCCGGTTGTAGCGGAGGACGTAGCGGTCGAAGATATCGGATCCTTCCTCCAGCTGGTTCGGGGAGATATACACCCTGTTGGCAGCCGGCTCGGCGATGCACACCGCCTTCGCCCCCGCCCTCAGCTGCTCGCGCAGGGAGTGCAGGATCACCGTGATGGAAAGCTCCAGGGCCATCTCCACCAGCGCCACTTCCGGATCGTCCTCCCCCGTCAGGCCAGTGCCCGCAAGGTACACCGGTGTGATGGGGTCGGCCAGCAGCTTCGTCATCAGAGAGAACGGGCCGATGGTCATCCCCACGGGCACCAGATCCGTCTGCTTCGCGACATACTTCACGGCGCCGACCGTGGCATGAAAACGCCTGTTGCGGGTTGCGGGCAGCTTCTGCCGGACGGTCTCCAGGGTCTCCTTCGGCGGGCACTCGCTGAAGTGGTAGGTGTTGATGTCAGCTTCCGGGATCTCCAGCGCCTCCAGAAGCACCGCCTTCTCGATCATCAGGTCCATCAGCGGAAAAGCAAGCGGCGTCCGGAAGCGCGCGGCGGCCTCAGCGACAACCTTCCCGAGCTTTTCCGCATCCAGCACGATCCCTTCATGGTCCGGATGCTCTCTGAGTACCAGGTCCGTGCCTATGGGCATCCGCAAACCCGAGCGAGCCAGGTCTATGTAGAACTGTCTGTCCAATGTCTCTCGTCCCCCTGCGTAAAGACAGGGCCGCCGAAGCGACGGCCCTTTCTCATTCTCCCGGTTTGATTGCCGGTTTGCAACCCTCCTGCATTATCCGCACAGGAAATTTGCAGGATGGAGGGTGGTTTGTACTGTCAGCCAAGCTCCGCGACAGTTACCGGCCGGCCCAGTTCGGCAGATCTCCAGGCGGCCTCGCAGAGCTCAATGCCTCGCAGCCCGCACACGGGCGGCGTGTGATTGACATCCCGACCGGCCAGAACGTCCAGGAAGTTGCGGTCCGGGTCCGAGCCTTCCGGCAGATCCGTCGGTTCGAAGGGCTTCTCTCCCTGCAGCGCGACGGTCATCTGAGCGTTGCGTGAGAAGATGGCGCCGTTCTCGCCCCACACGGTGAAATCCTCCCACCAGACCGGGCAATCGCCGATAACCGTGATGGTCCCGAGCGCCCCGTTCGTGAAGTAGATGGTGGTACCGGAGTTGATGTCCACTTCGGAGCCCCGGTTGTCTATGAAGGACATCACCCGGTCCACGGACAGACCGGTGGTCCAGAGCAGGATGTCCAGCAGGTGGCTTCCCGAATCATTCAACTGTCCCCCGCAGGAGAGCTCCATCTTCTGACGCCAGGTGCCCGCCGTCCCGCGGAGCCAGTTCTGCCCCTGCAGCGCGGCGATGGCGGTGACTTTGCCGATAAGGCCTTCCTCGATCTTCTCTTTGATGTACTTGAACTGCGGCTGATAGTGGCGCTGGTAGCTGATCAGCACCGTCCGCCCGGTCTCCTCGGCTTTCGCTATCACGTCCTTCGCCTGACGCACGGTGCAGACCATCGGCTTCTCCGTCAGCACGTGAAGCCCGGCCTCCAGCGAATCCATGATCTGCGGATAGTGGAACGCGTGGGGGGTGTTGATCTGCACGGCATCCAGTTCGACACTCGCAAGCATGTCGCGGTAGTCCGAGAAGGTGGCCGCCGCCTTGAGCTGGGGGAAATCGTTCCGGTAACGCTCGATGTTCGCTTCCACCGTGTCCACAAGGGCGCAAATCTCCGCCCCGTAGCCCAGAAGCCGTTGGATGTGGCCGCGTGCGATGCCTCCGCAGCCGATGATGCCGATTCTGACCGTCTCTGCCATCTCTACCTTCTTTCGGGCGCCGGCGTATCTCCCGCCGGCGGAGGATGTGCTGCTCCGGCCGGCCCGCGCAGGTGGACGCGGGCCGGACCGTCAGTTGACGGCTTTGCGAAAAGCCGACGAATTCCTCCGGCCATCTTCCCCCAAAAAGAGAAAGGACGCGAAGCGGCGGTGTCAAGAGCAGGTTTTCTTTAACATCCCCCGGCCAGAATCGTGCAGGCAGATGCTTTGCGGTCTTTTTCCTGCAGGAGCGGCTGCCGATAATACCGGTACGGGCCGAAGCGCAAGCGGCGCGAAGATTCCGGCATGAGTGTCCCGCCGGCGGCCCGCGATGTACACGGAGACCGGTATTGTCGAGTCAGCTGGATTTCAAACCTTCCCGCACCATGGGCAGGCGGCTTGCGCTCCTCCTGCTGCTGCTTGCCGTCACCTTCGGAGGTCTCGTCTTCTCTTGGATGTCCCGGGAGTCCCGGCACGTCCGGGCCGCACACTTCCGGGAGCGGGAGAGCAAAGGGCTCTTGCTGGACAGTCTCCTGGAGGCGCATGGCACAAAAGCCAGGACTCTGGCAAGGGACTATGGGAACTGGGACGAGACTGTCAAGTTCCTCCGGTCGAACGACAGGCAGTGGGCTGAGGACAACATCGATCCTGTAATCAAAACCTTTGAGGTGGCGGCGGTCTGGGTCCTTGATATGGAAGGGAGGATCCGGTACCACACGGCACGTAGTGGGGGCACCTACCGTCTACCTCCCGGCCGGGAGGTCGCGTCGGCCATCCAGAAAGACCCTGGCAGCACGCTGCATTTTTTCATTCCCTCTTCCGATGGACCCGTCGAAGTCGGGGGAGCTTCCATCGTCCACAGCAAGGACACGGCCCGCAAAGGACCTTTCTACGGTGTGCTCCTGATGGGGGTCTGCTGGGACCGGCCGATGCTTTCTCAGCTTGAGAAAATGCTTGGCGCAAAGGCCATCCTGGAGGATCCTGTCGCAGCCCGCCAGGCAGATGCTGCGATCTCGAACAGTTCTGAGGTCCACCTGCTCCGGGATCTGCACGGGTGGGATGGACGCCCCCTGACGACTCTGACCGTCAGGTCGCCCGGGGTAGCGGCCACTACGTGGAGCGAGATCCGGGCGAAAGGTGCTGCCGCCCTCATCGTGGCCGCCACAGTGGTGGTCGGGCTGTTCTCGTGGGTGCTGATAAGCTGGGTGAGCATCCCCCTCTCCCGCTTGACCCGGAGTCTTGCGGAAGGCGACCCGGCCCTGCTGGGAGACCTGGTCACCGAGGACACGGAGTTCGGAGAGCTGGCCCGCCTGACCGAGACATTCTTCTTCCAGCGAGACAGCCTGCTCCGGGAGATCCAGGAGCGCAAGCGCGTGGAGGAAGACCTGCGCCTCACACAGTTCACCGTGGACCACTCTGCGGACATGGTCATCTGGGTGGATCCGGCCCGCCGCATCCTCTACGCAAACGAAGCGACCTCCCGGACGCTGGGTTACACTCAGGAAGAGCTCTTGAGCCTTCGCAGCGCGGAAATCATCACTCCGTGGGATGACAGCCGGACGGCCCTGCTGTGGGAGCGGCTGCGCCGCGAGAAGAGTTTCCGCATCGAGGGCTTGCTCCGCGCGAAGGATGGCCGGCAGATCCCTGTCGAGGTCTATTGCAACCATGTGGACTTCAACGGGCGGGAGTTCGACTGCGCGTTCGTCCGGGACATCAGCGAACGCAAACGGGCGGAGGAGCAGCGGAACTGGCTGGCATCCTTCCCGGAACAGAGCCCGGTCCCCATTCTGGAGCTCTCCCGTGACGGCGTGCTGACATATCAGAACCCGGCCGCGCAGGAAGCGTTCCCCGGCATCGAAAAGCAGACTCCGGAACACCCTCTGGTCAAGGCAGTCCTGCGCGAGCACGAGGATATGCACGTCCGCGGAGCGGACACCGCCACCCTGGAAGCCAAGGTTGACGGCAGGACTTTTGCGGTGTCACTCACCCATCTGCCGGAGATGGGGCGGATACGCGCCTACTGCCTGGATATCACCTCTCATAAGAACATCGAGCAGGAGCTGCGGGAGAGCGAAGAGCGCTACCGGCGAATCGTGGAGACCGCGGAAGAAGGCATCTGGGTGGTGGACGCCTCGGACATCACCACCTTCGTCAACAACAAGATGGCGGCCATCCTCGGCTTCAAGCCCTCGGAGATGATCGGCCATCCCATCTGGGAATTCATGGACGAGCAGGGCGCCCCGCCCTCGGAAGACCAAGAATCGGGACGCGAGGGGTTCCGGGACCATCACGACTACCGTTTCCGCCGCAAGGATGGCTCCGAAGTATGGACACTCATCGCCACCAACCCCATCTTCGGGAGAAACGGGGAATACCTCGGCGCGCTGGCGATGGTGACGGACATCACCGAGCGGAAGAACGCTGAGAGAGAGCTGCAGGAGTACACCAAGAGGCTGGAAAAGGCCCACCAGAGACTGGAAAAGCAGGCTCAGCTGCTTCAGAAACAGGCGGACGACCTGGCCCGCGCCCGCGACGCGGCTCTGGAGGCGGCGAAGGCGAAGTCGGAGTTCCTTGCCGTGATGAGCCACGAGATCCGTACTCCCATGAACGGCATCATCGGGATGAGCGGTCTTCTGCTCGAAACAGACCTCCAGCCCGATCAGCGCGACTTCGCGGAGACAGTGCACTCGTGCGCGGTGAGGCTGCTGGGGATCATCAACGACGTGCTGGACCTCTCTCGCTTGGAATCCGGACGAACGGAGCTTGAGGAGCTGGAGCTGGATGTCAGAAGAGTGGTGGAAGACTGCTTCGAGGTCGTGTCGGTCCAGGCCAGCCAGAAGGGCCTCGAACTCAGGAGCCTGGTCCACGAAGGGGTTCCTCGCTCGCTCTGGGGAGACGAAGGCAAGCTGCGGCAGATCCTGCTGAATCTGGTGGGCAACGCAGTCAAGTTCACGGAGCAGGGCTTCATCGAGGTGACGGTGTCACCCGGATCCGCAGGCGACGAGGAGATGCTCCTCCGCTTCGAGGTTCGCGACACCGGCCCGGGTATCCCGCCGGAAGGGATAAAGAAACTTTTCCAGTCGTTCTCTCAGGTGAACGCCTCCACGAAGAGAAAATACGGAGGCACGGGACTGGGGCTGGCCATCAGCCGGAAGCTGGCGGAGATGATGGGAGGTGAGATCGGGGTCGAAAGCGAGGTTGGTAGAGGCTCCACGTTCTGGTTTACCGTCAAGCTCCGGACAGCGCCTTCCAAGGAGCAGCCGGCCGAGACCGTAGGGGAGGCGGCCTGACAGGAGCATGTCCGCAAGATTCCGAAGGACAAAAGCCGGGCCGGCGCAGAGGTCCTGCGGGGCGTCCACGGGCAGGAGCATCTTCCTGCTGATGACTGCGTTCACCGCTTTCTGGGGCGCTCTGGCGGCCACGTGGTGGGCTCATACCGAACGGCACCTGGCCGAAATGGACGTCCTGAGCCGGCGGGAACTGGAGGAGAGAGCCCGCAGGATCCTGGCTCTGGAGGAAGAGGATCTTTTTGCGACGGCCTTCTTCCTTGCGGATGACCTTCACGCCGGTCACACGCGGGGTGATGCGGGCACAGCCTGCGCCAGTCTGCCGCCGGCCCCTTCCAGAGGTATCCCCAGAGAGCAAGCTGTTGCTATCCTCGACCACGAAGGACGTCCGGTCGCCACCCGGGGAGACCCCTCCCTTCTCCCGGCCCTGCAACAACTGCTCGCAACCAGTCCTGATCACGACTGGGATGGACAGGACAGAAAGACATTCTTTGCACGGCGTGAAAACTCTCTGATCCACGCGATGGTGCTTCCATCACGGGAGCGGCAGGGAGCGCAAATCACCGGATGGGTGGTCACCGCACGCCGGTGGGATGACGCCGAGCTTGCCAGACTGGAAGGATTGATCGGGGGAAGCGTCCGGCTTGCCGGGCCGGACGAGCGCCTGCCTGATCCCCGGCCGGGAACCGATCGCGTCGAGATCGGGGATGTCCTTCGCAGCGCGGATGGAAAAAGCCTCGGCACCCTGGTCATTGAGGTGGCGCGCCCGTGGCTCCAGGCCCACCGGGCCGCGGCCGCCCGCAACTCGGTTCTTTTCGGTCTCTTCGCCGCAGGCGGGATTGTGCTCCTTGGTTTCCTGCTGCGGAAGATGGTGTGCCGCCCGGTGGCTCTGATCCTCGAAGCGCTCCGGCAGCGCAACCCCGCAGCGCTGGACCGGCTGGTCACCAGGCAGACCGATATGGGCGAGCTCGCGCGCCTGGTCCAGGATTTCTTCCGCAAAGAGGCTGAACTGCAGCAGGAGACAGACAGGCTGCGGCAATCCCGCGAGGAGCTGAAGCGGCTTTACGCCGCCATTGAACATTCGCCGGACACCATCGTCATCACCGACCTCTCCGGATCCATCATCTACGCCAACCCCGGCTTCGAGAAGGTGACCGGCTACAGCCGGGAGGAAGCGCTGGGCAAGAATCCTCGAATCCTGAAGAGCGGCCTGCACGGCTGCGACTTCTATAAGAATATGTGGGCAAGTCTCCTGAGTCAGGGATACTGGAGCGGCGAGATCACCAACCGCCGGAAGAACGGCTCCCTGTATATCGAGTATGCCGCCATCAGCCGCATCCAAAGTCCCGATGGAGAGCCTATCGGTTATGTGGCAGTCAAGACCGACATCACGGAGCGGAAGCGCGCAGAGTTCGAGCTCCGCCGCCACGCCACAGAGCTGGAACAGGCGCGGGATCAGCTAGTCGCCCAGGCCAGAGAGCTGACCGTCGCCCGCGACCGCGCCCTGGAAGCCGTAAAGGCGCGCTCCGAGTTTCTGTCGCGCATCAGCCACGAGCTTCGCACCCCCCTGAACGGCATCATCGGGATGCTGGACGTTCTGATGCTAACCGGGCTATCCCAGGAGCAGTATGAGTGCGCCTCCGCCGCTGTAGACAGCGCGAAGAAGCTACTGACCATATTGACGGACATCATCGAATTCTCCCGCCTGGAATCCGAGACTCTGGAGCTTTGCGAGGAGGAGACCGGGCTGCGGGAGACGCTGGAGGAAGCCTGGGATGGCTGCCGCGAGGAGGCCGCGCTGAAGGGCATCCGGCTTTCTGTGGTGGTGGAGGAAGGAGTCCCCGCCGTTGTGAGCGTGGACCGGCAAAAGCTGCTTCAGGCACTGGATCAACTCTGCCGGAACGCCGTGAAGTTCACCATGGAAGGCGAGGCTTCCATAAGGGTCTCTCTGATGGAAACCGAAAGCGGTCCGGCTCTAAGATTCGAAGTCGCGGACACAGGTGTCGGCATTCCCGCTGACCAAGTAGATGCCGTGTTCGAGCCGTTCCACCAACCGGAGCAGTTTTCCACACGCCGGTTCCGGGGGACGGGCCTCGGGCTGGCGATCGTCCGGAAGCTGGTGGAGTTCTGGGGCGGCGAAGTAGGGGTGGAAAGCGAGCCGGGCAAGGGCTCCAGGTTCCACTTCACCGTTCCTCTCAAACAGGCGGGGCAAAGGGCCGCGTAGCCCGCGGCGGGCTACTGGTCCGTATAGATCCGTTCAAGAGAGCTGTCGGCGGTCAGTCTCCGGACCGGCAGCTCCACCTCATCCCCGATCTCGACGCCGGGGATATCCGTGACATCCACGGTAGCCATCTGCATAGCCACCCTACCCACGACGGGGGCCTTCTGGCCCCGGATGGTGGCCCACAGGGTGAACCGGGGCCGCAGAAGACTTTTGACGGCCCCACGGAACCTGCCGCGGTTCAGGCTTTCCGGGACCATCCCCAGCCCGTCGGCCAGCCCCACCGGCACGACGGCGATCCGCGAAACGCGCGATGTCTGGAACTCCGCACCGTAGCCCACCGACGTCCCCGGCATCAGCGTGCGCACGGCGATCACGCGGCTACAGAAGCGCCAGGTATCCCGCAGATCCAGTTCCTTCTGAAACCGCTGCCGGAGAGAAGGGGAAGGATACTGCCCGAAGATCAGGGTGCCGATCCGCACCGCATCCAGGCGGGCGTCCGGCAGGGTCAAAGCCGCCGCGCTGGCCGCCAGATGGCGTATGCCGGGCGGGATGCCCTCCACCTGAATGGCGCTGCAGGAATCCCGGAACACCCGGAGCTGCCGGGCGACGGCGGGCTCCCGCCACCCTTCCGCGCAGTGGCTGAACACCCCTTCCAGCAAAAGCCTTTCGGACGCGGCCACGCGGCGTGCCAGCGGAGCAGCCTCCGCGGGCCGGACTCCCAGCCTCCCCATCCCGGTATCCACCTTCAGATGCACGCTCACCTTCCGGCCCACCCGCGAGGCGGCCTTCCCAAGCTCCTCCACACCGGATTCATCCATCAGGCAGGGATGCGCCTCCAGCTCGACCGCCTCCACAGCATCCTCTCCGCGGGGGGGAGCCAGTAGCAGGATGGGGCACTCTATGCCCGCATCGCGCAGCAGGCGGGCCTCCTCCACGTGCGTGACCGCCAGCATCGGCGCCCCCTCCCGGTCGAGCGTCCTGCCCACCGCCTGCAACCCGTGACCGTAAGCGTTGCCCTTGACGACCGGGATGAGCCGGACGCTCTCTCCGAAAAAGGCCCGCAGTTGACGGTAGTTGTGCCGGATGGCCCCCAGATCCACCCGGATCCAGGCGTGTCCGCTCACAGCGGCTGCTCGCCTCCCTGTGCGGCCGCCTTGCGGCGCACCAGACTGGCGATGGCAGGCGCCACCTTTGTCCAGCCGACGTACAGGCCCTTCGAGACCGGAAGGTCGAACTCCCCCACGTATTCCACCAGCTCGGCGTTGAAGCCCGCCTTGAACCGGTTCAACCCCTGCAGATGCTCGCTTGCCGGGTCCTCGCCGCCGCAGGAGACTCCCCGGAAATCGTAGACCGTGCAGCCGGCGGCTGCGGCCTCGCGGATCATGGTCCACTGCAGCAGATGGTTCGGCATGACATTCCGATGCTCGTTTGAACTGGCGCCGTAGGTGTACCACGCCTGACGGCCCATTACGAACAGAAGCGCCCCGGCAATGGCCTTCCCCTCGTATTCCGCCAGAAACAGACGGATGAGTCCATCTTTTGATAGCTCCCGCCACATGTCGTGGAAGTAGCTCCGTCCCCGCACAAGGAACCGGTCCCGCCGGGCGGTTTCCAGCAGGATGTCATAGAAGGTGTCCACCTCCTGCCCGTTTCCTTCGCGGATGCGCACCCCCTTGCGTTCGGCCAGGCGGATGTTGTAGCGCCATTTGGGCTTGAAACTCTCGAAAACGGTGTCGAGCCCGGGAGACAGATCCAGCTTCATCACGCAACGGGGCTGCACGCCTCCGAAGCCCCCGTCGCGCACGGGCACAAAGCCGCAGGCGTCAATGGCTCTGGCCGCCTCCGGATGCGCGGCCGGCACCGGAGGGTCTATCTTCACCAGAATGGCGCGCTGGCGGGATGCCAGGGACTTCAGTTCCTCCGCCATTGCGCGGAACGCGGCGGGATCGTCCCAGTCCAGCACCGGGCCGCGGGGACAGTAGAGGAGGGCGAAAGGAAGGCGCGGAAGTTTGCGCTCCAGGGCAAGGCATGCCGCCCGGACCACGCCATCCGGCGAGCGGCCCAGGAGAAAGTGCGGCTTCCAGCCGGAAGCCGCCTTGAGCCGCGCCCACGCCGCCGTCTGGAGAACGTCCCCGTAAGGATGGTCGCGGACGAACGCGTGATAATCGCCCGCTTCCTCCGGGCGCATCAGATGGATCTGCACTCGCCAGCCTCCTGCCTTCGAACGGCATTGTAGCACGCCGGCAGCTCACGCGGCGAGGCCGGGGCCGACGCACACTACCGGCGCGGCTCCCTGCTCCCGGTTGCTCAAATAGCCGGTTTTCAGCCTGGCCCTGCTTCAAAGGTGCTTGACCCGGCCGCCGTAACGCTTCCAGAGGCGTTCGTTGGCTACGCCGAAATCCGGGGTGTTGATGCTGCGGATCACAGGGGGGTCGAACCCCTCCTCCAGCAGTAGGGCCACCGCTGTGGACATGATCGAGTGAAGGGTGAAGCTCAACAATACGCAGCTGCTGGGCCCTACAGGGAAGGGACACCCCTCGAAGCGCAGCAGTGCATCCCCCATCGGCATCGGCACGTCAATCAGAACCTCCCATGGAGCCTCCTCCGCGTCCATCCGGGAAGGGTGACGGCTCGGGTGGTCCTTCGGAATCTCTCTGGCGCACTGCCGCGAGGTCAGGAGGATGGTGCGAAGCCCCCGGCGCTCTGCCTGCAGGAGCGTCTCGATGGTGAAAGCGTTCATCCCGTAAAGGTTCGCAACGATGATGGGGTCGCCCGCAGTCACGGGATGCATATCCAGAAGCGCCGCCACCGGCTCCGCGCGCTGCTCCTGCGCCGTGACATAGCGCACGCCGCTCTCCATCGGGAGGGCCAGGATGGGGTTGACATTCGCCAGACCACCCGCGCGGAAGAAACCGTCCTCCGTGGCCAGGCGTGAGTGAACGCCGGTGCCAATGATGTGGACCAGACGGTCTTCTTTCGTCGCCTCTGCGATAATCGCGGCGGCGCGTTCGATCGCCTCCAGCTGATTCGCGGCGATCCAGTCCATCAGCTCCTGCAGCCTCCGCAGATACTGCAGTGTCACGGGGGACGTGCCCATCATCCTCTCCTCCATAACCTTCAGTCTTTGCCGCGCCCGGGACAGGGACGCAACGGCCGGCCGCTCCCCTCCGGCGCTTTCCGATGCTGACACCGGGAAGGGATAACGACAATCGTAGGATAATACTACAGAAATGGAGGACAGCGCCTTGACGGCTTCAGAGGAACATCTCCGGACGCAGCCCGATATCGTCATCTTCGCCCCCGACGACCCGTGCGGACCGGACGGGCAGAACCAGCACTTGAACGCCATCGCCACTCCGGGCGGAGCGCTCCTGGCCACCTGGACATCGGCCAGCGTGGAAGGTGCGGACAACCAGCGCATCATGTTCAGCCGCTCCGCCGACGGCGGCAAGACCTGGTCACCCCCCCAGATGCTGGACGGGGCCGGCCCGGAGGACGGTCCCGGCACAGGGATGGCAAGCTGGCAGTTCCTGATCCCCTGTCCCGGCGTGCTGCCGGGCGGCGGGTCGCGCATCTGGTGCTTCTACACCAAGAATGTGGGCGTGGATGATGCCCGCGCGGCCGACACGGGTGTGCTGCGTGGTCGCTTCTCGGACGATGACGGCATCTCCTGGAGCCGCGAGACGTTCGACTATCCGATCGCGCCAAACGCCATCAGTAACCCGGACCCCTCCGTGCCTCCCGTCTGGATCGTCTACCAGAACCCCACGGCCCTCCCGGATGGAAGCGTGATCGCCGGCTTTACCCGGTGGGCCAGCGATGCCGTGGACCCCGGCGCGGACATGCTTCACCGGATGTCGGAATGCTGCTTCCTGCGCTTCGAGAACATCCTCTCCGAGCCCGACCCGGCAAAGCTGGTGGTGACCACGTGGCCTGCAGGACCCCACGGCCTGCAGGTGGAGAGTCCGGAGCGCCCGGGCGTGAGCGTGGCGCAGGAACCCTCCGTGCAGCCCCTGCCGGACGGACGCCTCATCTGCGTGATGAGGACCCTGCGGGGAATGCTGTACTTTGCGCTCTCGGAGGATGGCGGCAGGAACTGGGACCAGCCGCGTCCCCTGAGATGCGCGCCAGACGGGGAGCCCCTGAAGAACCCTCTGGCCCCACCCCCCCTCTACCGTTTGCGCGACGGGCGGTATCTGCTGGTGTTCTTCAACAACGACGGAAGCGGGCACGGCGGATGCGGTCCGACAGACGCTGCCAACGTGCGCAATCCGGCCTGGATCACGGTGGGCCGCTTCATTCCCGGTGAGAAGGAGCATCCTCTGAGATTCGGCCCGCCGCAGATCTTCGCGGACACCGGATGGGTGCCGGCGCCGGGAACTAACCGCACGCAGGTGGCCTCTTACTGCAGCCTGGTGGAGACCGGGGACGAGCGGCTGCTCTTCTATCCCGACCGGAAGACCTACCTTCTGGCGAAACGGCTTACGGACGACTTTCTGGCTGCCTGCGACCCGGGAGAATCCGCGTGACCGCGGCGGGTGTGGGGGCGTCACATCTGCGGAGAAGGAGGGAAATCATCACTCCTGCAGGAGGATACCGATCTGCGATGAATAGCCTGCGCATCGCGGCGGCGCTCTGCGCCGCCTGTCTGATCATTCCGGTCCCTTCCATGGCCGCCGGCGGGGGGCCGCCCATCTGTCCCCACGCCAACGAATGGACTCCTCAGGTGGCCGCCTGGGCGAAGGGAGCTCCCTGGATCAAGGTGCTCTACGCTCACGTCATTCCGGCAGCGAAGGCCACGGGGGCCCGCGTGTTCTATCGCCCCTGGGACCAGCGCTCCGGCCCGGACGGCGATCCCGGGGTGGGCGGCCGGAGGATGGCCCGGGAGGTGCTGGAGAACCTGTCCCGCATCCCCAGAGAGAGCTGGCCGGATGCCATCAGCTTCCAAAATGAGTTCAACGACGTCAGCCCCGAGACCGCCAGAGCGTTTCTGGACTACTACGACACGCTGCGGGAGGGCGGATACCGGGGACTGATCATCTACGGCTCCTACGGACCCGGCGGCCCAACGGACATCACCGAGTGGGAACGCCCGCACATCCGCGCCTGCGTGGAGAAGGCGGACGGGATCGAGACTCACGAATACTGGGACCTCACCATCCGCCATTACGACACCTGGCTGGCGCACCGCCATGTCCGGATGATCGAACGGTATCCGTGGCTGGCAACGAAGCCCTGGTTCATCGGGGAGTTCGGGAGCGACGGTGTCAACAAGGGAGAGGATCCGCAGAACCGCAGCGGCTGGCGCGACCGGGGAAAACTGACGGCGGAAGAGTACATCCGGCAGATCGAGATCTACCGGAAGGGCGACCCCGCAACCGGCGTCGTGGCTCCCTCGCCGAATGTCATCGCCGTGTTCCTCTATCAGCAGGGAGCTGTCAGCGGCTGGGAGCACTGGGAAGTGCTGGGGACACCTGTGGCGGACTACATGAAAACCACCTGGAAGGGACTTCCCGCGCACATCCGCGGTATGGCTCTGGATGCGGAGGGCCGTCCTCTGGCAGAGGCGGTAGTCACACTGGCTCCGGGCGGGGTCACGGCAAGGACGGACTCGCAGGGACGGTTCTGGTTCTTCAGTCTGGCGCCCGGCACGTACCGGGTGAGCATGACCGTCGGTGGCGGGGCCTCGCTGCAGCGCAGCGTCACGCTCCGTGACGGGCGGATGTTCGAGCTGACAATGCGGCCGGGCCAGTGACCCACGCATTGCGGGAGAAAGGAAAAGGGCAAATGGAGGCACACATCCGGGCGGCGCTCCTTCTGGCAGCCGCGTTCGTTCTGACAGCAGGCGCTTTGCCTGCAGCAGCCGGCACGCTTGCGCCGGAGGAAGCGGCTCGCTGGAAGCTCTACCTGACACCCCTGCCGAAGCAGGTGGAGATCACCGGAGCCACTACCGTGGAGCGCGGCTCGGTGGAGCTTCGCGCGCCCGCAGAAGGCGACGCTGTGTTGACTCAGACCGTCCGGGAGATGAAAGAGCTTCTGGGCGAGCCCGCCGGGAGCGCCCCCGGGGTCACCATTGTGCTGCAGATGGGAGGGCCGGACGCGGAGGATCTCAAGGGCCTCAAGAACTCCGGGCAGGCCTATACCATCTCTCCTCTGGCGGACGGCGCGGGACTGAAGCTCACCGCGCTCACCCCGACGGGGCTCTTTTACGCCTGGAAGACGCTGGAGCAGCTGGTGCGCTCCCGGAGCGAAGGCGGCCACCTGACCCTGCCCGTCCTGCGTGTGCTCGACTGGCCCGACATGGAGGACCGCGGCCTCTGGGGCACCGACAACTGGCGGCATCTGAAGTGGATGGCCGCCCGGAAGATGAATATCGTGGAGCAGATCTCCGCCCTGAAGGTGGACGAAAAGGGAGCCGCAACGGCGGGACTCCAGCCCCAGCGGGAGCCGATGGTGGAGGAAGCTCCTCTGTACGGGATGAAAGCCGTCCCGGTCGTGCTTCATCTGGAACAGCTGGAGGGGACGGGCCTGTTCCGCGCCTATCCCGGCCTGCGGGGTAAAAGCGAGCACAAGGGCGTCATCTGCTACTCCCGGCCGGAATTCCGCGAGATCCTCAGGGACTGGCTCCTGTCGCTCGCCAGCCTGCCGAACGTCCACGAGATTGACGTCTGGATGACGGAGAACCTCTGGCCGCACACGGCCGGCTGCGAGTGTGACGAATGCAGGAAGGAAGACTGGGCCGTCCTGGAAGCGCGCACGATCATCGCGGCGTGGAGGATGGCGCAGGAAAAAAGACCCGATCTGGGACTGCGGATCCTGACCAGCGAAGCCACCGAAGACAGCAACCAGGCCATCTTCCGTGAGCTGCCCCCGGAGGTGAAGATCTGGTATTACCACAGCCTGTTGACTTACTGCACCTCGCGCGACCCGATGCTGCGTCCCTATCTGGCAGAAACGGCCCGCGCAGGACGCTGGGTGGGGGTTTGCCCTAACCTGGTGGCCGCCGTGAACACCACCCAGCCCTTCACCTCGCCGCAGTTTGTCTACGGCCGGATGAAGGAGTTTCTGGAAAAAGGGATGTCCGGCCTGATCGGCTACGCCACTCCCCGGGTGCAGTACTCCTATTTCAACGTAGAGGCCGCGGCCGAATGGGGCTGGAATCTGAACGGACGCACACCGCGTGAGTTCGCCCTCTCCTGGGCGGTGCGGCAGGGCCTGAAAGACCCTGAGAAGTTCGCGGAATGGTGCGAGACGCTCGGCGAGGCGTCCTGGGAAGTCTACGGCTCGGATTGGCCCGCAGGGGAGCAGCGGAGCATTCCGGGCAAGTCAGCGGAGCGGCTGCTGGAAGGAACGCTTCCTCCACTCGGGTTCGTGCTCTGGGATGCATTCCGGCTGCCGTGGGGCGACATCAAGAGCGCGAAGCGCCTGGAAGAGAACCTGACGAACGCCGGCAGAGCGGTCCGTCTGGCCCGCGAGATGGGACGTCCGGAGTTCTACTTCGAAAGCCTCTACATCCAGGGACATCTGCGGGCGCTGAAGGCGCTCTACGAACTGCGCTCCCTGGTGCGGGACGGGCAGGTGGAGCCGGACCGGCGCGACGAAGCGCGCCGGTGGTTCCGGGAGTATATCAGGGGGCTGGAGCAGGCGGCCGACGTCCTCCCTCGCTGGGAGGCCACCGTTTACATCTTCCCGGGGGACGTTCTGTTCACGGAAAAGCCCGTGAACATCATCTGTGGTATGATATCGGAGATGAGGGACGTTGCGCGCCGACTGGGCTGTCCGGTGGACTGACCTGCGCCCTCGCGCCTAATCTTCCTCCCCCGCCTCGGCAAGCCCCGGATACAGGAACGCATCCCCGTCCACGCGTTCGCCGCGGAAGAGATACTGCACCGGCCCCCTGCCCGGATGCCGGATACGGGGCGGGCGCGAGCTCAGGTCTTCCTCCTGCAGCCGGGCGATGTCGTCCCAGCTGAGCCCCTGCCGGGCGGCGGCCTCCAGATCGGCCAGCGGACAGTCCGGAGGCGGCGGGCTGCACTCCAGAAGGTCCACCGTCTCCTCCGGGTCGGAGCGCATGTCGAACAGCCGCGGCGGTGCCTCCGGGAACTCAACATACTTCCAGCGTTCGTCCCTTGCCATGCGGAACGCGGTCTGCTTCAGCGGAGTCAGCAGCTCCGAGCGCGCGAACCGGCGGCTGCAGGCGGCAGGGTCTCCGCCCAGCAGAGGAATGAGGCTCACGCCGTCCAGAGCGTCCGGGACGGGAGCTCCGGCAAGCTCGCACAGGGTGGGGAAAAGATCCGTAAGCTCCACCGGCAGCGGGATGCGAACCCCTGCGGGGATGTCCGGGCCACAGATCATCAGCGGCACACGGGCGGAGGCATCGTAATATGTCCGCTTGCACCAGAGGCCTTTCTCCGCGCACATGTCGCCGTGATCGCTCAGATAGATGACGTAGGTATTCTCCAGCAGCCCGGCCTTTTGCAGGCTGTCCAGCAGCTCGCCGATACAGTCGTCCACATAGTCCACACAGGCATAGTAGGCGGCCAGCGCCCGGATGTGATCCTCCTCCGGGAACTCCAGCAGATGAAAGTCCTCCACGATGTAGCGGTCGTGCGGATGCAGGCAATCCGGGTATCCGGCCGGCTTCGGAGGCAGGCCGGTCACCTCCCGGGCGGCGCGGCGGAAGTAGCGGCCGGGTGCGGTCAGCGGAAAGTGCGGACGGCTGTATCCGGCCACCAGCAGCCACGGCCGGTCCGGCGCGGTGTCTGCGTGCTCCAGGAGGAACGCCAGCGACTCGCGGGTGACGTTGGCGTCAGCCAGCAGACTCTCGGGGATCTCCGTCTCGCCCGCCCAGGGGAAGCGTCCCACGGCGTGATTGCACCAGCGGCCGTCCCAGGTCTCCACCGGATCCGGCTGATGGAAGCAGAAGCGGTCCACGCACAGGTCCCCGTAAGGACGATGCTGGAAGCCGCCCATCCAGCGCGGACCGGCCAGATGCATCTTGCCGACCAGCGCCGTCGTGTAGCCGTTGTTGCCCAGATGCTCCGCGAACGTGAGGTGCTCCGGGCCGAGCTCGCAGGTGTTGTTCCAGGCTTTCAGCGCTCCCACATACCGGCCGGTCAGCATGGAGAGCCGGCTGGGAACGCAGAGGGGAGACTGACAGTAGGCGGCATCGAAGATCGTGGAGCGCTCCGCCAGAGCATCCAGCGCCTGAGTGCGCGCAAGAGGATCCCCGGCGTATCCGGCGATCTTCGGGTTGTGCTGGTCGGTCTGGATGATGAGAAAGTTCGGACGTTTCAATGCGTGGATCTCTCCTGCTGTCTTCTGCAGATTCCGGCGGCGGACCCCTGTTTTCCTGCCAAGCGAGGGGGCTTGGGCCGATTCAGTCATCATATTATCCCACCTTTCGGCCCGCAAGGCAGGAGGCCTTCCGTCCTGAAACGAAAGAAAACAGCGGGAGATTGCCATGCCCGGGAACGCGCGACGATGGAACCTTTTGATCCTGTGCCCGGACCAGCTCCGGGCGGACTATCTGGGCTGCTACGGGCACCCGCGCATCGGGACGTCCCGGCTTGATGCCCTGGCTGCCCAGGGAGCCGTGCTGGAGCGCGCCTACTGCGCCGCCCCGCTCTGCGGTCCCAGCCGCATCAGCTTCGTCACCAGCACTCGACTCTCCGAGCACAACCACCGCAACTACGGGTCCACGGTGGACTTCGGCGTCCCCAATCTGGTGCGCAGCCTGAAAGAGGCTGGCTACCGGACGGCGATGTTCGGAAAGAACCACTGTTTCGAGCAGGAACAACTCCCGGGGATCTGGGACGAGCTGGACGAGATCTGTCAGGGCAACTACGACAGCCATCCACTCTACCGCCGCTCTTTCGATGCTTTCCCGATGGACCCGGACAGTCCGTTCGCTTCGGATGCGTGCATCACACAGGAGGCTGTGGAGTTCATCAGCCGCCACCGCGGCGGCGAGCCGTGGCTGTGCTGGGTGAACTGGCAGAGCCCGCACCCGGCGTTCACCTGCCCGGAGCCGTTCTTCTCCCTGTTCAGCCCCGACGAGATGACGCTGCCGGAAGGCTACCGGAACCCGGCCTCCGCTAAGCCCCGGCGCGTGCTGAACTGGCGTGTCTCCAGCGAGGCGCAGGATGCCTCGGACGAGGATATCCGCCGCGCCATCGCGGCCTATATGGGACAGGTGCGCTGGGTGGATCACATGGCCGGCCAGATCCTGGACACCCTTTCGGAATCCGGGCAGGATGGCTCCACGCTGGTGATCTTCTTTGCGGACCATGGCGAGCTTCTGGGGGATCAGGGATGCTTCCACAAGATCCCGGTCTTCTATGAGTGCCTCACACGCATCCCCGTCATCCTCCGGCATCCGGACGGTCTGTATCGAGGACGGTTCCGGGGACTGGTGGAGGAGGTTGACCTGGCGCCGACGCTGCTGGAGGCGTGCGGCCTCCCTGTCCCAATGGCCTTCACCGGAGAAAGCCTGCACGGGCGTCTGATCTCACAGCGGATGGACGCCTCCGACGGACGGCCATCCGCGCTGGTAGAGGCCGGGATCAAGGCCCCCACGTGGCCGGAACCCTGGCCAGAACCCCAGAAAGCTCCCTTCCCGCCGCACAGCTTCGGACCGGGGGCGATGATCACGGACGGCAGATACAAGCTGAGCCTGTACCATGATGACACCCCGGAGCTGTACGACCTGCAGACCGACTCGAAGGAGCTGAACAACCGGTTCGAGGATCCCTTGCTGAAAGATGTGAGAGATCGTCTGACCCTGGAGCTCTGCCGCCGGTTGCTGGGAGCCGGCGTTCGCGATGCCCGGGTGATATGCTGGCCAGAAGGGCCGGATCCGCGCGATGCCCCGATGGGGACCGCCGTCCTGAGAGAACGTCTGCGCCGCCTGGAGGAGCAAGGCGATGCCCGCTGACATTCTGGTGTTGATGACCGACCAGCACCGGGCAGACTGGGTGGGCGCGCTGGGCGCAACCCACGTCCGCACGCCCACTCTGGATACCCTGGCCGCTCAGGGGACGGTCCTCGCACGGTGCTATACCCCGTCCCCTCTGTGCATGCCCGCGAGGGCATCCTTCATCACCGGGATGTATCCGCACAACCACGGGATGTGGGATAACGTGGGCCGCATTCCCGATCCGCGGGACAGCATCCTGCACCGCCTGAAGGAGGCCGGATACCGCACCTGTCACGTGGGCAAAAGCCACCTGTATCCCCACGGGGGCGGAAGGGATCTGCGGGAGGAAGAACCGTTTATGCGGGCGCTCGGATGGGACGACATCCTGGAGTGCACCGGGCCGCTCTCCACGCAGACCACCACCTCCATTTTGACTGACTGGATGAAGGAGCAGGGGGTCTACGAACTGTTCCTGCAGGATTACCGGAGGCGCGCGGAGGTGGGGATGCACCGGGCCCTGTGGCCGTCGCCGCTGCCGGAAGGACGGCACCCGGATGACTTCATCGCGCAGCTGGCCGTGGACTATATTGACCGGTCCGACCCCGGACGCCCGCTCTATCTCTTTGTGGGACTGGGCGGCCCGCACAGCCCGTGGGATCCGCCTGAACGCTTCGACACCTACGACCCGGCCGCGATGCCACCTCCGCTGCCGCGCGACCCTGCCCCGGAGTGGCTCCGCGGGGCGGCGCTGGAGCACCACCGGGAGATGATGAGTCACAACCCCGGGATCTCCACGGAGCAGTGGCTGCGGGTGCGCAGCCTATACAGCGCGCGCGTTGAGCATGTGGACTCACTGATGGGCCGGGTGCTGGAAGCCTGGACAGCGCGCCGGGGAACGGAGACCTGGATCATCTTCTGGAGCGACCACGGCGAGATGGCCGGAGACAAAGGGCGCTGCTCCAAGAGCGTGTTTTACGAGGCAAGCGCGCGGGTGCCCGCCATCATCCGGCCGCCCGAAGGCTCCGCGCCCGCCGTCTTCTCCGGGCTGACCTCTCTACTGGACCTGACCGCCACCATTCTGGACGCCGCCGGGTGCGGCCGTGACATCCCGAACATGTTCGGGCATTCGCTGGCCGCAGATGCGCAAGGATGGGAAGGCAGACGGACCGTATTCAGCGAAGTTGGCGAGAGGACCATGGCCTTTGACGGCCGCTTCAAACTGGTCTGCGATAGCCACGGGCGGACGCTTAAGCTGTTCGACCTGCAGGAAGACCCGGCCGAATCCCTGAACCTTGCCGGCCACCCGGATCATGCCGGGGCCGCGGCTCGGCTGCGGGAGGAGCTGCTGGAGTTCCTGCTGGGAACCGCGCACCGCCAGTGGCGGGAGATCAACGGTTGAGCCTCCGGGGGGACGCACCGCACTCCGGGGCGTTGGAACACATCGTTTGAGGAAAGGACACGAGTGACGAGATGAGCATTTTGCCCGCGGGGCCGCTTGGCGGCCTGATGTTCGCGAAGGACTTCGTCCCGGCGCGGGAGAGCAGCTGGGACAGGACGGGCCGCAACGGGGACGCCTGGCGCATCGAGCCCGGCGAGACGAAAGTCCTGGCCGACCTGAAGGGTCCGGGGGTGATCAGCCACATCTGGTTCACCATCAACTCCCCGGACAACATGTATCTTCGCAAGCTTCTGTTGCGGATGTTCTGGGACGGGGAGGAGCATCCGTCCGTGGAAACGCCGGTGGGTGACTTCTTCGGCCTGGGGCATGCCCGTACCTACAGCTACCAGTGCGCGCCGTTCAACACCAGCTGCCACCAGCGGGGGCAGCTCGGAGGCGGGTGCGCCATGAACTGCTGGTTCCAGATGCCATTCCGCAAGAGCGCCCGCATCGAGATCGTCAACGAGCAGACGGAGCCGGTGCGCTCGTTCTACTTTTACATTGACTACCAGAAGCACGCGTCGCTGCCGGACGACATCGTATACTTCCACGCCCAGTGGCGTCGTGAGAACCCCTGCGACGGATGGACGGGAGAGGGCAGCTTCTGGGGCTCGGCAAGCCATCGTCAGCGGGAGCAGGGCCCGGACGGCGTGAACCTGAGCGACGAAGGCAACTACCTGATTCTGGAAGCCGAAGGCCGCGGCCACTACGTGGGCGTGAACTTCTCCATTGACCATCAGGCGCGGGGCTGGTGGGGAGAAGGCGACGACATGATCTTCGTGGACCGCGACGGCGAGCGCACCTGGCCGCCCGATATGCACGGAACCGGCAGCGAGGACTATCTGGCTCAGGCCTGGGGAATGCAGAAGAACGCCTACCTCTACAATGGCATGAGCTGGTGCGAGCTGGAGGATCAGTTCAACGACTGGGGAAAGGTGTGCGTCTACCGCTATCACATCCTGGATCCCATCCCGTTCCAGAAGAACATCCGCGTGTCCATTGAGCACGGGCACGCTAACGACCGCAGCGACGACTGGTGCAGCGTGGCTTACTGGTATCAGACCGAGCCGCACCGGCCGTTCCCGCCGATGCTGCCGGCAGAGCTCAGACTGCCGAACTGGTGACAAAAGCCGGGGGCCGCTCGCAGGAGCGGCCCCTCCCGACACAAGGAGACCCGGGACTCGATGACCGCCGAAGAACAGGACAGACACAGACGCCTGGAATGGTTCCGCGCCGCGCGCTTCGGGATGTTCGTGCACTGGGGGCTGTATTCCCAGATCGGCCGGCACGAATGGGCGATGAACCGGGAGCGCATCCCGCTGGAAGAATACGAGAAGCTGGCGGATACCTTCCGGCCGCTGCCCTGCCCCGCCAGAATGTGGGCGGAGCTGGCCGTCGAGACCGGCATGCGCTACATCGTGATGACCACCAAGCATCACGAAGGATACTGCCTGTGGGACACGAAGCTGACGGACTACAACTCCGTGAAGCGGGGCCCCGGGCGGGATCTGGTGGCGGAGTTCGTGGAAGCCGCACGCCAGGCAGGGCTCCGAGTGGGCCTGTACTATAGCCTGAACGACTGGCACCACCCGGACGGGCGCGAATGCCTCTATGACGAAGGCGCGCGGAAGCGCTTTGTGGAGTACACACACGGACTGGTCCGGGAGCTGTGCTCCAACTATGGCAAGATTGACATCCTCTGGTACGACTGCCCCTATCCTCTGAGTGCGGAAGGGTGGGAATCGGAGCGCTTGAACGCTATGGTGCGCTCCCTGCAACCGGATATCCTCATCAACAATCGCTCGCGCATTCCGGAGGATTTCGAGACGCCGGAGCAGCACATCACCCCCGCGAAGGGCGGGCGCGCGTGGGAGTCGTGCATGACGCTGAACGACAGCTGGGGCTACACGCCGATAGACCGCAACTACAAGAACGCCTGGCACGTGGTGCGCATGCTCCGGCAGGTGGCGTCGCACGGAGGCAACCTGCTTCTGAACATCGGACCTGCGCCGGACGGAAGCATTCCGCCGGTCTACCGCGAGGTTTTCGGGCAGGTGGGCCGCTGGCTGCAGAAGAACGGGGCGGCCATCTATGACGCAAGCGATCCTATGGTGCAGGACTGGCAGGCCACCGGAGATTTCACCCGCAAGGGCAACACGGCCTACTTCCACTGCAACCGGTGGCCGGGCAGCACACTGGTCATTGGGGGACTGGAAACGAAGGTGATCTCGGTCCGGTATCTGGGAGGGCCGCCCGTGGAATTCGAACAGACCGCCGAACGGCTCATCCTGAAAGGGCTTCCGATGGAGGCGCCGGACCATCTGGCCACCGTCTTCGAGATCCAGTGCGACGGCGAGCCACGTCAGCGGCTCTCGCCGCTGATGAGGGCTCCGGACGAAGATCTGGAATCCTGGTACAAACACTGAGCTACGACGGGGAGGGACGGAAGGAGGGCAAGTCATGAGGGTAGCGGCGATCATCCTCGTATCCCTGGCGGCGGGAGGGACGCTCTGCGCGGCGGCGCAGGCTCAGCCGGAGGCGCTGCAGGTGCTGGCGGCGCAGTACCGGGCGGACATTCCCCATCCCGAGTCGGACGCGCTCTGGGCATCTATGTCCAGCGGAGCCATAGACCCTGTCCTGCACCCTGAGCGGATCTTTGCGCGCCCCGCGCTGGGCGGAAACATCCACGTCTACCTTCGCAACGCGTCACGGTCTCCCGTTGAAGTGGAGGACGTGCTGCTGGGAGGGATATCCCTGAAGCAAGCCATCGCCTGCTCGGATCAGCGCAAGTTCAAGCGGCACGTGTATGCCGCCAGCATCTACTTCTCGGACTTGCCGGAGGAACAGAGGGCCCAGCTGGTGGCGCTGGGCGAACCCATCTGGTGGCGTGTGGAGCCAGCGCGGGCTGACCCGGGAGATGCCGTGGAGGTAACGGTGCGGCTCCGGCGGGACTTGCCCGCACAGGGAGCCCGCCTGACCCTGAAACTGAAGCCTGGAGGCGCTCAGGAAGTGAACGTCCCGGGCGCGGACGTCCGGGACCGTATCACCGACATCGCATTCTCGGAAGATCTCTCTACGGTGTGGCTCTTCGTGCGCTCGGCGGCTGCAGGCAGGAGCCCTTCCCGCATCCTGATGGACGGGACGGATGTCACCGCCGCCTGCCGCATCGCCCGCGACCCTGCCCTGGACCTGACTCCCGTCGTGTTCCGCCCGCCGCAGCCTCTGGAGAAGACAAAGCTCTACAGTTTCCAGGCCATCTTCAGTGACGGGGCCGTCGCAGCCGCCGCGCGCCGGGCGTTCCCACAGGACGTGCGCTACGGAACCTGGGGATCCCGCCCCGGCGCGGAGGGACAGCTGGAGGTGGGGCGGCAGTTCGTCCGGGAGATGGCCGCGCTGAATATGAACCTGCATATGGTGAGCATTGGCTCTGCAGCCGTGCAGGATTACTTCAAGAGCCCCGAGGGCCAGCAGGCCCTGAAAGACCTCGACATCCGCCGAGTGGTCGAGGAGCCGGGTAAGCAGGGCTCCGCAACGCCGCACGCCTACTACCTGGCGGATGAGCCGGACACGGGGGATTACCGTGTCCAGGGTGTGCCGCCGGGAAAGCAGATCGGCTGTCTGGCGCAGGGACTGGTCCAGAGGGCGCAAGAGCTGCGTTTGCGGGATCCGGCGACCCCTGCCATGCTGAACCTGAATCTCACCTTTACTCCGCAGAACTGGTATATCTACGGCCAGGTGCCGGACATCTTCTGCGCCGATCCGTATTACCAGCCGCGCCTGCGGCAGGCTTATGAGGATGGGCCGGGCCGGTATCCGCTGTATGCGAAGGCGGGTTTCGTGTATGCGGAGACCCACATCTGCAAACTGGCAAGCGAGCCGCGTCCCTTGCACATCATCCTGTACGCCAACAGCTACGACGGGGAGGACGGCTCCTTCCGGGGCCCCACGCCGACGGAGAAGCGCATCGAGCTGTATTATGCGCTGGCTGCGGGAGCCAAGGGCTTCTCCTACTGGTGGTTCCTGCCAGGCAAGCCGGCGCGCGGCCTGGCGGCGGAGGATCCCGCCACTCAGGCTCTCCGGCGGGAAGTGGGGTTGATGGGCGCGGAGATCCGCACTCTGGGACCACTCATCACGCGCAGCGCTCCTCTGAACCTTCCCGTCCAGCACGCTCCACGGATCTGGGTGCGCGCCCTGGCCTGCGGGGACGATTCGATCCTGCTGGTGGTGGTGAACGACGATTACATCAATGACCGGACGGGCACGGTCATTCGCCCGGTGCAGGATGCCAGACTCTCCCTGCGCTTGCCGGATTGGCTGGACGATGCTTCCGTGTTCGAGGTCAATCATCTGGGCACGGCCGATGTCGCCGCACGGCTGGAGGGGCGGACCCTGCATGTGGAGCCCGGGACGGTGGAGGTGACCCGGGCGATCATCATCACCCGGGACGCCGGTCTGCGCCAGAAGCTCCAGACGGACTATGACCGCAGCTTCGCCGCCAACGTCCGGGCGCTGCTGGCCCACTAGGAACAAACGTTCACAGGAAGGAGAACTCGCTGCACTCTGCGGAAATTCCTCCCGAAAGTGCACGGGGGAGAAGAGGACGATGGCGCAGCGCATCGGACGGGCGGGGTTGGCCGCTTGTGTTGTTCTGGCGGCGGCTCTGACGCCGGGGAGGCCGGCTATGGCTGACAATGTCATTCGCATCGAACCGCAGGAGCCTTACGGCCGGATCAGCCCGATGATCTACGGGCAGTTCCTGGAGCACATCTACGATTCCGTGGTGGACGGGCTCTGGGGGCAACGTCTGCGCGCTCCCTGCTTCGAAGAACCGCCGGATCAGCCCGGCGAGGGCTGGCAGGTGAAGCAGGGATCCTGGCACGTAAGCGACGGCGAACTGATCGGAGAGGGAAGCGGCGCGGACAACCACCTTTTTACCGGCGATCCCGGCTGGCAGGACATTGAGATCTCCCTGAAAGCCCGCAAAGACAGCGGCGCCGAAGGGTTCCTGATCCTGTTCCGCGCCCTGGACGAGAACAACTTCTACTGGTGGAACCTGGGCGGCTGGGGCAACACCCGATCGTCGGTGGAGCAGGAGGTGGACGGGGTGCGCTCCAGCGTGCCCGGGACGCAGACCCCTCACACCATCCATTCCGGCCGGTGGTACGATATCCGCATCGTGCTGCAGGGGCCACTGGTGCAGTGCTGGCTGGACGGGGAGAAGGTAACAGAGTTCCGGGACCAGACCAACGGGCGGGGACGCATCGGGCTCGGCAACTGGCATACAACTGTGCGCTACCGCGACCTGAAGGTGACCGGAGGGGGACAGACTCTCTTCACGATGGACACACTCCCTCCGGCGAACACCGTATCCCGCTTCTGGAAGGCGTTCCCTGAGCACGATCCTCCCCGCACCCGCTGGACCGGCCATCGGCCGCTGGAGTCGCTCCGCTGCCAGGAGGTGACCGCCCTGCGGGCAGGACAGGGCATCCTGCAGACCGGCGTCCCGGTAGAGACTGGCGCGCCGCTCACAGGGTCCGTGTGGCTGCGGGGCTCGGCTCCATCCGTGACAGTGTCTCTTGAGAACTGCGACGCCAGCCCGCCCGTGACCCTGAAGCTCTCCGGCACGGAGTGGAAGGAATATCCCTTCCGGTTCACAGCAGGGAAGACCACTGCGGATGCCGTCTTCCGTCTGACACTGGACGGTCCGGGCACGGTCTGGGTGGATCTTTGCACCCTGGAACGGGAGGATACTCCGTGGAGGCCGTCCATCTTCGAGAAGGTGCGGGACATCCGGCCAGCCTTCATCCGCTGGCCAGGAGGGTGCTATGCGGAATACTACCGCTGGCGCGACGGGGTGGGGCCCCGGCGCTGGCGTGTGACCAAGCCGAACTACTCCTGGGGCGGTCTGGACCCGAACCACTTCGGCACGGACGAATTCATCCGGTTGTGCCGCGAGCTGGGAGCGGAGCCGGTCATCGTGCTGAATGTGGGCCACCACGACACGCCGGAACGGGAGCCGGACTATATCCGCGAGGCGCTGGACTGGGTGGAATACTGCAACGGCAGCTCCGATACCCCGATGGGAGCTCTCCGGGCCGCGAACGGTCATCCCGAACCTTACAATGTGCGCTGCTGGGAGATCGGCAACGAGACATGGCCAATAGGGGTGGAGGCGTATGCGGCGCGCGCCGTCCGTTTTGTGGACGCCCTGCGGGCTAAGGATCCCTCCCTGAAGTTCCTGCTGTGCGGCAGCGGCGGTCACGATCTGGAATGGAATCGCCGGATGCTGGAGCTAGCCGCCACACATATGGACTATCTGAGCGTGCACCACTATATGCAGGGCTCGTTCGAGGAAGAGATGCGAGACGCCGTGGCCTACGCGCAGTTCTGCCGGGCCACCGGTGAGCTGATCGCCGCAAGCGTAAACCCGGCCATAAAGATAGCCGTGACCGAATGGAACCAGCAGTCCACTGCCCTGCGCACCGGACTCTACGCGGGAATGCTGCTGAATGGCTTCGAGCGCCTTTCGGATGTGGTGGAGATGAGCTGCCCGGCTCTGTTCATCCGCAAGACAGACGCTCCCGCGTGGGACAACGCATTCATTAACCACGACTCCCTCAATGTGTTCACCGCCCCGAACTACCTGGTCATGAAGCTCTACCGGGAGAACTTCGCACCGGAGAGGCTTCGGTGCGACGCGCCTGAAGGGCTGAACGCTGTGGCCACCCGGGATCCCGCGTCCGGCGGCATCATCCTGAAAGTGGTGAACCCTTCGGCGTCGGAGGAGGCCCGTGCACGCATCGAGATCGGAGGCGGCTTCCCATGTGGGCCGGCAAAGGCATGGCAGGTCTGGTCCCCCGCTATAGACGACCGCAACAGTCTACAGGAGCCGGAAAAGATCCGCATCCGCGAGATCCCCGCAGCCTCGGAGATGGTGTTTCCCGCGCATTCGGTCACGGTGATGCGCTTTGCCTCGGGGAAACAATGAGACGAAGGGCCGGCCTTTCCCCTGAAACCCCGTAAGGCACGCAGCGGGCCCCTCCCTATGTGTTCCTCAGGGAGGTGGCGGGATCCCCGCCCGCCGGGGTAATCAGTGGAGATGATGGAATTCGAAGTCAGACGCACCGGACAGACCGGCGCCGCCCGGATAAACGAAGACTGGGGCAGTCTTACCTGGCTGGCGGGCTCGAACGTGTCAGTGGGAGACACTCTGACCCTGGGGCGGGTGGTCATCCGCCGCGGGCACAGCAACCCGCGCCACGCTCACTCCAACTGCCGTGAAGCGCTGTATCTCCTCTCGGGACGGCTGCGGCACACGGTGGGCAGCGAAGAGGTCATCTTGGAGCCGGGGGACACGCTCATCGTCCCGCCGGGCGTCTTTCACAATGCGGAGAGCATCGGGGAAGAGGACGCGGATATGATCGTGGCCTACGACTCCGGCCAGCGGGACTTCATTCCCGAGGGCTAGAGGGTTCATCGCCCGGGCCTGCCGGCTCCCGAGACCTCACCCGGCCAGAGATCTCATCCAGCCGCCGCGACAGACGCTCCAGCTCCCGCGCGGTCTCTCCAGCCGTCCGTGTAAAGCGCGCAAACGCCCGGAAGGCTTCCACCGCGGCCCAGAGAACCAGAGCGCACAGCAGAAGCACTGCTGTGGTGACAATGGCAAGAGCGGTCGGATTGTTCAGGATTCCCACTGGCTTCAGTGCCCCCTGCAATTGAACACCGGGGGGCCGTCGCGCGCAAGAGGCGCACACCCTCCGGGCAGGAGACAGACCCGTCAGGGTGGAACCCTACGGCGAGCGGATGCCGCAGCCACGAGCATCCTTTCGGTACATTTCAGGAGTAGCACCGTTGTCCGAGACAGCTCCGCCCGTTGAGATACTGGAGGCTCACCTGAGCTCCTTTGACCCTCAGGAGCGCAGGGCCGCCCTTCTGCAGCTTGTCGAACTCGCCCGGCAGGGCCAGATCGGCCTTCCGGATCCGCGTCCGGAGGTCAACCTGCACATCCACACCTTCTTCAGCTTCAACTGCGAGGGCTGGTCGCCCACCCGCGTCGCCTGGGAGGCGCGCAAGTACGGGCTCGAAGTGGCGGGCAAGGTGGATTTCGATGTGCTGGAAGGGATGGAGGAGTTTCTGGAAGCCGGTGAGATCCTCCGTCTGAAGACGGTCTGCGGGCTGGAGACGCGCGTCTTCATACGGGAGCTGGCGGACAGGGTCATCAACTCGCCGGGCGAGCCCGGAATCGCCTACTTCATGGCCGCCGGATGCACCCGCCGGCCGGAGCCGGGCACGCAGGCGGCAGGGACGCTCGCCGGGTTCTACCGCACGGCAAGATCCCGCAACGAGGAGCTCATGGCGCGCGTGAACGCCTACCTTGGCGACGTCCAGCTGGACTACCGGCGGGACGTGCTCTCCCTGACCCCCGCGAAGAACGCCACCGAGCGCCATCTGCTGGCCGCCTATAACCAGAAAGCGCGGGAAGTGTTCCCGGACGAGGGGGATCTGTGCCGGTTCTGGTCGGACAAGCTGGGGATACCCTATCCGGACATGTGCGAGCTGGTCCGTCAGCCGGTCCGGCTGCAGGAGACCATTCGCGGCAAGCTGATGAAAAAAGGCGGGGTGGGTTATGTGCAGCCGGACGCGGGTTCTTTTCCGGATGTGGAGACCGTTACGGAGTTCGCGCGCGACATCGGAGCTCTGCCCTGCCTCACCTGGCTGGACGGAACGAACCCCGGCGAGGAGAACGCGGGTGAGCTGGTGGAGCTGATGCTTGCCAAGGGCTGCGTCTGCGCCAACATCATCCCGGACCGCAACTGGAACATCGCCGACCCGGACGAAAAAGCTCTGAAGCTGCGCAAACTGGACGAGTTCATCCGCGCCTGCCGGGACCAGGGGTTGCCCATCGCCGTGGGGACAGAGATGAACCGGTCCGGCCTGCCTTTCGTGGACGATTTCTCTGCGCCGGAGCTGCGCCCCTACGTGCAGGACTTCCTGGACGGCGCGCACTTTTTCTGGGGACACACTCTGCTGGCGCGCCACGCGGACTACGGGTATTTCAGCCCGCGCGTCAAGGAGGCGTTCGGCGCGGCCCGCAAGCGGCGGAACAAGTTCTTCCAGCTGGTGGGCGCTCTCCCCTATCCCTCACCCGAAAAGCTGGCCCAACTGCCTGAGAAGGATCTGGACCCGGAGCATCTGCTGGTGTGGTTGAAGGAGGGTTAGGTCCGGAGTCAGCCCTCCCCGGACGCAGGCCGGGCCAACAGCTCAAGCAACGCCTGCACCACCCCGCCGATCGTGTGAGGGTCCGCCTCCGCATGGACCGGCAGGCCCAGGTCGCGCGCCGTCCGGCTGGTAACGGGGCCGATAGACACCACCTTCACCGTCTCCGGAAGCCGGAAATCGGGCGTGTCCAGACCGGCCAGCTTCACGAAGTTGCGGACGGTGGAGGAGCTGGTAAACGTCACGGCGTCCACCGTCCCGGCGGCCAGCATCAACCGCAGCTCCGCCGCCTCGGTGTCCGCGGCCACGGTCCGGTAGCAGGGGACTACATCCACCTCGCAGCCGTGCCTGCGGAGCTGCTCCGGGATCAGCTCCCGCGCGTCCTCCGCCCGGGGGATCAACACCCGCACACCCGGGCGCTTCTCAGGGAACTCCTCCACGAAGGACTCCCCCACAAAACGGCCGGGAACGAAGTCCACCGTCAGCGATCGCTCCTCCACGGCGCGGCGCGTACCCTCGCCCATCACGCCGATCTGAATACCGGCGAGCGCCCGGACATCTCCGCCCAGCCGGAA
>Ga0101944_10001444_pt1 | contig 49418 bp, 44 predicted proteins | sample DewCreD2012metaG_FD_75245 | JGI IMG/M metagenome (GOLD analysis project Ga0101944, IMG submission 75245) | Hot spring sediment bacterial and archeal communities from British Columbia, Canada, to study Microbial Dark Matter (Phase II) - Dewar... ... | reverse complement strand
CATGTACGACTGGTTCTTTCGCTCCATGTGGGCGGCTGCCGATATCGAGGAGCTGGTAGAGCAGCACACTATCCAGCTCTTCGGCTCCGTGGAACCGATCGATAAGGAGCTATTAGGCCTGTTCGCCTGGGTCGCTTCCCGCGAGCGGCGCAATATCATCACCCGGACCAAGATGGGGCGTGAAGCCGTGGCGCGTGAGAATCGCATCCCGTCCGGCCGGCCACCCTTCTATCTAAAGATCATCCGCAACAAGGAGAACAAGCCCGATCACGTCGAGTTCCACCCTGTATACGCACCCATCGTTCGCGAGCTGTGCATGCGCTACATTGCCGGCGAACCCGTCCGGTCGATCATTCGCGATCTCTTCAAGGATGTCCCTCGTCCTTCCGGCAGAAAGACCAAGTACGGCTGGACGATGCAGTACCTGAACCAAATCCTGCGCAGCCCAACTCTGTATGGCAAGTGGCCGTTCAAGCAGTACTTCATCGATGTCCCGGCTCTCATTGATAAGCCCACGTGGGACCTGGTCCAACTCTCGATCAAACAGCGCCGCACCGGCCCGGAGTCTGGCCGGCCTGCCCGTATCCCGGCCCCACTTGCCCGCATGCTGTTCTGCAAAGTCTGCGGTCAGGCCATGACCAGCCACGCTCGAGACTGGGACTACCAGTACAAAGTGTTGGCAGATGGCACTAAGGCCCGCTATCGGACCAACTACGGGAAACCGAGGATTAAGTACGTCTGTGGTGGCATGCAGTCGTATCCCGATATTCATCGATGCCGCAAGCCCGAGTACGTGCGCAACAACATGATCTTCCCCAAAGTCTGGGAGAAGCTCCACAACGGTCTGGCGCATCCCGAGTTGATCACGGTCGGCATTCGCCAGACGATCGAGTTGCTGGAAAGTTCGGACGAGCAGGCGGACCTGAAGCGGATTGAGCAGCGCCTGGCTAAGACTGAGCAGAAGATACTGAGTTACGCGGAGCAGCGAGCGGAGAAGGTCATTACCCCCGAGCAGCAGCGTGAGCTCACGGCGCCGCTTCAGGATGCCAAGGAAGCGCTGTTAAAGGAGCGAGCCGAGCTTGCCACGAAGACCAAACGCCTGGAGGAGGCGCGCCAACTTCTGGGCTTCGTGGAGCCGGTGGCCCGCAAGCTGGCGGCAGGGATGCAGGACCTGACCGATGAAGAGAAAGCCATCGTGATTCGGGCCGCCTGCGCACGGATCTGGTTGGACGGCCAGAATAATATTGAGATTGAGTTGTCCCTGCCGGGCCTGATCGCGCTTGAAGCTAATGGCCTCCCGGGGGCTCCTCAGGATAGTACAGCTTCTCTCCCGCCCGAATCGGGACCTTCAGACGGTTCTCAGCCGGCGTTATCGGGCAAGACCAGCGGTTCTCGGCGAGGGGGTTTATCCAATAGGGCTCGTTATACGCGCAATACGGATTGTAGGCCAGGTTGAAATCGATCAAGAAGCGATTGCCGCCCAGCGGCTCCGGCTCCAGGTACCGGCCGGCCCCGTAAGTCTCGGTGTTGGCCAGGGCGTCCACGAACGGCAGGAAGAAGCCATGCTCGCCCGCGTACACCGTCAGCCGCGCCGGCTGGCCGTCCACCGTGAACGTGAATTGCCCGAAGCGCTGGTAACGCTGCACGTCGCCGGTGGAGATCTGCATTTCAATCACCTCCCGCTGGGGGAAGACCTCCAGCTCCACCTCCAGCCGCAGGGCGGGGTTCTCGGGGAAATAGCTCAGCCCCGTGAAGGCGCGCTTCTGCGCCGGCGTCAGCGGCGATTGCGGATGGGTCTTGAAGAAGTGATCCTTCTCGGCTCGGAAGTCGTCCAGGTCGCTCATACACGCCTCCGGTCGGGCGCAAAGAGGGCGCCCGGCCTGATGCCGACTCGGCCGGCGGGACGGATGTTACCCCGCGCCCGCAAAGGCGATCAGGCGCTGCGCATCTTCCAGGGGATCTTCGGGAAAGGGCAGGCGGTGATCGAAGTCGACGACCGCGCTCAGCCGCGCCGCCGCCTGGCGCACCGGCTCCGGCGCGGCCGCATCCGCCTTCAGACGCTCAAGCTGTTTCAGCGCGTCGCCGCCCCAGCCCGGCCCCGCCACCCGCCGATAGTAAGCGCGGATCGCCTGCCCGGCCGCCCGCCGCGCGCACACGCGCGCCCGGCCCTCATTCCCGGCCGCCCGCGCCCGCCGCGCCGCCTCCAATTCCGCTTCGGCCTCGCCCATCTTCTTCTCGCTTGTCCGCGGCCCACCGGCCTGCGGCGCCCTCACCCCTGCCGGCGCAGGAACCACTTCGTCACTTCCTCACTCACCGCCGGGATGAGGGCCAGCCCGATCACCACCGCCCACTCGGACACGCTCAGGAAGTGGGTGTTGAAAATCGGCTGCAGGAACGGCACGTTGACCACCAGAAAGAGCAGCGTCAGCGACAGGCCAACGGCATATTGCATGTAGCGATTGGAAAACACGCCCAGCGAGAAGAGCGAGGCCCGCTCGGAGCGCACCGTGTACGCCCGGAACAGCTCGCACAGCGACAGGGTGACGAAGGCCATCGTCTCGGCCGTCTGGACGTCGATGCCGGTCCAGTCGTGCTCCAGGAGGTAGAGCAGCGGATTCATCCCGGCCGGCACGCTCGCGCCCGCCTCCAGGTGCCACAACAGGCCCAGCACAAACGCCCCCAGCGTCGCGCCGGTCTGCGCCACCGTCTGAACGACGATGCCGATCCGCATCGGGCCGTTGATGATCGGCTCGTGCTTGGGCCGCGGCGGGCGCTTCATCACGTCCGGGTCGCCCTTCTCCATGGCCAGCGCCAGCGCCGGCGCGCCGTCGGTGATCAGGTTGAGCCAGAGCAGCTGGATCGCGGTCAGCGGCGTGGGCACGCCCGCCAGCGTGGCCAGGAAGATGATCATGATCTCGGCCACGTTGGACGAGAGCAGGAAGAACACGAACTTGCGGATGTTGCTGTAGATGATCCGCCCCTGCTCCACGGCGGCCACGATGCTGGCGTAGTTGTCGTCCGTCAGCACCATATCGGCCGATTCCTTGGCCACGTCCGTGCCCGTGATGCCCATCGCCACGCCGATGTCGGCCCGCTTGAGCGCCGGGGCGTCGTTCACGCCGTCGCCGGTCATGGCCGCCACGGCCCCGGTCTGGCGCAGGGCGTCCACGATCAGCACCTTGTGCTGCGGCGAGACCCGCGCGAAGACGTCGGTCTCGATCACGGCCTCCCGCAGCTGGGCAGCGCTCATCTTGTCGAGCGCCGCGCCCGGCAGCACTTTGCCGCCGGGCCGCAGCAGGCCGATGGTCTGGGCGATGGCCTTGGCCGTGTCCGGGTAGTCGCCCGTGATCATCACCGTGCGGATGCCGGCTTCGCGGGCGTGCTGAATGGCGGGCGCCACCTCCGGGCGGGCCGGATCGATCATGCCGATCAGGCCGACAAACGTCAGGCCCTTCTCCACCGCCTCGGCCGTCATCGGCTCCGGCGCCTGGTCGAACGTGCGGTAGGCCACCGCCAGCACGCGCAGCGCCTCGCTGGAAAAGGCGCTGTTGGCCTCGGCGATCTGATCGCGCAGGGCCGGCGTGAGCGGCGCCGGCTCGTCCTCCAGCCGCTGGTAGCGGGTGCAGGCGGCCAGCACCACGTCCGGCGCGCCCTTCACGCACAACACGTAGCGGGGCGCCTGGCCCGGGTCGGTGAACGGGTCGGCGAAGGACGAGATGTCGTCCACGCGGTGCAGCGTGCTCATCGTCTTGCGGGCCGAGTCAAACGGGTTCTCGGCGATGCGCGGGAAGGCCTTCTCCATGGCCGCGCGCCAGATGCCGGCCTTGGCGGCGGCGACGACCAGCGCGCCTTCGGTCGGGTCGCCCACCATGCGGTAGGTGGGCGTGCCCGCCTCCGCCCCATTGCTCCGGCCGCCCTCGCTGCCCGAGGCCTCCAGCAGCGCATCGTTGGCCAGCAGGCCCACCCAGAGCACGGTCGTCACCGCCGGATGCTTGGAGAAGTCCAGCTTGTCGCCGTGATGGATGAACTTGCCCTCCGGCTTGTACCCGTCGCCGGTGATCTCAAAGGTCTCCCGGTCGCACCACAGCCGCACGGCCGTCATCTCGTTCTGGGTCAGCGTGCCGGTCTTGTCAGAGCAAATGACGGACGCCGAGCCCAGCGTCTCCACCGACGCCAGCCGCCGGATGAGCGCATGCCGCTTGACCATCTCACGCATGCCCAGCGCCAGGGTGATGGTCACGACGGCGGGCAGCCCTTCCGGCACGGCGGCAATCGCCAGGCTGACGGCGATAATGAACACTTCCGTGATTTCGGCCGAGAAATGCCGCAGGTAAGCCAGCAGCCCGCCGCCCGGAGCCGTGATCAGCCCCAGGTCGGTCTGGTTGAACAACGCCACCACGAACACCACGGCGACCACCAGCAGCGCGCCAAGGCTCAACGTCCGGCCCAGCTCGTCCAGCCGCTTTTGCAGCGGAGTCTCCTCCGTCTCCACCGCCGAGAGCATCTCGGCGATCAGCCCGATCTGCGTGTTGTGGCCGGTGGCCACCACCACGCCGGTGCCGCGCCCATAGGAGACCACGGTGCCCATAAAGGCCGTGTTCTTGCGGTCGCCCAGCGGGATCTCGCGCTCCAGGATCAGGGCCGCCCGCTTCTCCACCGGCACCGACTCGCCGGTCAGCGCCGCTTCCTCGATCCGCAGGTTAATGCTCTCCACCAGGCGCACGTCGGCCGGGACGAAGTTGCCGGCCTCCAGCAGCACCACGTCGCCCGGCACCAGCTCGCGGGCCGGCACGCTGACGCGCAGGCCGTCTCGGATGACGCGCGCCTCCGGCGCGGCCAGCCGTTTCAGGGCCGCCAGCGACGCCTCCGCCCGCGATTCCTGAATGACGCCGATCACGGCGTTGAGGACGACGATGGCGATGATGGCCGCCGCCTCCACCTCGTCCCCCAGGGCAAACGAAATCACGCTGGCGACGATCAGCAGGATGACCACAAAGCTCTTGAGCTGGTCCACCACCAGCCGCCAGAACGGCGTCGGCGGCTTCTCGCGCAACTCGTTGTAGCCGTACTGGGCCAGGCGTTTTTCGACCTCGGCCTGGGTCAGGCCCTGATCGTGCCGGGTGGAGAGCTGGCTCAGGACGGCTTCGACGGACTGGCTGTGCCAGGCAGCGGAGGTCGAGGACGAGGCGGCGTCAAGGGCCATGTAAACTCCTGATCGAGTAACGGGAGACACGCTGCCGCAGCGCTCCGGGTCGGCGGCCGAGGCAGGCTGGTTAGCGTCGGTGCGGTCCGCGGCGTCATCTGCCCCGCGGCCGTGGCGTGATTATAACGGCCTCCGCCATCTTTGTTGGCCGACATTTACTGGACAAACGGTGGCGTCGGGCCCGGACCGACGGGTGCTCCGGGGTTTTGGGTCGGCTTCCTCGACTCGGGCGCGCCTCGCGGCCGGCCGAGCCGCCCGAGCCGTGAGCGGCTCGACCGGGCTCGCCCAGGTCCTGTCGAACAGTCGAGGCCCGCCCGACGGCCCGATTGACCCGGCCCGGTTTCGGGCTACAATCTCCTCGCCGCCCCGAAACATCTGGAGGACTATGCAGGCACTTCGCGAACGCATCCGGCGCGACGGCCGGAACCTCGGCAATGGCATCCTGAAAGTCGACGGCTTCGTCAACCACCAGGTGGACCCCGGCCTGATGGACGCCTGCGGCCAGGAGCTGGCCCGGCGTTTCGCCTCGGCCGGCGCCACCAAGGTGCTCACAGCCGAGATCTCGGGCATCGCCCCGGCGCTGATGACGGGTAAACACCTGAACCTGCCGGTGGTCTACGCCCGCAAGGCCAAACCCATCACCATGCCGAACGAGGTCTTCCTGACCGTCGCGCCCTCGCACACCAAGGGCCGCACGGTCGAGTTGATCATCTCGCCGGAATACCTGGCCCACGGCGAGCGGGTGTTGATCATCGACGACTTCCTGGCGACCGGCCAGACGATCATGGGCCTGGCCCGCCTGGCCCAGGTAGCCGGCTCGACGCTGGTCGGCATCGGCGCCCTGATCGAGAAGACCTTCGAGGGCGGCCGCGCTCTGCTCCAGCCGCTCGGCGTGCCGATCGAGTCGCTGGCCATCATCACCGATATGAGCGCCGGGAAGATCGTCTTCGCGGAGTAGCCGCAAACGTATGCACGCCATCGCCATCCTCGACTTCGGCTCACAGTATTCTCAACTGATCGCGCGGCGGGTGCGTGAGGCGGGCGTGTACTGCGAGTTGTTCGCGCACGACGCCCCGGCCGAGCAGGTGCTGGCCCTGCCGCCTCAGGCCTTCATCCTGTCCGGCGGCCCGAACTCCGTCTACGACGCCGGCGCTCCGGCCCTGCCCGACTACGTGCTCGCGTCCGGCCTGCCGGTGCTGGGCATCTGCTATGGCATGCAACTGCTGGCCCAGGCCCTGGGCGGCCGCGTCGCCGCCTCGCCTCAGCGCGAGTACGGCCGCTCCCAATTGCTCATCACCCACCCCGGGTCCGTTCTCCTCGCCAGCCTGCCTGCCACCTCGCAAGTCTGGGCCAGCCACGGCGACAGGGTCGCGGCGGCGCCGCCCGGCTTTCAGGTTGTGGCCGCGTCCGACCATTGTCCGATCGCGGTCATGGAAGCGCCGGAACGCCGGCTGTTCGCGCTCCAGTTCCACCCGGAGGTCAACCACACCACCCACGGCCGCGCCATCCTGGCCAATTTCATCGCCGCCGCCGGGCTGCGCGCCGATTGGACGCCGGTCTCAATGGTGGGCGAAGCCGTCGCCAAGATCCGGGCCCAGGTGGGCGACGCGCCGGTGGTGGCCGGCGTCAGCGGCGGCGTCGATTCGATGGTGGCCGCCGCCCTGGTCCACCGCGCCGTCGGGCCGCAGTTGACGTGCATCTTCGTCGACACCGGCCTGCTGCGCGCCGGCGAACCGGAGTCCGTGGTGGAAACCTTCGGCCGGACGCTGAACGCGCGGCTGGTGGCCGTCAACGCCGCCGAGGAGTTCCTGGAGGCGCTGCAGGGCGTGACCGACCCGGAGCAGAAGCGCAAGATCATCGGCGAGAAGTTCATCCGCCTGTTCGAGCGCGAGGCGCGACGCGTCGTGGATCACGAATCCGGCGCGCGCTTCTTAATGCAGGGCACGATCTACCCGGACGTGGTGGAGAGCCGCGGGCCCGAGCGCCAGTCGGCGGCCAAGATCAAGACCCATCACAACGTCGGCGGCCTGCCGCCTGATCTCAAGTTCGAGCTGGTGGAGCCGCTGCGTTACCTTTTCAAGGACGAGGTGCGCGCCGTCGGCCTGGAGCTGGGCCTGCCGGAGGCCCTGGTGTGGCGGCAGCCGTTCCCGGGCCCCGGCCTGGCCGTGCGCTGCCTGGGCGCGATCACGTGGGAGCGCCTGGAGCGCCTGCGCGCCGCCGACAAAATCGTCACCGAGGAACTGGCGGCGGCCGGGCTTCTGCAGGCGGGCGCGGACCACCCGGCCGCCACGGCCCAGGCCTTCGCCGTGCTCCTGCCGGTGCGGTCGGTCGGTGTGATGGGCGACGGGCGCACGTACCAGGAGGTGTGCGCCATCCGGGCGGTCACCACCGACGACTTCATGACGGCGGATTGGGCGCGCCTGCCCTACGACGTGCTGGCCCGTCTCTCCAGCCGCATCGTCAATGAAGTCAGCGGCATCAACCGGGTCGTCTACGACATCTCCAGCAAGCCGCCGGCCACGATTGAATGGGAGTGAGGGCCGCGTGCGCCAGGCGCCCGGGCGGGCCTGGGTCGTCTTCCGCCAGGGAGGATGGGCCTGCCGGTTGATCCCGGGCTTGCCGGCGATTCCCGGTTTCATCGCGGCGGCGCTGCTCCTGCGGCCGCTTTCCGCCTGGTAGCAACAGGCCGCGCTACTTTACCGACGCAGGCAGCGTATTAACTGGCGATGAGTCGCGTTTGGCTTCACGCGCTTCGGAGGGACAAGCATGAGCCTTGATTATGGGAACATTCTGGCGCGCGCCTGGCAGATCACGTGGAAGCACAAGGTGCTGTGGATCTTCGGCATCCTGGCCGGCCTGGGCAGCGGCGGTGGGGGCGGCCCGAACGTCAATTACCAGCTGGATAGCCGGACAGGCAATCTGCGGCTGCCGCCGGAGTTTGAGCGCTTGCTCAACCGGTTCGACGAGCCCACCTGGATCGCCATCGCCATCGGCCTGGTCTGCCTGGGGCTGCTCATCAGCCTGGTGTTCATCGCGCTATCGGTCATTGGGCGCGGCGGCCTGATCAGCGGCATCCGTCTGGCCAACGCCCAGGGCAGCGTCACGTTCGGGGAAGCCTGGCAGGCGGGCCTGAGCAAATTCTGGACCCTGTTCCTGATCGGTCTGCTGACGGCCGCCGCCGGTTTCCTGCTGGCCCTGATTATCATCGGGCCCGGCATCCTGCTGACGGTGGCGACTTTCGGGATCGGCGTGCTGTGCCTGCTGCCCCTGATCTGTGTGTTCGTGATCCTGGTCGTGATCCTGAGCATCATCGCCTACTTCGCCCAGATCGCGGCCGTCGTCGAGAACCTGGGCGTCATGGACGCGCTGCGCCGGGCCTGGGCCATCATCCAGGCCAACCTCGCCTCCATCGTCATCCTCGGCCTGATCCTGTTGGTCATCGGCTTTGTGGTGGGGATTGTCCTGGCCCTGCCGGCGTTCTTCCTCTTCTTCCCGGCCGTGCTGGGCGCCGCCGGGCTTGCTGGCGATAGCCAGAACCTGGCGACGTTCAGCCTGGCGTTCGCCCTGATCTGTTGCGCCCTCTACGTCCCGATCCTGCTGGTGCTGAACGGCATCCTGCAGACCTGGACGACCTCGGTCTGGACGCTGGCTTACGGCCAGTTCACGCGGCCGGCCACATCCGGCAGCCAGCCGGCGCCTCAGATCACCGTCTGAGCGTCGCGCCGCCTCAACCATGCGAGAGGGAGCCGTTGTTGGCCCCCTCTTTTTATTTCCATAATCAACCCGGCCGGCCCGCTTCCGGGCGTGCTAAAATTTGTGCGATGAAACGTCTCCTGATTGTGCTGGGGCTGGCAGCCGCACTCCTGACGGCGGTCGGCGCTACGCACGCGCAGACGGCGGGCGAGGGCGCGGTCCGCGCCGCCATCACCGCCGTTGACGCCAGCCGCTTTCCGGAAATCCACGTCTATCTCACCGTGCAGGATGCCGGCGGCCGGCATATCCCGGGTCTGACGCCCGCGGCCTTTTCTCTCACCGAAAACCAGGCCCCGGTCGCGGCGGCGTCTTTGCTCGAGGCGGAAGTGGGCGTCCAGGTCGTGTTCGTCCTGGAGGTGAACGCCGCTTTCAAGACCCGCGACGCCGCCGGCGCGAGCCGGCTGGACTATTTGCGCGAAGCGCTCCTCGGCTATGTTCAGGAAGGGATGAAGGACGGCGATGATCTGACCATCCTTGCGCCGGAGGGGGAACTGATCGCGCACGTCAGCGCCGCCGCGCCCATCGTCGACGCGCTCAACCGCTATACCACCGAGTACGCCGGCGCAGCCGACCCGTTGGCCTTGCTCAGCGCGGGCCTGAACTTTGCCAGCGATGTGACGCCGCGGCCCGGCATGCGCCGGATTATGGTCGTCGCCGCCAATGGCCTGGCGCCGGCCACCGACGCGCAGGCGCTGGCTGACCTGGTCGCCCGCGCGCAGGCCACCCAGGTTCAGATTCACACGGTCTTCGTCGGCCCCGAGGCGGGGCTGGAGACCGTCGGCGCCCGGAACCTGCAGGCGCTCTCGGCCCCGACGGGCGGGCAGCACACCCTACTGCAAGGCCCAGCCGCTCTGCAACCCATCCTTCAGTCGCTGGCGGATCAGCGAAAGCAATACCGCCTGAGTTACCGCTCCGCGCTCAACCTCACCGGCCAGCACCGCCTGGCTGTCACGATTCAGCTTCCAGACGGCGCGGCCAGCGCGGCGCCGGAATTCACGTTCCCGCTTCGGGTCGAGCCGCCGATCGTGTCCCTGCCCAGCCTGCCGGCCCGGATCGACCCCGCGACCAGCGCCGGCGACTATCCGGTGCCGGTCCAGGTCACTTTCCCGGACGGGCATCCGCGCCCCTTGCAGCAGGCGGAGTTGCTCGTCGACGGCCAGACGGTGGATCGCCGCGAGGCGGTTGAGGTCGTCGCGCTGACCTGGCCGCTGGGCGGCTACACGGCCGGCCTGACCCGGACCGTGCAGGTCCGGCTCACGGACGAGTTGGGGTTAAGTGCGGAGAGCAAGCCGGTGGAGGTGTTTGTGGCCGCGCCGGCCGACGTCCTGGCGCCGACCGCGGCCCAGCAGGCGGAGCGCCCGCCCGAGCCGGGGTTGTTAGTCGCGGGCCTGGTGGCCGGCCTGCTCCTGGCGGTCGGCCTGGTCGCGGCCTGGGTCTGGGGGCGGCCGCTTCTGGCCGCCGCGCTGAGCACACCGAGGCCGCCGCGCGCGCGGCCGGCCGAGCCGGTCCGGCGACCCCAACCGCCGGCTGACCCGGCGCGGCTCAAGGACACGATGCCGCTCAAACTGCCGCCGGCTCCCGCGCGGCGACTGCACCTGCCGCGAGTGACCGTGCCGCGCTGGAAGGCGGCGGCGCGTGCGGGCCGCCAGCCGGCCGTGGGCCGCGCTTATCTGGAGGTGGTCGAGCCGGGCGGGGGCGGCGCGCCGGAGGCGCCGCTCGAACTGGTTGGCCCGGTGTTGCGTCTGGGCCGCGATCCCGGCCTGGCCGAGGCGGTGTTTCCGGATCGGTCCGTTTCACGCCTGCACGCGCGCATTGCGGAGACCCGTCCGGGGGTGTTCACGATTTTTGATGAGGGCTCGACGTCAGGGACGTGGGTGAATTTCACCCAGGTCGCGGTGGATACCGGGCATGAACTTGCTTCCGGCGACCTGATCAACCTGGGGCGCGTGCAGTTGCGTTTCCGGCTGCGCGACCTGCCGGGGGAGGCCCGCGGCAATGGTCGGGACCCCCATCCGCTGGCCGGCGCCTGAGCGCCTCGGGGCGGCCGCCGGAAACAAAAACAGACCGGGCTCAACATTGCGTTGAGCCCGGTCTGTTTGATCTTCCGGAGAAGATCAGCCAAACCCCTTGGCGACGACCTACTCTCCCAAGCGGTCTCCCGCCGAGTACCATCAGCGCTGTCAGGCTTAACTTCCGGGTTCGAGATGGGACCGGGTGTACCCCTGACGCTCCAATCACCAAGAGAGTTTTAACTTGTTAAGACGGCCTTTACTCCGCCAACCGTGGAAATTCAAATTCTCCGCACCACACTATTGGACTAAGCCCTCGACCGATTAGGACGCCTACGCACACAACTTGAGCTTGCGCTCTTGAAGCTTACACGCGGACGCCTATATAGCCGGTGGTCTACCGGCGGTCTTACTGGCTTATGCCATGGGGGACCTAATCTTGGAACGAGTTTCCCACTTAGATGCATTCAGCGGTTATCTCAACCGGACGTAGCTACTCGGCCATGCCGCTGGCGCGACAACCGACACACCAGAGGTCCGTCCATCCCGGTCCTCTCGTACTAAGGACAGGCTTCCTCAAGTCCCCTACGCCCACAGTGGATAGAGACCGACCTGTCTCACGACGGTCTGAACCCAGCTCACGTACCGCTTTAATGGGCGAACAGCCCAACCCTTGGGACCTTGTACAGCCCCAGGATGCGATGAGCCGACATCGAGGTGCCGAGCGAGGTCGTCGATGTGAACTCTTGGACCTCACCAGCCTGTTATCCCCGGGGTAGCTTTTGTCTGATAAGCCACGGCCATTCCACACTGTACCGTGGGATCACTAAGCCCGACTTTCGTCTCTGCTCGGCGCATTGGCCTTGCAGTCAAGCTCCCTTGTGCCTTTACACTCAACGGCTGGTTTCCATTCAGCCTGAGGGAACCTTTGGGCGCCTCCGTTACCTTTTGGGAGGCGACCGCCCCAGTCAAACTACCCGCCTGGCACGGTCCCCCAGCCGGATCACGGTCTGAGGTTAGGGTCAAAACTTCATCAGGGTGGTATTTCACCGTTGGCTCCCCCGAGCCCAGAAGCCCAGGTTCAAAGCCTCCCACCTATCCTACGCAGATCAAGTTCTAACACAATGCCAAGGTGTAGTAAAGCTCCACGGGGTCTTTTTGTCCTACTGCGGGTAGGCAGCATCTTCACTGCCATTTCAATTTCGCCGGATCCCTCGTTGAGACAGTGCTCCAGTTGTTACGCCGTTCGTGCGGGTCGGAACTTACCCGACTAGGAATTTCGCTACCTTAGGACCGTTATAGTTACGGCCGCCGTTCACCGGGGCTTCGGTTCGAAGCTTCGCTTGCGCTAACCTCTCCCCTTAACCTTCCGGCACTGGGCAGGCGTCAGCCCCTATACTTCGCCTTGCGGCTTAGCAGAGACCTGTGGTTTAGTTAACCAGTCACTAGAGCCGTTTCCCTGCGATCCCCCGGCGCTCCTTCGGATTGAATTCACGCCAGGAGACACCTCTTCTCCCGAAGTTACGAGGTCATTTTGCCTAATTCCTTAACGAGGGTTCTTCCGGTCGCCTTGGTCTACTCGACCCACCTACCAGTGTCGGTTTGCGGTACGGGCGCCTGAGCGTCAACGCTACGAGGTTTTTCTCGGCAGCTAGGCTCAACCACTTATGCCTCGGGGGCTCGCTATCACGCCTCAGCTCAGCCAGCGGATTTACCTGCCGGCCTCAACGCCTACGCGTTTCGCACCTGCCATGTCCGATGGGCAGGCTGGTCTACCTTTCTGCGTCACCCCTTCGCTCAACTCAGGCGGTTCCGGAATGTTGACCGGATGTCCATCACCTACGCCTTGCGGCCTCGGCTAAGGCCCGACTAACCCGACGCGGACTGACCTTGCGTCGGAAACCTTAGGTTTACGGCGAACACGGTTCTCACGTGTTTTACGCTACTCATGTCTGCATTCTCACTTCCGTTCGCTCCAGCCGTCCTTACGGTCGACCTTCCCTGCAAACGGAACGCTCCCCTAACACCCGTCTTGCGACGGGTCCACAGCTTCGGTACTGAGCTTAGCCCCGGTTAATTGTCCGCGCAGGATCGTTTGACCAGTGAGCTATTACGCACTCTTTAAAGGGTGGCTGCTTCTAAGCCAACCTCCTGGCTGTCTAAACAATCCCACATCGTTTTCCACTGAGCTCAGATTTAGGGACCTTAGCTGATGGTCTGGGCTGTTTCCCTTTCGACCACGAATCTCATCACCCGTAGTCCGACTGCCACGCTGTGGAGTAACGGCATTCGGAGTTTGGTTTGGTTTGGTAACCGACAAGGCCCCTAGCCAATCCAGTGCTCTACCTCCGTTACTGAACGCGTGACGCTAGCCCTAAAGCTATTTCGGGGAGAACAAGCTATCTCCCAGTTCGGTTGGCATATCACCCCTACCCACAGCTCATCCCCTGTTTTTGCAACAACAGTAGGTTCGGGCCTCCACGGGCGGTTAAGCCCGCTTCACCCTGGCCATGGGTAGATCACCGGGTTTCGTGCCTCATACGCGCGACTGAACGCCCTATTCAGACTCGCTTTCGCTGCGCCTCCGGGTGTCACTCCCTTAAGCTTGCCACACGTATGAACTCGCAGACTCATTCTCCAAAAGGCACGCCGTCAGGCCTAGCGAGGAGCATCCCTATTTCTAGGGCGCATCAACCCGCCATTAGCCCTCCGACTGTTTGTAAGTGCACGGTTTCAGGTTCTATTTCATTCCCCTAGCAGGGGTGCTTTTCACCTTTCCCTCACGGTACTTGTTCACTATCGGTCGCCAAACGTATTTAGCCTTGGGGAGTGGACTCCCCAGCTTCCTGCCGAGTTAGCGTGTCCGGCAGTACTCAGGATCCCAGCGAAAGCCAGGTCGCTTTCGCGTACGGGACTAGCACCCTCTTTGGTTGGCTTTTCAACACCATTCTGCTAGCCACCTGTCTCTCGTTTGCTGGTCCTACAACCCCGGTCCGGCAAGCCGGACTGGTTTGGGCTGATCCGCGTTCGCTCGCCACTACTAGCGGAATACTCTCTTTTCCTGTGGGTACTTAGATGTTTCAGTTCCCCACGTTCCCTTCCGCGCACTATGAGTTCATGCGCGGATACATCAGGATCACTGATGTGGGTTTCCCCATTCGGAAATCCCCGGCTGGTAGCGCCTGCACACGGCTCACCGAGGCTTATCGCAGTGTCCCACGTCCTTCATCGGCGTTTGGCGCCAAGGCATCCACCGTGCACCCTTAGTAGCTTAGTCCACGTGATGCGGAGAAATTGAACTTCCACGATTATGCGGTTGTAAAAGAGCGATCGCAGGTGCCGCGCACCTGCTTACGGCCAAGCGCCGTGCGCTTCGCCGTAAGGTCGCCTGCGGCGACCGACGGCGTTAGCCGCCGACCAGCGCCCGCGTCTTGCCACCCGGGCGCTGGTCGAAGGCCAACTCACTTGTCAACGTTCAGGCCGCACAGACAAAACAGCCCGGCAATTGACCGGGCCGCCAAGCAACCAGGGCAATTTGCCTTACACTCAAACTTTGAAGCGCAACGTCATCAACGCGCCCGACTCTCCCAGGCTCATGTGGAGATGAGGGGACTTGAACCCCTGACATCCGCCTTGCAAAGGCGGCGCTCTCCCAGCTGAGCTACATCCCCGTCTGTCTCCAGGTGGGCCTTTCTGGACTTGAACCAGAGACCTTCCCCTTATCAGAGGGATGCTCTAACCAGCTGAGCTAAAGGCCCTGGCGAAACGCCGAGCGTTTCGCGTGAGCGAAGCGCGTGGCGCTTCGCCAGCGCGCCTTGACAACTGAGAAGTGACAAGAAGCGCAACGCACCAGCCAGGCTGGAGAGGCCGTCCGAAGACGGCCCCCCGGTTCTCTGTAGAAAGGAGGTGATCCAGGCGCACCTTCCGGTACACCTACCTTGTTACGACTTCGTCCCAGTCACCAGCCCCACCTTCGACGGCTGCCTCCTTGCGGTTAGCCTACCGGCTTCAGGTGTTGCCAGCTCCCATGACGTGACGGGCGGTGTGTACAAGACCCGGGAACGTATTCACCGCAGTATAGCTGTCCTGCGGTTACTAGCAACTCCGACTTCACGCAGGCGGGTTGCAGCCTGCGATCCGAACTGAGACCAGCTTTGAGGATTGGCTCCGCCTCGCGGCTTCGCACCCTATTGTACTGGCCATTGTAGCGTGTGTGTAGCCCAGGACATAAGGGACATGCTGACTTGACGTCATCCCCACCTTCCTCCGGCTTAAGACCGGCAGTCGCGCCAGACACTTGTAACTGGCGCTAAGGGTTGCGCTCGTTAGTGGACTTAACCAAACACCTCACGGCACGAGCTGACGACAGCCATGCATCACCTGTGCAGGCTCCCCGAAGGGTCGTTCCACTTTCGCTTCACTACTACCTGCATGTCAAGCCCTGGTAAGGTTCTTCGCGTAGCCTCGAATTAAACCACACGCTCCGCTGCTTGTGCGGGTCCCCGTCAATTCCTTTGAGTTTTAGCCTTGCGGCCGTAGTCCCCAGGCGGTCGACTTAACGCGTTAGCTACGGCACCGACGGTTTTTAATCGCCGACACCCAGTCGACATCGTTTACAGCTAGGACTACCGGGGTTTCTAATCCCGTTTGCTCCCCTAGCTTTCGCGCTTCAGCGTCAGGAGCAGCCCAGGTGGCCGCCTTCGCCACTGGTGTTCCTCCGCATATCTACGCATTTCACCACTACATGCGGAATTCCACCACCCTCTGCTGCCCTCAAGCTCAGCAGTATCGGACAGCCTCTCCCGGTTAAGCCGAAAGATTTCATGCCCGACTTGCCAAGCCGCCTGCACGCGCTTTACGCCCAGTAAATCCGGATAACGCTTGTCACCTACGTTTTACCGCGGCTGCTGGCACGTAGTTAGCCGTGACTTATTCCGGGAGTACTGTCCTTCCTCATCCTCCCGAAAAGCACTTTACGACCCGAAGGCCTTCATCGTGCACGCGGCGTTGCTGGTTCAGGCTTTCGCCCATTGACCAATATTCCCGACTGCTGCCTCCCGTAGGAGTTTGGCCCGTGTGTCAGTGCCAATGTGGGGGGCCACCCTCTCAGGTCCCCTATCCGTCGTCGCCTTGGTAGGCCATTACCCTACCAACTAGCTGATGGACCGCAGGCCCCTCCTGAAGCGCATTGCTGCTTTAGACCTGGAGCCTCTAACCTCCAGGACCACATGCGGTATTAGCAATCCTTTCGGACTGTTATTCCACACTTCAGGGCAGGTCACCTACGTGTTACGCACCCATTCGCCACTAAGAGCTCGTATTGCTACAAGCTCTCCGTTCGACTTGCATGTCTTAAGCACGCCGCCAGCGTTCATCCTGAGCCAGGATCAAACTCTCCGTGATAAGGTCTCAAGCTCACGCTCGAGAGATCAGGCCGAAGCCTGAAGGAATCACAGGGTCTACCTTAGCTTATGCTTGCTAGCTTCTTGTCACTCTTCAGTTGTTAAGGTGCCGCTGCCCCCACCCGCGAGGCGCTCGTCCGCCGCGAATTGGGCGGAAAGGATACTACCGCCTCTTGCGCCTCGTGTCAAGCCCCCAGACACAAACACCGATGCGGTCGCTCTGCATCGGCCTCACGTGCTTGAAGTTTTGGAACTTCCGGGGATCAGACGTTCAGTTGTTGGGTCCGCCGCCGGATATCCGGGGCAAAGACTGTTACGCTGTCTAGCGATATGTGATTATAGACGAAACAAACGGTTTGTCAATAATCTTTTATCTTAAAGATTCACATCTCCCGCCGCCCCTCCAGGGCCCGGGTAAGAGTAGTTTCATCGGCATACTCCAGATCACCGCCGACCGGCAGGCCGCGCGCCAGACGCGTCACCTTGACCGGCAGGCCGGCGATCTGCTTCTGAATGTACATCGCGGTCGCCTCGCCCTCGTGGCTGACATTGGTGGCCAGAATGATCTCCCGGCTGTCCGGGGCCTGCGCCCGCGCGATCAGCTCCCGCACGCGCAGGTCCTCCGGGCCAATCCCTTCTACCGGGGAGATGGCGCCGTGCAGCACATGGTACTTGCCCCGGAACTGCCCGGTGCGCTCGATGGCCAGGGCGTCCAGCGGCTCCTCGACGACGCAGATCAGGCCGGCGTCGCGCGCCGGATCGGCGCAGACCCGGCACGGGTCGTCCTCCGTAATATTGAAGCACACCGAACAAAACCGCGTCCGCGCCCGCAGTTCCAGCAGCGCCTCGGCCAACTCGCCCGGCTGTTGGCCGTCGCCGCGCAACAAAAAGAAGGTGAGGCGCGAGGCCGACTTCGGCCCGATGCCGGGCAGGCGCGCAAATTCATCGATCAGCCGCTGGACGGCTTTGGGCACGGTCAGATTCGGCATGGTTTATAAACCGGGCAACCCCAGCCCGGCGTTGAGCCCCTGCAGTCGCTCGGCGGCCAGGGTCTGAGATCGCTCCAACGCGTTGTTGAGCGCGACGACGAGCAGGTCCTGCAACATCTCGCGGTCCCCCGACGCCAGCGCCTCCGGCGCGATCTCGATCCGGTGGAGGCGCTGGCGGCCGTCGATGACGACTGTGACCGCGCCGCCGCCGGCCTGCACGGTGAGGCGCTCCTGCGCCAACTGATCCTGGACCTGCCTCATCTCGTCCTGAAGCCGGGCGAGACGCTCCATCAGCCCGGCGTTCATCCCGGGCGGCGGGCGATGTCCTTTTAGTTTAGCCATAAAGATCCTCTTACGAGCCGGGGTGGCGACCCGGTTCTACTCCACAATCTCGCCGCCCAGATCGCGCAGCGCCGTAGCCACGATCCCGTCCGGCGGAATATCCGGCCGCTGGTCCGCCGCAGGGTTCGGGCGCTCGTCGGCCAGCTGGAAACGGACGGTGTGCGTCGCGCCCAGCACTTCCGACAGCGCGCCGCTCAACGTCCCGGCAAACTCCGGCCGGCCTTTCAACCGGTCCAGAAAACCCTTATGGGTCGTGACGATCAGGACGTTATCGGGCGCCGCTTGCACCCCGCACTGCTCCAACTCAGAGCGGGTCAACTTCTGGATCTTCTTGCGCTCCAGCAGCAGGTCGAGCGCGCGCCGCCACGCCGCCCGCAGGTCGCCGCCGGGGGCGGGCGGGGCGCGGCGCGTGACGGGCGCCGGCGCCGGCTCTTGCGGCAGGGCGGTCGGCCCAATGGCCTGGGCGGTCGGCGCCGACGCGATCGGCAGCGGGCCAGCGCACTCGACGACAGCTAACTCCAGAGGCAGCTGCGGCTGCCAGCCGCCCTTGACGTCGTTGGCGGCGGCATTAAAGGCCCGGATAGCCCGCACCAGGCCGGCCGGCGTCCAGGCCTCTGCCTGGCGCATCATCACCGCGCGGTTCTCGGCGGTGGCATCGACCAGGGCGGCGTTGCCCAGCCGCACCAGGAGCAATGCCCGCAGGTAATCGACCAGCTGGCGCGCCAGCTGGCGCGGGTCCGCGCCCGCGTCGACGGCGGCGTTGACCAGGTCCAACCCGGCTTTCACCTCCCCGGCCGCCAGCGCCGCCGAGAGGTCCTGCACTGCCTGGCCGACGGCGGTCCCCAGCAGGGCCTGCGCCTGGGCCAGCGTCACGGCGTCGTCGGCCGAGACCAGTTGATCCAGCAGGCTGATGGCGTCGCGCAGGGCCCCGGTGGCCTGCCGGGCCACCAGCTCCAGCGCCGCCGGCTCCACACGCAGGCCTTCCAGCGCGCACAGGGCCTCGAGCCGGGCGACGATGTCGGCGACCGGGATGCGCCGGAACTCGAAGCGCTGGCAGCGCGAGGCGACGGTCGGCGGGATTTTGTAGCTCTCGGTGGTCGCCAGGATGAAGAGCGCGTGCGCGGGCGGCTCCTCCAGGGTCTTCAGGAGCGCGTTGAACGCGCCCAGCGACAGCATGTGCACTTCGTCGATGATGTAAATCTTGTAGCGGCCCTGGCTGGGGGCGAAGTTGATCTTGTCCCGCAACTCGCGGACGTTCTCGACGCTGTTGTTGGAAGCGCCGTCGATCTCGATCAGGTCCAGAAAGCGACCCTCATTGACGGCGACGCAGTGCTCGCAGGCGTTGCACGGACGCTGCGCGGGGTCGGGGTGCAGGCAGTTGACGGCCTTGGCCACCAGCCGGGCGCTGGTGGTCTTGCCGCAGCCGCGCGGGCCCGAAAAGAGGTAAGCGTGCGCGATGCGGTCGGTCCGGATCGCATGGCGCAACGTCTGGACGACGTGCTCCTGGCCGACGACTTCATCCCACAGTTGTGGGCGCCACTTGCGATAGAGGGCCTGCGCGGACATGGCGGAGGGAGTGTAACAGACGGACAGGCTTCCCGCAAGATAACGGGGTCGGTGCTATAATGTCCGCGATACGATTTTCCTCAGAGGACATCGACATGATACCCGGGTTGCCTGCGGGCGCAGAGCTGATCGTCATCCTCGTCATCGTGCTGCTCATTTTCGGCGTAGGCCGCATCGGCAAGATCGGCGGCGAGCTGGGCAGCGCCATCCGCCAGTTCCGCGAGGGGCTGAGCGGCGGGGAGAAGAAGGACGAGAAGAAGCCGGCGGACGCCAACGATCAGGACAACAAGCCGGCCGCCTAGCCGGCCCCGGCGCCCGCCTCGGACGCAGACACCGCCTCGAAGATCGGGGCGGTGTTTATTTTTTCAGGCGCCGGTGGCCGCGCGGAGCTCGGCGTCGACGTCGACCAGCCGGCGCTGGAAACGATCGAGCGGCACCTTCAGGTTGAGGAGCCGCTGCCTCCGGTTAAGCCCGGCGACGAGCTCCCGGAAACGGGCCTGGGCCAGCGTCCACTCAGCCTCCACCCATTCCCGGCGGCGCCGCGCCTCCGGGTCAGGCAGGCCGCCCAGGGCCGCAAGTTCCGCCTGGCGCCAGGCCCAGGAGCGCCGCAGGGCGGCCCGGGCCTGCTCCAGTTCGGCCTGCAAGGCCGCATCCTCCTCCAGCCAGGCCGGCCGGTGACCGCTGTTCTTGAGCAGGTGGTCCGCGGCCCAGGTCTCCGCGGACTCGACGGTCTCGTCCAGCTTGAGCGGCCTGCCCCGGCCCGGGAGGTTGTCGAACTTGCCCTCCGCCTGCGCGTCGCGGATCAGTTGCTCGATGAGGCGGTCGAAGTCCATAGCTGTTACGGCACCACGAAGCGCGCGCCCAGGTTGCCGTTCGGGTCGGTCAGCAGCATGAGCTTGCCCGAGGCCCAGACGGCCTCCGCCAACCCCCAGTACAGGTCGATGACGGTGTCCACCCCGGCGCGGGTGTGGACGGTGACGATGCCGCCCTCAAAGAGGGTGAGCGCCGGGAACGTGTACTGGCGGCCGGCCTCGTCGCGCAGCGTCCAGCCGGCCAGGTCCACCGGCCCGCCGGAATTGGCGATGACGACGGCCTCGCTTTCGAGCTGGCCCGCCGCGCGCACCTCGCGGATCGCCAGGCGGGGCGGCGGCGCGTTCGGGTTCGAGGTGGCGGTGGGCAGCGGGGCGACGGTGACCACGGGGGTCGCGGGCTGAGCCGGCGGCTCGTCCGGGCTGGCCGGCGCGCCCCCCCCGATCGGGATCACCAGCTGCTGCCCGACGCTGAGGACGTTCGGGTCGGTGAGGCCGTTGGCGGCCATCAGGTCTTCCAGGGAGACGTCGTAGCGCTGGGCGATGGCGCCCAGGGTCTCGCCGGCCTGGACCGTGTGGGCGATGGGCGTCGGCGGCAGGGGGGTGGGGAAGGGCGTCACCGGCGCCAGGCCGGGCGTGGCCGTCGGCAGGGGAAGCGGGGTCGCCTGAGGCGGCGGCGCGGCCGGGATCGCCGGGGCGCGCACGAACCGATTCCAGGCCCACAACACGGCGATGACGGTCGCAGCCGAGACCAGGGCGTTGAGCAGCAGATACAGGAGCAAACGTCGCGCGTTCATCGTGAAAACGTCGGTGACGCGCCGGATAATAGCACAGGTGTGACGAACCGGAGGCCGCCCGGCGATGCTAGAATCTTAACATGCCTTATCTGATCGACGGCCACAACCTGATCGGGCAGATGCCGGGCCTGCGGCTGGACGATCCGGACGACGAGCAGAAACTGGTGATGCTGTTGCGCCGCTATCTGGCGCGCGCGCGCAAGACCGGCACGGTGGTCTTCGACCGGGGCGATCCGGCGGCGCGGCGTTCGCTTTCCAGCCGCACGCTCAACGTGCTGTTCGCCGCGCCGCCGCGCACCGCTGACGACGCCCTCCTGGACCGACTGCGCCGCGAGCGCAACCCGCGCGCGTGGACGCTGGTGACGTCCGACGCGCGGCTGGCGGCGCTGGCCCGGCAATCCGGCGCGACGGTGCGCGACGCCGCGAGTTTTGCGCGCGAGGTGGCGCGCGCCGCGGCGCGCCCGGCGCCCGGCCGGCCGCAACCCAAAGAGGTGGGCCTGACCGAGGCCGAAGTCGCCGAGTGGGAGCAGGCCTTCAAGGACCGGGACCGGTTCTCATCGTCTACTTAACGGACCTTCACGCATCGCTCAGTCTCCGGCCCTATAAAACAAGTATCGCGCCCCCCTCCGAGTGGAAACGCAAACAAAAAAAGGCGCGCGTCAGGTCAGCGAGATTTCGCCAGCCTGACAACATAGAGCCCGGTGTCCCCCCCCGCACCGGGCTTTCCCCTTTTAATGGGGCCGCCTCCGGCGGGTCGGACCTCCCGGGCCGTATCCCAATTGATGGGCGCGCGGCCGTGCGACCCTTCCGCCGGGGGCCCTTTTTTGGAACTTTCCATAGCGGCCAGGCGTCGGGGCTATAATCTTATTAACGCTCAGGCCCATCATCCATGAACCGATCGACCCTAAGCTTAATTCTCGGCGCGGTCGCCGGCGCCATCGTCCTGGCGGGTGTGTTCACGGGCGTCAGCCTGGTGCGCCCCGGCTGGCTGCGAGAGCTGCTGGCGCCGGGCGCCGTCACCGCGGCGACTCCCTCCACGCCCGCGCTGCCGACCGAGCCGGGCCAGCCGGGCGTGTTCTCCACAGCCACACCGCCGCCGCCGGGCGTCACTCCGCTGCCGACCGACGCCGACGCCGCCTGCGGCGGCCCGGAGCAGATCACGATCGCGCTCCTCGGCGTGGACGACCGCGAAGGCAACTACGGCAAGCCGACCCGGACGGACGCCATCAGCCTGGTCAACGTCCGCTTCACGGACAGGACGGCGTCGATTCTCTCGATCCCGCGCGACCTGTACGTGCCGCTGCCCTACCTCGAGGCGGCCGGCATTTTGCAGGACCGCATCAACACCGCCTACCTGCACGGCGAAGTCTACGGCGTGGAGGGCGGCGGCCCGGCCGAGTTCAAGGCGACGGTCGAGCTCAACTTCGGCGTCCGCGTCCACCGCTACGTGATGGTGAACTTCGGCGCCTTCGTGGCGCTGGTGGACGCGCTGGGCGGCATCGACCTGGAGGTCCCCAAGGCGATCTACGACCCGATGTTCCCGGCCGAGGACGGCATCCACTACGAGCTGTTCGAGCTGCCGGCCGGCCTCCAACACCTGGACGGCGCGACGGCGCTCAAATATGCCCGCACGCGCCACCAGGACGACGATTACCGCCGCATCCAGCGCCAGCAGGCTATCCTCCTGGCCATCCGCGACAAGATCGCGCGGCCCGAGGTCCTCCCGCAGATTCCGGCCCTGATCCAGGCGCTGAGCGGCTCCATCCGCACCGACCTGACGGCGGAGGAACTGGCGGCGCTGGCCTGCCTCGGCCCGCAAATCGACCGGGCGGCCATCACCACGCACGCGATCACAGGCGCGCATATCATCCCGTGGACGACGCCCAGCGGCGGCCGGGTGAGCATCCCCGACCGCGACGCCATCGCGCCGCTGGTGGAGGCGTTCCTGGGACGGTAACCGTCGTCGTCGGTGTAACACCGATACACGCATACGAGGCCCCATGCACATCCTCCTCACCAACGACGACGGCGTGACGGCGCCGGGGCTGCTGGCGCTCAAGCAGGCGCTGGAGCCGCTGGGCCGGATCACGGTGGTGGCGCCGGCCCGCAACTACTCGGCCGCCGGCCACCGCAAGACGATGCACAAGCCGCTGCGCCTGGAGCCGGTGCAGCTCGACGACGGCTCGCCGGCCTGGGCGTGCTCGGGCGCGCCGTCGGACAGCGTGGCGCTGGCGCTGCTCGGGTTCGTGAAGGACCGCATTGACCTGGTGGTCTCCGGCATCAACCCGCACGCCAACATCGGCCAGGACCTGACGTACTCCGGCACCGTGACGGCCGCGATGGAGGCCGTCATCGCCGGCGTGCCGGGGGTGGCGGTCTCGGTGGATGAGGCGCGCCGCCCGGCGGATTACGCCACCGCCGCCCGGGCCGCCGCCCGGGTCGCCGGCCTGATCGCGCAGCACGGCCTGCCGCCCGGCCTGGCCCTCAACCTCAACGCCCCGCCCGGCCCGGCCCAGGGCTGGCGCGCGACGCGCCAGGGGCGGCGCATCTACCGCGACGCGCTCGTCGAGCGCCACGACCCGCGCGGCAAGCCCTACTACTGGATCGGCGGCGAGGCGCCCACCGGCGAGGCCATCGAGGGCACCGACTTCTGGGCGCTGGCCAACGGCTTCATCTCCGTCACCCCGCTGCAACTGGACCTCACCGCCCACGCCGCGCTGCCCATCCTGGAGCGCTGGTGGGCGGACTCTGCCGCCTAGCCTTCCCCTCCGCTCAGACGGGCCGGGCGTTGACGTTATAATTGCGGTCAGGATTCCCGGCATGCGTATCCTGACCGTCGACGTCGGCACCGGCACGCAGGACATCTTCCTGTACGACTCGGCCCTGGACCTGGAGAACGGCTACAAGCTGATCGTGCCGTCGCCCACGATGATCGTCTACCGCCGGCTGAAGGCCGCGACCGCGCGGGGCGAGGCGGTGCTGCTGACCGGCGTCCTGATGGGCGGCGGGCCGAGCCAGTGGGCGGCGCGCGACCACGTCCGCGCCGGCGGCAGGCTGTACGCCACGCCGGCCGCGGCGCGCACCTTCAACGACGACCTGGACTACGTCGAACGCGAGATGGGCGTGCGCGTGGTGAGTGACGACGAGGCCCGGGCGCTGGACGGCGCGGTGGTGCGGCTGGAACTGAAGGACCTGGACGTCCCGCTGATTGCGCGCGCCTTCGCGGCCTTCGGCGTGGAGCTGAAGATCGACGCCCTGGCGTGCGCGGTGTTCGACCACGGCGACGCGCCGCCCGGCTACTCCGACCGCCAGTTCCGGTTCGATTATCTGGACCGGCACCTCCGGGCGGCGGCCGGGTCCGCCCGGCCCTTGAGCGCGCTGGCGCACCGCGGCGAGGCCGCGCCGCCGAGCATGACGCGGCTGCGGGCGGTGGTCGACTCGGCCCGCGCCCAAGGCGTGGACGGCCCGCTGCTGGTGATGGACACGGCGCCGGCGGCCGTGCTGGGCGCCACGTTCGACCCGGTCGTCGCGGCGCGGCTGCGCGACGGCGCGCTGCTGGCCAACGTCGGCAACTTTCACTGCCTGGCGTTCCGGCTCGGCCCGGGCGGCCGCCGTGTGGAGGGCCTGTTCGAGCACCACACCGGCGAGGTGACGCGCGCCAAGCTCGACCATTTCCTGACCGCGCTGGCCGATTCCAGCCTGCGGCACCGCGACGTGTTCGACGACATGGGGCACGGGGCGCTGGTCTACGAGCCGACGCCGATGCCGGCGCCCCGCTTTCTGGCCGTCACCGGGCCGCGGCGCGGCCTGCTGCGCGGCTCGATCCATCAGCCGCACTTCGCGGTGCCGTTCGGCGACATGATGAGCGCCGGCTGTTTCGGGCTGCTGGCGGCGCTGGCCGACGCCTACCCGGAACTGGCGGACCCGATCCGGCGCTCGCTGGCCGACGTCGGCGGCGCCGCGCCGTGGGAAGCGTAAACGCCGGGCAGGCGCCCCGGAGAACCTGGAGAGCACGGGGACCCGCGCTGGCCGTGCTCGGTGATGAAAGCCCTGAAGCCGGGCCCAAGGAGAAGCCATGAGCACGACGGAGCGGCCGCGCAGCGGCTATTGTTACCCCAACAAGATGGGCCGCATCTACCTGACCGCGCTCGAAGACGTGATGGGCAAGAACGGCCTGGTCGCCATCCTGCGCCTGGCCAAGCTCGATCATTACATCGACAACTACCCGCCGGACAACCTGAACAAGGAGTTCGACTTCGAGGACATCGCCGCCCTGCACCGGGCGGTGGAGGAGATGTACGGGCCGCGCGGCGGGCGCGGCCTGATGCAGCGCGCCGGGCGGGCGCTGTTCGCCAACGGGCTGAAGAACTTCGGGGCGCTGGCCGGCGCCGGCGACCTGGCGTTCAAGGTGCTGCCGCTCAACACCAAGGTCAAAATCGCGGTCCCGGCCATCGCCAAGGTCTTCAATGCGACCACCGACCAGATCAGCAATACCCAGGAGCACCCGGACCATTTCATCTACACCCTGGAGCGCTGCTCGATGTGCTGGAACCGCACGGCCGACAAGCCGGTCTGTCACACCGCCGTGGGCATCATCCAGGAGGCCATGAAGTGGATGAGCGGCGGGCGCGAGTTCAGGGTTGAGATGCTGGACTGCAAGGCGTGCGGCGCCGACATCGGACGGCTGAAAATCTACAAGGAGCCGCTGGCGGAATAGCCCATGCCCACCTTCCTCGAGCAACTGGCGCGCGGCCCGCTGCTGGCCGACGGCGCGATGGGCACCATGCTGCACGCGCGCGGCGCGGCGTTCGGCGGCTGCTTCGACGCCCTGAACCTGACCCAGCCGGCGCTGGTGGCCGAAATCCACCGCGCCTACATCGACGCCGGGGCGCAGCTCATCGTCACCAACACCTTCGGCGCGAACCGCTACAAGCTGGCCGCGCACGGGCTGCAGGATCGCGTGCGCGAGATTAATGCGGCCGCCGTCGCCCTGGCGCGGCGCGTGGTGGACGCGGCCTTCAAACCGATCCTCATCGCCGGCGACGTCGGCCCGCTGGGCGTGCGCCTGGCGCCGTACGGGCGGGTGAAGGCGGAACAGGCTTACGCCGCGTTCCGTGAGCAGATCGAGGCCCTGGTGGAGGCCGGGGCCGACCTGATCGTGGCCGAGACGATGACGGACCTGCACGAGATCGCCGAGGCGGTGCGGGCCGCGCAGGACTGCGCCGCCGCCCACGGCCGCCCGGTCCCCGTGATCGCCACCATGACCTTCACGCGCGACGACCGCACGCTCCTGGGCGACCCGCCCGCCCGCGTGGCCGCGGCCCTGGTCGCGACCGGCGCCGACGTGATCGGCGTCAACTGCTCGGGCGGGCCGGCGCAGATCCAGCGCATCGCGGCCCTGATGCGCCAGGCGGCGCCGGAGGCGCGCCTGGCCGTCAAGCCCAACGCCGGCTGGCCGGAGCAGGTGGAAGGCCGCATCATGTACCCGGCCACGCCGCACTATTTCGGCGAGTACGCCGCCGCGTTCGCCGAACTGGGCGTGAGCGTGATGGGCGGCTGCTGCGGGACGACGCCCGCGCACATTGCCGCGATGCGGGCCATGCTGGACGCTCCGCGTCCAGCATGGACGGCGAGCTTGCGCTCGCCCGCCGGGGTCCTTGAGCGCGAAGAGGAAGAAGAAGCGCCGGCCGGCTCGACGCAACTGGCGCAGAAGCTGGCCGCCGGCCGGTTCGTGGTGACCGTGGAGATGGACCCGCCCAAGGGCGTGGACACGCACAAACTGCTGGCCGGCGCGCGGCTGCTGGCCGAGGCCGGCGCGGACGCCATCGACGTGGCCGACACCCCCATGGCGCGCATGCGCATGAGCGCCTGGGCCGTGGCGCACCTCATTCAGACCGACGTGAAACTGGAGACCGTGCTGCACTTCCCGACGCGCGGGCGCAACCTGCTGCGCGTCCAGGCCGACCTGCTCGCCGCGCACGCCCTCGGCCTGCGCAACCTGTTCGCCACCATGGGCGACCCCACCGCCATCGGCGATTACCCGACGGCCAACGACCAGTACGACCTGGTGCCGTCCGGGCTGATCAAGCTGATCAAGCAGGGCTTCAACGCGGGCGTGGACCATGCCGGCACCAAGATCGGCTCGCCGACCGCGTTCTTCGTGGGCTGCGCCGTCAACCTGTGCCCGCCCGACCTGGACAAGGAGATCAAGACGCTGCGCCGGAAGATCGACGCCGGCGCGGACTTCGCGCTGACCCAGCCGGTGTACGACCCGGCGACGGTGCGCGCGTTCCTGGCGCGCTACGAGGACCAGCACGGCCCGCTGACGCTGCCGCTGGTCGTCGGCGTGCTGCCCCTGTACAGCCTGCGCCACGCCAACTTCCTGAACAACGAGGTGCCCGGCGTCGTCATCCCCGCGGCCATGCTGAAACGCATCGAGGCCGCCGGCGAGGCGGCGCCCCAGGCCGGCGTGCAGATAGCGGGCGAGATCCTGGACGAACTGCGCTCCATCCCGGCGGCGCGCGGCGCCTACCTGATGCCGCAGTTCAACCGCTATGACCTGGCGGCCGAGATCATCGACCACGTGAGGGCGTGGTGACGACGCTGAACCTGGCGGCGCGCCCGCCCTTCCACCTGCCGGCCGTCGTGCGCTCGCACGGCTGGTATCAGCTCGCCCCCTTCGAGTGGGACGAGGCCGGCGGCGCGCTGCGCACGCTGGTCCGGCTGGAGAACGGGCGCGTGCTGGCGCTGGGGATCACGGCGGGCGGCGACGGCGTGATCGTCTCGGCCCCCGGCCGGCTGAACCGGCGCGAGCAGGCCGAGGTCGCGGCGCGGGCGGCGTGGATGCTGCACCTGGACGCCGACTTCGCCGAGTTTTACGCCCTGGCCGACGCCGAGCCGCGCCTGGCGCACTGCCGGCCGAAGGGGTTTGGCCGCTTCCTGCGCTCGCCGTCGCTGTTCGAGGACGTGGTCAAGGTGCTGCTGACCACCAACATCCAGTGGGGCGGGACGAAACGACTGGTCGCGGCGCTGGTGAAGGCTTTCGGCGAGGCGCCGGCCGCGGACCCCGCGCGCCGCGCGTTCCCCACGGCGGAACGCATCGCGCGCAGCCGCGAGAGCGCGTTGCGCCGGCTGGGACTGGGCTATCGCGCGCCCTACCTGCTGCAACTGGCGCGCGACGTGGCCGCCGGGCGGGTGGACCTGGACCGCTTCCGGGACCCGGCGCTCCCGACCGAGGACCTGCGCCGGGCGCTGCTGGCGCTGCCCGGCATCGGGCCGTACGCGGCGGCGACGCTGCTCGGCCTGCTCGGACGCTACGATTACATCGGCGTCGACTCGGAGGCGGTGAGCGCGGTCTCCCGGGGCTTCTACGGCGGGCGGCCGGTGGGGGCCAAAGAAGTGGAGGCCGTCTTCGGGAAGTGGGGACGCTACAAGGCGCTGGCCTACTGGTTCTGGGATTTCGACGGCCAGGGCCAGGCGCCGATGGAGGCGTGGGAAGCCGGCCGGGGATAGCCCGCGCCGGGCCGCGCGGCCTCAGCGCAGCATCTGCTGGATCTGCGGCAGAAGGAGGCGACCGCGCCGGCCAGGCACCCGCACAGCGCCAGCACCCCGCAGCCGATGCCCACCGCCCACATCCACGGCTGCGGCTGGAAACCGCCGGCGGCCGGCGCGGACGGAAGCGGGGCGGCGTAGGCCGGCGCGGGCGGGGGCGGCGTATACGCGGCGACCGGCTGGACCGGCTCACCCGCAGGCGGCGCGGACTGCGCCGTCATCACGGTCGCGTTCGGGTCGCGCTGCTGGCCATATTCCAGCTCCACCGTCCCGCCCAGCCCGAGGATATCGCCAGGGCGCAGGACGGTCGGTCCGCTCAGGCGCTGGCCGTTGATGAAACTGCCGTTGGTGCTGGCCAGGTCTTCCACCACGTAACCGCCGCCGGCCTGTTCGGTCAGGCGCAGGTGCTGGCGCGAGACCTCGGCGTCGTTGATGACGATATCGCCCTTCACCTCGCGCCCGATGATCAACAGCGACTTAGCCAGGTCGTACACCTTGCCAGGCAGCGGGCCCTTGCGCATGGTCAGGCGGTAGCGGCTGGTTGAAGACATGCGTGTTCTCCGACGGATGATCTGACGGATAGCGCGTCGTGCGTGCGGCGCATGACGCGCCGGCCGATTACTTCTGCTGCCGGCGGACCTTGAGGCGCAGCCCCTTCACCTCGACCACTTCCACCCGGTCGCCGGGGTTGAGCGGACCCTCCCCCGGCTCCACCGACCACAACTCGCCGGCCACCTGGACCGCGTCCGGCGCGCGCATCTCGCCGAGCTGGCCGATGAGGGTGTGCGCGCCGAGCATGACCGGCCGGCGCAGCGAGCGCAGCGCGTAGGTCATCAGGACCAGCGAAGCCGCGCCCAGCCCGATGGCCGTGGCGATGACCAGGGGGACGTTGACCTGGAAGAACGGCAGCGCGCCGGGCGAGTTGAACAGCACCAGCGCGCCGACGATCAGCGACAGGGCGCCGGCCAGGGTCAGCGCGCCGTGCGACGTGGCGTACAGGTCGATGCCGAAAAGCACAAACCCGATGACGATGAAGATGATGCCGAACCAGTTGACGGACAGGACGCCCAGGCCGTAGAAGGCCAGCACCAGGCACACCGCGCCCAGGAAGCCGGAGACCCAGCCGCCGGGCGTCTGAATCTCGAAATAGATCAGCAGCCCGCCGACCGTCAGCAACAGGTAGACCAGGTTCGGGTTGGTGAGCAGGTTGAGCACCAGCTCCACCCACGTCATCGCCACCTCGTCGGCGATCAGGCCGCGGGTGAGCAGGACGCGCGGCTGGCCGTTGACCTCGACCTCGAACTCGTCCAACTGCCGGAGCAGGTCCGGGAGGTCGCTGGCGATCAGGTCCACCAGGTTGGCCCGCCGCGCCTCGTCGGCGGTGACCGCCTTGGCCTCGGAGATGGTGGCCTCGGCCAGCGCCACCGCCTCCGGCCCGCGCCGGTCGGCCAGCCCGCGCACCTGCGCCCGCAGCGCCGCCTGCGCCTTGGCTGAGGCCGTATCGCTTAGTTCCTCGCCCTGGCCGCCGATCGGGCTGGCCGCGCCGATGCTCGTCTCCGGCGCCATCGCGGCGGCGTGCCCGGCCAGGGTGATGAAGGTCCCGGCGCTGGCCGCCATCGCGCCGCGCGGCGCCACATACACCACGATCGGCGTCGCGCTGTTGCGGATGAGGCCGACGACCTTCTCCATCAGGTCCACCTGGCCGCCGGGCGTGTTCAGCTGCAGGACGATCAGGGCCGCGTTCTCGTCGCGCGCCCGCTTCAGGCCGCGCTCGAGATAGGTGAGCAGGGGCGGGGTCAGCGGACCCTCCCAGGTGAGCACCAGCACCCGGTCGCCGGAATCCTGCGCGAGCGCCCCCGCCGCAGGGAGCAGCGCACCGGCCGCCAACCACAGTATCAGCAGGAAACGGCCCCATTGGCTTCGCATCGTTACCTCATTCCGATTATACTCGCACTGCCGCGCTGCCGAGGCGGAGGCGGCGCGCCGATGTTAGGGTTGCTTTAACCGCCGGCGCATGGGCCGACCCGAGGTCGGCGGCTGCGACCGCCCCGGCGGCCTCCATCTTCCATGCCTACCCCGTTCAACCATCTGCTGGCCGCCGGCGACCTGCTCCCCCGGCTCGATCCGGACCTGCGCCGCGCGCTGGAGGCCGAACTCCCGGCCTTCCTGCTCGGCAACATCGCGCCCGACGTGCAGACCGTCTCCGGGCAGGCGCGCGAGGCGACCCACTTCTTCCAGGTGCCGCTCGGCGGGGCGCCGCCGGCGCGCGTCGTCCTGTTCGGCCGGCACCCGGCCCTGGCCGATCCGCGCCGGCTGCCCGCCGCCCAGGCCGCCTTCCTGGCCGGTTACCTGGCGCACCTGGAGTTCGACGTGCTGTGGGTGCAGGACATCTTTGAGCCGGTCTTCGGGCCGGCGCAGACCTGGGGGACGTTCGCCGAGCGCCTCTACCTGCACAATGCGCTGCGCGCTCACTGGGACGCCGGCGACCAGGAGCGACTGCCGGCCGGCGCCGGCCCCACCCTGGCCGCCGCCGCGCCGCGCGGCTGGCTGCCCTTTGTGCGCGACGCCGACCTGGTGGCGTGGCGGGACCGGGTGGCGCAGCAGTTGCGCGCCGACGGGCGGGCGCACACGCTGGAGGTCTTCGCCGAGCGCATGGGCGTCGACGTCGCCGCCTTCCGGCGCCTGCTCAGCTCGCCGGCCGAGATGGAGGCGCGCGTGTTTGCGCGCGTGCCGCCCGAGCGGTTGTCGCGCTATCGCGCGCGCGCCCTGGCCCAGAGCGCGGCCGTGCTCAACGACTACTGGACCGGCGCGCTGCGGCCCTGAGCGCCCGGCCGACCCGCTTCTAACGCGCGCGGGCCGAAGCGGTTTGCAATTTCGGCCGAACGGCCTATAGTCCCCGACATGCGCATCGTCGACGCCACCCCTTCCGGTTTCGCCGATTTCCTGCGAGGCGGGCGCGAGAAGCAGGGCGAAGACCTGGTATCCGGCCTGCTGGCCCGCGCCCTGGACGACACCCACGTCCTCCTCCGCCACCTCACCCTGCCGGACTCGAACGACAAATTGGGTTTTGTGCTCATCGGCCCGGACGGCATCTGGCATCTGGAATTGCTGCACCTGGCCAGCCTGGTCAATAACGGCGGCATCTGGATGCACTGGGACTACGACAAACAGAGCGTCCAGCCGGTCCCCTTCACCCTGCTGACGGACCGGGCCCGCGCCCGGCTGGCCGAACTGCAGGCCCACCTGGCGCCGGAAGGCTACGGCGCGCGCCAGGCCATGATCGTCACCACGCCGGGCGCGCCGCACGATTTCAGCGTGCCGGGCGTCGAGCTGGTGCTGCACGCCAACGAGATCGGCGACTTCGTCCGCGAGGTGATGCCCCAGTACGCGCCCGAGTCGCCCATCGACGTGGACGCCGCCCTCGGCCTGCTCACCGGCAAACGGGCTGCCGCCGGCCCAACGGCCCAGGCCCGGGGGGAACCTTCGGCGCTGACCGCGGCCCTCAACCGGCGCTATCGGCAGCTCGGCTCCCTGACCGGCTTCCAGATTCTGGTGCTGGGCCTGCTCGCGCTGGCCAACTGCTGCGTGCTGGCCGTCTTCGCCAGCCTGCTCCTCTCCGGCTGAGCGCCCCCCGGCTCCGGCGGCGCCTCGGCTATAATGGCGCGCGTCCATTCAGGAGCATCCCTCTTGCGTATTCTCATCACCGGGCACAAGGGCCAACTGGGCCGCGCCCTGCACGCCCGCTGGCCGGAAGCCGCCGGCGCCGACCTGCCCGAGGTCGATCTGACCCAGCCCGCGGCGGCCGAGGCCCTGGTGGCCGCGCACCGCCCGGACCTGATCGTGCACTGCGCGGCGATGACGGACGTGGACGGCGCCGCGCGCGACCCGGCCGCCGCCTACCGCGCCAACGGCCTGGGCACCCAGAACGTGGCGCTGGCCGCCGCGCGCGCCGGCGCCGCGTTGGCCTACATCAGCACCAACGAAGTCTTCGACGGGACGAAGACCAGCCCGTACCTGGAATTCGACACGCCCAACCCGATCAACGCTTATGGCGCCTCCAAGCGCGCCGGCGAGTGGTTCACGGCCGCCCTGTGTCAGAAGTTCTTCATCCTGCGGACCTCGTGGCTCACCGGCCGCGCCGGCCGCAACTTCGTCCACCGCATCCAGCAACTGGCCGACGAGCACGGCCGGCTGCGCGTGGTCACGGACGAGGTGGCCTGCCCGACCTTCGTCGACGACCTGGCCGACGCCATCGTCCGGCTGGTGAGCACCGGCGCTTACGGCATTTACCATCTCACCAACTCCGGCTACTGCTCGCGCTACGATTTCGCGCGCCGCATCCTGGCGCTCTCCGGGCGGGCGCACATCCCGGTGGAGCCCATCACCCTGGCCGACTATCCGCGCCCCTCGACGCCGCCGCCGTTCTCGCCGCTGGACAACTTCGCCGCCGCCGCCCTCGGCATCACCTTGCGGCCGTGGGAGGACGCGCTGGCCGAGTTTCTCGGCGGGTAGGCTGAAGGCGGCGACCGGGCGGCGAGGCGAGCGGACGACTTCTTCACGTCGTCCCCCGCTCCCCCCGGCGCCCTCTCCCCTCCGCATCTCCCATGCTCGCCTCCATCATCATCCCCAACTGGAACGGCGCCGCGCACCTGCCGGTCTGCCTGGACAGCCTGCGCGCCCAGACCCTGCGGGAGTTCGAGATCATCGTGGCCGACAACGGCTCCAGCGACGGGTCGCTGGAGCTGCTGGCGCGCGATTATCCTGAGGCGCGCGTCCTGGCGCTGGGCCGCAACCTGGGCTTTACGGGCGCGTGCAACGCCGGGCTGCGCGCCGCCGCCGGCGAGTTCCTGATCCTGCTCAACAACGATACCGAGGCCGATCCGCGCTGGCTGGACGAAGTGGTGGCCGCGTTCGGGCGGCACCCGCGCGCCGGCCTGGTCGCCTCGCGCATGCTGCTGTTCGACCGCCGGAACATCTTCCACACCGCCGGCGACATTTTCAGGACCGACGGCACGCCCGGCAACCGCGGCGTGTGGCAGGAGGATCGCGGCCAGTTCGCCGAGGGGCCGGTGTTCTCGGCCAACGGCGGCAGCGCGGCCTATCGCCGGGTCATGCTGGATCAGATCGGGCTTCTGGACGACGACTTCTATTATTCGTGCGAGGACATCGACCTGGCCTGGCGCGCGCAACTGGCCGGCTGGCAGGCGGTGTATGCGCCGCGGGCGGTGGTGTATCATAAGCTCTCGGCCAGCGGCGGCGGCGTGACCGCCAGCTTCCACGACGGCCGCAACGGCCTGTATGTGCTGGCCAAGGACGTGCCGGACTGCGTCTGGCGCCGGCACTGGCCGGAGATCATCGCCGGGCAACTGCGGATCACGTGGGCGGCGCTGCGGGCCTGGCGCGGCGCGGCGGCCCGGGCGCGGCTGCGCGGCCAACTGGCCGGGTTATGGGGCCTGCCCAGGATGCTGCGCAAACGCCGCGCCGTGCAGGCGGGCCGCCGGGTCTCGGACGATTACCTCTTGTCGCTCCTGACCCCGGCCTGAACAACGTTTCACCTGGTCACCCCGGCAGCCTGTCACCGTGTCCTCCCCCGACCTCTTCCTCTCCATCATCATCCCGGCCCACAACGAGGAGCGCCGCCTGCCGCCCACGTTGACGGCCGTGGACGCCTTCCTGGCCCGCCAGACCTACACGAGCGAGATCATCGTCGTCGAGAACGGCAGCCAGGACCTGACCGCCGTCGTGGCCGAGGCCTTCGCCGCCGACCACCCGCGCGTGCGCCTGATCCGCGAGGCCGGCCGCGGCAAGGGCCTGGCCGTCCGCCACGGCATGCTGGCGGCGCGCGGCCAGTACCGTTTTATCTGCGACGCCGACCTGTCGATGCCGATCGAGGAGGTGGCCAAGTTCCTGCCCCCCCAGCTCGACGGCGTGGCCGTCGCCATCGGCTCGCGCGAGGCGCCGGGCGCGCGGCGATATAACGAGCCGGCCTACCGCCATTTCCAGGGCCGCGTCTTCAGCAACCTGGTCAAGGTCTTCGCCCTGCCCGGCTTCGAGGACACCCAGTGCGGGTTCAAGTGCTTCCGCGCCGATGCAGCCGAGGACCTGTTCGCCGTGCAGGTCTTCAACGGGATGAGCTTCGACGTGGAGGTGCTCTTCATCGCCGTGCAGCGCGGCTACCGCATCGTGGAGGTGCCCATCGACTGGTATTTCCGCTCCGAGAGCCGCGTCCACCCGATCCTCGACCCGCTGCGCATGCTGCGCGACATCCTGGTGATCCGCCGCAACTGGGCGCGCGGGTTGTATCGCCCGCGAGGGGAAGGCCGTTGAAGCCCGTGGACCGCCGTGGCCCGGGCGCTTAAAAAAATGGAGGCGCCGCAGTCGATGCCGGACCTCTCCCTGGAACGCGAACTGCAACGGCAGGGCCATCGCCTGATCGCCGGAATCGACGAGGCCGGGCGCGGGGCGTGGGCCGGGCCGGTGATGGCGGCGGCCGTCATCCTGCCGCTGGACCGTCCGGACGTGCTGGCCGAGCTGACGGAGGCCGGCGTGAACGACTCTAAGCAGTTGACGCCGCGCCAGCGCGAGCGCCTGTCCGCGCTCATCCGCCGCTCGGCGGTGGCGGTGGGCCTGGGCGGCGTCAGCGCCCGGCAGATCGACAAGGACGGCCTGCTGCACGCCACCCGCATCGCCATGCAGCGCGCGGTCAGCATCCTGCGGACCCCGCCCCAGGCGCTGCTGATCGACGCCGTCGATTTGAGCGGTTACGTGCCGCTGCCGCAGACACGCCTGAACTTCGGCGACTCGATCTCGCTCAGCATCGCCGCCGCCTCGATCATCGCCAAAGTCAGCCGCGACCGGTTCATGGCGCAGCTCGACGCGCTCTACCCCGGCTACGGCTTCGCGCGCCACAAGGGCTACGGCACGCGCGCCCACCGCGAGGCCCTGGAACGCCTCGGCCCGAGCGAGCTGCACCGTCAGAGTTACCGGCCCCTCCGCGCGCTGCTGGCTTCGCAAACAGAGACTTGAGATTTGGGATTGGGGATTTGAGAGTCGCCCTCGTCCATGACTGGCTCAATCAGATCGGCGGCGCCGAAGACGTGCTGGAGGCGCTGGTCGAGATGTTCCCGGGCGCGCCGGTCTTCACCTCGATCTACGCGCCCGACCTGATGCCGCCGCATTACCGGGCCTGGCCGATCCGGGTCTCGTTCCTGGACCGGCTGCCCGGCGTGCACCGCCACCATCAACCTTACCTGCCGCTCTACCCGCTGGCCTTCGAGCGCCTGGACCTTTCCGGCTTTGACCTGATCCTCTCCAACAAGAGCGGCTTCTGCCACGGCGTGCGCAAGCCCGCCGGCGCGACCCACGTCTGTTACTGCCTGACGCCCACGCGCTACGTCTGGAACTTCGACGATTACGCCGGCCGCGAGGGCCTGGGCGCTGCGGCGCGGCTGGCGCTGCGCCCGCTCCTGGCCTGGCTCAAGCGCTGGGACCGCGCCGCCGCCGACGGCGTGGACCACTTCATCGCCATCTCCACCGAAGTGCAGCGCCGCATCCGCCGGTTCTACGGGCGCGATTCAACCCTGATCTATCCGCCGGTGGCGCTGGGCCGCTTCGCGCCGCGCCCGGACGTGGGCGACTATTTCCTCAGCCTGGGCCGCCTGATCCCGTACAAGCGCGTGGACCTGGCGGTGCGCGCCTGCGCGGAGCTCGGCCTGCCGCTCGTGGTGGCCGGGGCCGGGCGCGACCGCGAGCGCCTGGAGAAACTGGCCGGCCCCACGGTGACGTTCCTGGGCCGCGTGCCGGACGCGGCTGTGCCGGAGCTGATGGCGCGCTGCCGGGGATTCATTTTTCCAGGACTGGAAGATTTCGGCCTCACGCCCGTCCAGGCCCTGGCCTCCGGCCGGCCCGTGATCGCCTTCGCCGGCGGCGGCGCGCTGGACACGGTGCAGGACGGCGTCACCGGCGTGCTGTTCCCCGAGCCCACCGTCGAGTCGCTTAAGGCCGCGCTGGTACGGTTTGCAGACCTGCGCTTCGATCCGGCCGCCGCGCGGGCCTCGGCCGAGCGCTTCGACACGCCGCTGTTCGTCCGCCAGTTGCAAGACTTCCTCGGCCGCTGCCTCTGACCGGTCAGGCGACCGCCCCAAAGTGGCCCGGTCCTCCGGGGTCGGGCGGGCATCGCTCGCCAGGCGCGCAAAGAAGTTTGTGCCATTTCCCACCGGCAGGGGCGCACGTCCGCGCGCCCCAACGCTTTGACACAGCCATCGGGATACGGTCCGCAAAGAACGCCGGGAGCACTTTGCGCCCGGGGAGTCGGGCGAGAGCTTATCCCCCGATGGCATTGAATCCGACTTAAGGCTGAAATTGGCGCTGGATGAACGCTTTCCCATTGACAACGCTAATTATATTAGCTATAATACTAATATAATTAGCAAACACTCAGAACCGAGGTCCCCCCATGAACACCCGCTTCTTGAACATCGAAAACGGCCGCCTGGCCTACGACGACGCCGGCGCCGGCCCCCTGGTGGTCTGCGCGCCCGGCATGGGCGACGTGCGCGGCGAGTACCGCTTCCTGGCGCCTCAACTGGCCGCCGCCGGCTACCGCGTGGCCAGCGTGGACGTGCGCGGGCACGGCGAGACCAGCGAGCGCTGGCCGGACTACTCGGTGGGCGCGATCGGCGCCGACCTCCTGGCCCTGATCCGGCACCTGGACGCCGGCCCGGCCGTGATCATCGGCACGTCGATGGCGGCCGCGGCCGCGGTCTGGGCGGCCGCGGAAGCGCCGGAGCGGGTGGCCGGCCTGGTGCTGGTGGGGCCGTTCGTGCGCGGCGTGAACACCTGGCAGGACCGGCTGATGTCCGGCGGCCTCCAACTGCTGTTCGGCGCGCTCTTCGCGCGGCCGTGGGGGCCGGGGAGGTGGGCCCGCTATTACGCCGGCCTCTACCCCACGCGCCGCCCGGCCGACCTCGACGACTACTGCGCCGCCCTGCGCGCCAACCTGGCCGCGCCCGGACGCCTGGAGGCCCTGCACGCGATGCTCCGCGCGCCGAAAAACGCCGCCGAGGCGCGCCTGCCGCGCGTGGCGGCGCCCGCGCTGGTGGTCATGGGGACCAAAGACCCGGACTTCAAGGATCCGGCGGCCGAGGCCGGGTGGGTGGCGCAGCAGGTGCGCGGGACCGTGCGCCTGATCCCGGGCGCCGGCCACTACCCCCATGCCGAGATGCCGGAAATCGTCGGCCCGGTGGTGCTGGGCTTCCTCGAGTCGCTGCGCGAGAAGGAGGCCGGGGCGCATGGCGCGTAAAGCCGCTCGCCGGGCCCGGCTGGACACGTCGGCGGTCGTCCAGGCGGCGGCCGACCTGTTGGACGCCGAGGGCGCGGACGCGCTCACGCTCAGCCGGCTGGCCGAGCAGTTGGGGATACAGACTCCGTCGCTCTACAATCATGTGGAGGGGCTGCCCGGCCTGCAGCGTGAGCTGGCCCGGCTCAACGCCCGCCGGCTGGGCGAGCGGCTGGCGGAGGCCGCCATCGGCAAATCCGGGGCCGACGGCCTGCTGGCGGTCGCCCAGGCGTTTCGCGCCCACATCAAAGCGCATCCGGGCCTGTATCTGGCTCATCTGCGCGCCTCGGGAAACCAGGCGGCGCCCGACGCGGAGTTGCAGGCCGCCGAGCGCCGCATCCTGGAGATCGTCCTGGCGGTGGTCGCCTCTTTTGGCCTGGCCGGCGACGACGCGCTGCACGCGGTGCGCGGTCTGCGCGCCGTGACGCACGGCTTCGCCACGCTCGAGATCGCCGGCGGCTTCGGGCTGCCGCTGGACCTGGACGAGAGTTTTCAGCGCCTGGTGTGGATGCTGATTCACGGGCTGGAGGCGGCGCGCCCCATTTGATACAACCGCAGGCCGCAGGCTACAATACCCGGCATGGAACTGAGACACCTCGGGAAGGTCGCGCGGCGCTGGTGGTGGCTGATCGTTTTACCGCTGCTCGTCGTCGGCGCTTACAGCCTGGTCACCTATCGCGCGCCGGCGCCGGCCTATGCCCTGACCCTGCGTTTCACGGCCGGCCAGCCGACCGCGCTCTCGGCCGAGCCGGCCTACGCGCGCAACTACTATGACTGGCTGACGTCGGAATACATCGTCGGCGCCCTGAAGGACTGGGTGCGGACCGGCGCGTTCGCGGAGGCGGTCAGCGCGCAACTGGCGGCGGACGGCCTGACGGTCCCGCCCGGCGCCGTCGCCGGGACGATCGCGGCCTCCGACAACGCGCGCAGTCTGCTGCTGGTCTACCTGAGCGGGAGCGATCCGGCCCAGATGACCGCCATCGCCGCCGCCATCAGCGCCGTGCTGCAGCAGCAAAACGCGGACGCGCTCCCGTCGCTGGGCGGGCAGCCGGCGGTGGTCACCGCGCTGGACCCGCCGGAGGGCGGCCTTGTCCCGGTCGCGGCCCCGCCGTCCCTGCGCTCCCGCCTCGACCTGCCGCTGCGCCTGGCGCTGGCCCTGGCCGCGGGCGTGGCGCTGGCCCTGGCCGCGCACTACTTCGACCCGACCGTGCGCGAGAAGGCCGAGTTGGAGAAGCTGGGGCTGCCGGTGATGGCGGAGATACCGCGTGGGGGAACGTGAGCCGCGGACAGCGGACCGTGATCGGGCGGTCTGCCCGTCAGCGGCCATCCGCCATCGACTCCCCACCCTATGCTAGAATCCCCGCCCGGAGCCTGTCCCGATGACCTTGCTTGATCTTCTCAGCGTGCTGCGCCGCCGCGGCTGGATCGTCCTGCTGGCCGCCGCGCTCACGGCCGCCAGCGCCTACGTCTTCAGCCGTCTGCAGACGCCGGTCTACGAGGCCACCGTCCGCATCCTGGTCCAGCCGGCGCGCCCGGACCTGGGGCTGACGCAATCGGCCAAGACCGTGCTGCGTTCGTACGTCGAGTGGATGAAGACGCGCCAGAACGCCCAGCGCGTCATCGATCAGCTCCAGCTGGACCGCCTGCCGGAGGCGCTCCTGGGCGACGTCACCATCGCGTCCGAGGACGAGAACTTCATCATCCAGGTGGACGTCCGCGACCAGGACGTGGGCACGGCCGGCCGCGTGGCCTATCTGTGGGCGGAGTTGTTCGTCAGCTGGCGCGACGCCGAAAACGCCGTGCTGCGCAACGAAGACAAGGTCAGCGGCGTCATCCTGGATCAGCCGGCGACGTCGCTCTACCGGCCGCAGACTCTGGTCAACACCCTGGCCGGCGGCCTGCTGGGCGGCCTGCTGGGCGGCGGCGTCCTGTTCGCGCTGGAATATCTCGAAGCCAACATCATCCGCTCGCGCCAGGACGCCGAGCGCGCGCTGGGCCTGAGCGTGCTGGGCGTCGTGCCCGCGCTGGAGCTGACGAGACGAAAATGACGAGGGACGAAGGACGCCCGTTCCCGGCCGGTCTTTCGGCCCTGCGTCCCTCGTCTGATGAAAAAATGACGAAAGACCAACTGATCACCGTCAGGGACCCGCGCTCGGCCGCCGCCGAGGCGTTCCGCACGCTGCGCACCAACCTGATCTTCGCCAGCCTGGAGAAGCCCCTGCCGACCCTGCTGGTCACCTCGGCCGCCGCCGACGAGGGCAAGAGCGTCGCGCTGGCGAACCTGGCCGTGGTGATGGCCCAGGGCGGGCGCCAGACGATCCTGGTGGACTGCGACCTGCGCCGCCCGCGCCAGCACGAGATTTTCGGCCTGCCCGCCGCGCCGGGCTTCAGCGACTGGATGCTGGGCGCCGAAGGGGCGCCGGCGCCGCTGGCGGCCACCGGCCTGGACGGCCTGCGGCTGCTGCCGGCCGGCGTCCCGGCCGAGGCCCCGGCCGACCTGCTCACCTCGCGCCGTCTGCGCGTCCTGGTGGACGGCCTCAAGGCCCAGGCCGACATCGTCCTCTTCGACGCCCCGCCCATCCTGGCCGTCTCCGACGCCGCGCTGCTGGCCGCCAACCTGGACGGTGTGCTGCTGGTGGTCAACGCCGGCCACACCCGGCGCGACCACGCCCAGCGCGCCCGGGAACTGCTGGAGAAGGTCCGCGTGCGCGTGGTGGGGGCGGTGCTGACCAACGCCGGCAGCGAAGGCGGCCTGGGACCGTACTAGCTCGGCCTCCATTAACCATTCCGGCCTATTCCCAAATGCGCGCCGGACGCGTATAAAGAACTGGTTCCGCCAGTGGGGGAGTCCCTCCACCCCGGCGAGGAGGCTGAACAGGAGTGACGACACCAAGATGAAGGGCCTGATCCTCTCCGGCGGCAAGGGCACGCGCCTGTACCCGCTCACCTACACCCGCGCCAAGCAGCTCATCCCGGTCGCCAACGAGCCCGTGCTCTTCCGCGTCATCCGCGCCATCCGCGACGCCGGCATCACGGACATCGGCATCGTCGTCGGCGACACCGAGGCCGAGATCCGCGAGGCGGTCGGGGATGGCGCGCGCTGGGATGTGTGCATCACGTACATCCGGCAGACCGCGCCGGCCGGCCTGGCGCACGCCGTCAAGGAGTCGCTCCCCTTCCTGGGCGACGAGCGCTTCGTGATGTTCCTGGGCGACAACGTCATCCAGGGCGGCATCAGCCCGCTCATCCGCCAGTTCGCGGCCAGCGCCTGGAACAGCCAGATCGTGCTCAAGCGCGTGCCCAACCCGGAGCAGTTCGGCGTGGCCGAGCTCAACGGCGACGGCTCGATCAAGCGCCTGGTGGAGAAGCCCAAGCAGCCGCCCTCCGACCTGGCCCTGGTGGGCATCTACATGTTCGACCAGCACGTGCGCGAGGCCGTCCACGCCATCCAGCCCTCGTTCCGCGGCGAACTGGAGATCACGGACGCCATCCAGTGGCTGGTGGAGAAGGGCTACGCCGTCCACCCCTACGTCCATGAGGGCTGGTGGATCGACACCGGCAAGCCGGTGGACATGCTCTCGGCCAACGACCACGTGCTGGAGGAGGTGACGCCGCGCGTGGACGGCCAGGTGGACGCCGCTTCCAGGGTCGACTCGCGCGTCACGGTGGAGCCGGGCGCCCAGATCATCAACAGCGTCGTGCGCGGCCCGACCATCATCGGCGAGAACACGCGCATTGTGAATTCTTACGTGGGTCCGTTCACGTCGATCTACCACAACGTGCTGGTCGAAAACAGCGAGATCGAGCACGCCATCGTGCTCGAACACTCGCGCATCGTGAACGTCGGCGCCCGCATCCAGGATTCGCTCATCGGCCGCAACGCGCTGGTGACGCACACCGAGCGCCGGCCGCGGTCCATCAGCCTCAACCTGGGCGACTATTCGCAGATTGATCTCATCTGACGACGGGCGGGGCGCGGAGGCCGCCAGCGGTCGTTCGCCTGCCGTCCTCCGTCTTGCGTCCTTCGTCCCGAAGCCACCATGAAAAACATCCTGGTCACCGGCGGCGCCGGCTTCATCGGCTCGAACTTCGTCCACTATATGCTGGAGCGCTATCCGGACTACCGGATCGTGGTCTACGACAAACTGACCTACGCCGGCCGGCGGGAAAACCTCAAACCGGCCGAGGCCAACCCGCGCTTCGCGTTCGTGCAGGGCGACATCGGCGACCGGGCGGCCGTGGACGCCGCCCTCCGGCAATACGCCATCGACACGATCGTGAATTTCGCGGCCGAGACCCATGTGGACCAGTCGATCCTCAATCCGTACGTCTTCACCGACACCAATGTGCGCGGCACGCACGTCCTGCTGGAGGCGGCGCGCGCGTTCAAGCTGGAGCGCTTCCACCACATCTCCACCGACGAGGTCTACGGCCAGGTCCCGGCCCCGCAGCGCAGCCGGGAGGGCGACCCGTTCGAGCCGCGCAGCCCGTACTCGGCCAGCAAGGCCGGCGCCGAGCACCTGGTCTACGCCTACTTTGTCACCTACGGCGTGCCGGTCACCATCACGCGCGGCTCCAACAACATCGGCCCCTACCATTATCCCGAGAAGGCCGTGCCGCTGTTCACCACCAACGCCATCGAAGACCAGCCGCTGCCGGTGTACGGCGACGGGCTACAGATGCGCGATTACCAGTACGTGCTGGACCATTGCGAAGGCATCGACGTCGTCCTGCACAAGGGCCAGCTGGGCGAGGCCTACAACGTCGCCACCGGCGTCGAGACGCATAACATTGACATGGCGCGCAAGATCCTGGACCTGCTCGGCAAGCCGCACAGCCTGATCAAGTTCGTGCCGGACCGGCCGGGCCACGACCGGCGCTACGCGCTGGACGTGAGCAAGGTCCAGGCGCTGGGCTGGCAGTCGCGCCACACCTTCGACCAGGCGCTGGAGAAGACCGTGCGCTGGTTCGTGGACAACGAGTGGTGGTGGCGGCCGATCAAGTCGGGCGAGTTCCGGGCCTATTACGAACGGCAGTACGCGGCGCGGCTGGCCGCCGGGCGGTAGGCAAAACGGGCGCGATTCGTTGACTCCCCTTCCGCCGGATGATAAAATCCGGCGCATGACCGCTGGTCAGTTCGCGCTGGTTGACCCCGACTTCCGCCGGTGACGGGCCTCCGTGACCGGCCTTTTTTGTTAAGGAGACGAAGCACACCATGACCACCGCCCCCGCTGCCCCTGCATTTTCCAAAGGCCTGGTCGGCGTCATCGCCGCCCAAACGGCGCTGTCGTCGGTGGACGGCCAGAACGGCATCCTGACCTATCGCGGCTACAACATCCACGATCTGGCCGGCCGGACGTCGTACGAAGAGATCGTGCACCTGTTGTTCCTGGGCAAGCTGCCGAACGCGGCCGAGCTGGCCGCCTTCAGCGCCGAGCTGGCCGCGCAGCGCAAGGTGCCCCGCCCGGTGATGGAGCACATCTACGCCGCGCCGCGCAAAGCCACGCCCATGGACGTGCTGCGCACCGCCGTCTCCATGCTCGCCTACTACGATAAGGAGACCGAGGATATCTCCCTGGAGGCCACCCAGCGCAAGGGCATCCGGCTGGTGTCCCAGTTCCCGACCCTGGTCGCCGCCATCCACCGCGCGCGCAAGGGCAAGGAGCCGATCGTGCCCAGGCCCAAACTCGGCCACGCCGCTAATTTGATGTACATGCTGCATGGCGAAGTCAAGACCCCGCTCGAGAACGACGCCATGAACCTGTACCTGGTGCTGCTGGCCGACCACTCCCTCAACGCCTCGACCTTCACGGCGCGCGTGGCCTCGTCCACCAACGCCGACCTGCATGCCGCCGTCACCGCCGCGCTCGGCTCGCTCAAGGGCAACCTGCACGGCGGCGCCGCCGAGGCGACCATGAATATGCTGCTGGAGATCGGCGACAGCGCCGCGGTGGACGCCTTCGTGGATAACGCCTTCGCCACCAAACGCAAGATCATGGGCATCGGCCACCGCATCTACAAGACCGGCGACCCGCGCGCCCAGCACCTGCTCGCCTGGGCCAGCAAGATGGAGGCCGCCCAGGGCAAGGGCCAGGACTACGTCAACATGGCCCAGCGCGTGGAGCAGGCCGTGCTGCGCCACCGCGAGCTGTACCCGAATGTGGACTTCTTCAGCGCGCCGCTGCTCTACTACCTGGGCGTGCCCACCGCGCTGGACACCTGCATCTTCGCCGTCTCGCGCATCGCCGGCTGGACCGCGCACGTCATCGAGCAATACCGGGACGCCACCCTGATCCGCCCGAACGCCGAATACATCGGCGACCGGCAGATGCCGTTTGTGCCGCTGGCGCAGCGCGCGTGAGGCCTCGGGCCCGGCCCGCCGGTTAAGCCAAAGTTAGAAGCGCGCGGCGTTGCCCGCTTCCCGCTTCCGGGCAAGCCCGGTAGAATGCCGCTCATCCTATCCCAGGCCCAGGCGAACTGACTATGCGCGACGGCGACCCTCGCTTTGCCACCTTCCCGCGCCAGCCCGGTCTGGACCAGTTGCGCTGGTTCATCCGGCAGACGGCCGAGGGCCATATGTCGATTGCGGAGTTCCTGCAGGACTTCCGCCGGCTGCACGAGGACGCCGAGCGCGCCGGCGCCCCGGCGTACGCCTCGCCCGAAGAGGCGCGCGCCATCTGGGATGTGCTGTGGGCCGTGGAGTTCTGCGCGCCGGAGGCGACTCCGCTGGACAACCCCGAGGACTGGTATATTCCCGAAGAGGTCCTGGCGATCGTGCAGCGGGCCGCCAAACACCTCGCCAGCTGAACCCGTCGCTCCAACGCCAGGGCGCCGTCCGGTCGGGCGGCGTCCTGCTTTATAATCCCGCGCATGTCACTGCGCCGCCCGGCTGCCGCCCGCTGGCCCGGCCGGCTCCTCCTGGGAGTCGCCGGCCTGGCCGTCGGCCTGGGAGTCATGGGTTACCTCTCCCGGCCACGCCTGGTCAGCCAATCCCCGCCCGCCGACGCCCGCGACGTCTCGCCCCGCGCTCGCCTGAGCCTCACCTTCGACCGCCCCATGCAGGCCGCCTCGGTGGAGGCCGCCCTTCAGATTCAGCCGGCGCTCCCCGGCGCTTTCACCTGGGACGCCAGCGGGCAGACGCTGACGTTCACGCCGCAGCAACCCTGGCCGCTGTCCAGCCCGGTCACCGTCAGCCTGGCCGGCGGCCGCAGCCAGGCGGGCCTGCCCCTGCTCGAGCGCCATGCCTGGACCTTCACCATCGGCCTGGAACGCATCGTCTTCATCAACGCCGCCGGGGAACTGGCCAGCCTCTCCATCGTCGAGGGCGCCGCGCCCCTGACGCTCACCCACACGCCCTACGGCGTGGCCGGCTTCGCCCTGCGCCCGGATGGCGCCCAGATCGTCTATGCGGAGCGCCGCGCCGACGGCGGCGCCGATCTGCGCGCCATCGCGCCGGACGGCTCCGGCGCGGCCGGCGTGCTGGACTGCCCGGACGCCGCCTGCCTCGCCCCGGATTTCTCCGCCGACGGGCGGCGCCTGGTGTATGAGCGTCAGAGGCCGATCCCGGGGGCGGCCGGCGCCACGGCCTTCGGCGACCCGCGCGTGCACCTGTTCGACCTCGCCTCCGGGACCGACCGCGTCCTGGGCGACCCGTCCAACCCGGCGCGCGCGCCGCGCTGGACGCCGGACGGCCGGGTGAGCTTCTACGACGCCGCGCGCCAGGCCGTGGTCGTGCTGGACGCCGACAGCGGCGCGGCCACCTACATCCCGTCCACATCAGGCGAGGCCGGCACCTTCTCGCCCGATGGGCGGTCGTATGTCTACCCGGAGATTACGTTTCTCGAAAACAGCATCACGCTCACGGCCTCCCTGGCCCTGACCGAGAACGTGCCCGTGGTCGTCGCCGGCTTCTACAGCCACCTGCTGAGCGTGGACATCGCCACCAACGCCGTGCAGAACCTGTCCGGCGCGGGAGTTGTGGAAGACGCCTCTCCGGTGTATTCTGTGCGCGGGGACTGGCTGGCCTTCGGGCGCAAGGCGCTGAGCGAGGCGGGCTGGACGCCGGGCCGCCAGCTATGGCAGATGCGCCCGGACGGCTCGGCGGCGCGCCCGCTGACCGACGCGCCGCTCTACAATCACAGCGCCTTTGCCTGGAGCCCGGACGATCAGCATCTGGTCTTCATGCGTTTCAACGCGACGGACCCAACCGAGCCGGCCGAGATCTGGCTCATCAACGCCGACGGCGCCGGCGCCCGCCGGCTGGTGACCGGGGGACATTCGCCGGAGTGGCTGCCGTGAGCGAACTGATCAACCGTTTCGCGCCCGATTTCTCGCTGCCGTCCGTCAACGGCGGGCGCGTGAGCCTGTCCGACTTCCGCGGCTCGTTCGTGGTGCTCACCTTCTGGTCCGCCGAGTGCCCGTGGAGCCGCCGCGCCGACGTGCTGCTGGTCTACCGCGCCCTGAGCTGGGGCCCGCGCGGCGTGCAGATTGTGGGCATCGCCTCCAACGTCACCGAGACCGAGAACGAGATCGCGCACGAGATGGAGCGGCGCGGCGTGCGCTACCCGGTCCTGCTCGACCTTGACCAGAGCGCGGCCAACGCCTATCGGGCCCAGACCACGCCGCACTTCTTCGTGCTCGATAAGCGCGGCATCATCCGCTACACCGGCGCCCTGGACGACGCCACGTTTAAGCAGCCCCGCCCCAAGGTGCTCTATCTCGACCGCGCAGTGACGGCGCTGCTGGAGAACCGCACGCCCGACCCCCAGGTGACGTTGCCCTACGGCTGCGCCATCGTGCGCCAGGCCCCGTCCGAGGCCGATACCAGCCAATCCCCGGTCCCCACCAACCCCACCAAGCCGTAGCGGGTCGTTTCTCGAATTTTGTGTAATTTCCCACCAGCCGGGGCGCACGGCCGTGCGCCCCAACGCTTTGACACAGACATCGGGATACGGCCGCGCCGCCGGCCCGGCAGCCATTTATTGTCGCGCTGCGGCCTGTCAAAAGTCACTGCCCTATCGGAAACAGGCGTGCTATACTGACGTTACATCGCCCATCCCGCGCTTAGTTGCTGCTCAACTCAAGCCAACGCAGCGAGGCTGGCGCATGCCAAAGACGAACGTGAACTGGCCGATCGCGTCACCCGGCACCACCGGGCGCGGTCGGCCTTGTGTTTTCGCCGGCCGGACGGGTTGAAGCGCCGCGTCCGCCCGGCCCTCTCTGCCTGCGGAGGACACCATGGCTGCTTGTCTGGAACGACTGAAGTTCTACCTGCACGAGAACAAGGTCCCGTTCACGGTTCTGCCCCACCGCGAGGCGTTCACGGCCCAGAGTGTGGCGGCGGCCATCCACGAAACCGGCGCGCACTTCGCGAAAGTCGTCATGGCGTGGGTGGATGGCAGGCTGATCATGCTGGCGCTGCCGGCCCCGGCCCACGTCGACTTCGAGCGGGTGGAGCAGATGCTGCACGCGCAGTACGCGCGCGTCGCGCGCGAGGAGGAGTTCAAGCACCTCTTCAAGGACTGCGACGTCGGCGCCATGCCGCCCTTCGGCCATCTGTACAACGTGCCGGTCTATCTGGACCGCACGCTGACCCAGGCGACGGAGATCGTCTTCAACGCCGGCACTCATCAGGACGCGCTCAAGCTGGCGCTGGCCGATTATCTGCGCCTGGAGACGCCGACCATCGTCGACTTCATCGTCCACCCCGTGTCGGCCTGAGGGAGGCGTGCGGATGGAGCTCAAACTCGTCGCGCTCACGAAGCCGGAGCCGGTCAATGTCATCCTCGGCCAGACCCACTTCATCAAATCGGTCGAGGACCTGCACGAGGCGCTGGTCAACGCCGTGCCCGGCATCCGCTTCGGGCTGGCCTTCTGCGAGGCGTCCGGCAAACGCCTGGTGCGCTGGACCGGCACCGACCCGGCCATGATCGAACTGGCCCGCCAGAACGCGCTGGCGCTGGCCGCCGGGCACTGCTTCCTGATCTATCTGGCGGAAGGCTACTATCCCGTCAACGTCCTGAACGCCGTGAAAGCCGTGCCGGAGGTCTGCCGCGTCTTCTGCGCCACCGCCAATCCGGTGCAGGTGGTGTTGGCCGAGACCGACCAGGGCCGCGGCGTGCTGGGGGTGGTGGACGGCTTCCCGCCGCTGGGCGTGGAGGGCGACGACGACATCGCCTGGCGCAAGGGCTTCCTGCGCCAGATCGGCTACAAACTGTGAGCGCGCGGCCGGAGCGTCAGGCCGGCCCGCCCTCCCACCGCCAGATCCGGGCCGACGTCCGCCGCGCCATGCAGGCCGTGCCGCGCGAGCGCTTCGTGCTGCCGGCCGACCAGGCCTTCGCCCAGGCCGATTGCGCCCTGCCGATCGGCTACGGCCAGACCATCTCGCAGCCGTCGCTCGTGGCGCGCATGACGGAACTGCTGGCGCTGCGGCCGGGCGACAAAGTCCTGGAGATCGGCACCGGCTCCGGCTATCAGACCGCCATCCTGGCGCAACTGGGCTACGCCGACGTGTACAGCGTCGAGATCATCCCCGAGCTGGCCCAGGCGGCGGCGGAGCGCCTGCGCGCGCTCGGCCTGACCGGCGTCCACCTCAAAGTCGGCGACGGATACTTCGGCTGGGATGAGCACGCGCCCTACGACGCCATCATCGTCACGGCCGCGCCCGAGCGCGTCCCCCAGCCCCTGCTCGACCAGCTGGCCGACGGCGGGCGCCTGGTGGTGCCCGTCGGGCCGCGCTTCGCCTATCAGAGCCTGCGCCTGATCGTCCGCCACGGGGCCAGCTTCACGGTCACCAACGTCGTCGACGTCGCCTTTGTGCCGCTCATCCACCCGCCCGAACCTGATCCGGACTAGCCGGCGGCCGCCGTCTTTCGTCCGTCGTCTGCCATCGGCCATCTGTTGTCTGTCGTCTGAGGAGCAACCATGAACCGCCTGTCCCCTGAAGAACTGCGCGCATTAGTGGACGTCCACAACGATCTGTGCGTCTCGCTCTACATGCCCACGCATCGGACCGAGACCCGTCAGGACACCATCCGGCTGCGCAATTTCCTGCGCGAGGCGGAGCAGCGCCTGCTGGCGACCGGCGTGCGCGCGCCCGACGCGGATGCGCTCCTGGCCCCCGGCCACGCGCTGCTGGGCGACAGTTTCTTCTGGCGCCACGTCGACGATGGGCTGGCCCTCTTCCTGGCCCCGGAGTTTCAAAGGCACTACGCCCTGCCGCGCGCGTTCCCGGAGCGGCTGGTCATCGGGCGCCGCTTCCATATCAAACCTCTGCTCCCGCTGCTGGGCGAGGCCGGCGCCTTCTACGTCCTGGCCCTCAGCCAGAAGTCCGTCCGCCTGTGGTGGGGCAATCGTTTCGACCTGGAGCCGCTGCCGGCCGAAGGCCTGCCGCGCAGTCTGGCGGAGGCGGCCGTCACGGCCTCCTCACTGGCGACGATCTGCTCCGCCGACCGCGCCAACTCGATTAGCGCGCTCCGCACCTCCAGGATCGCCTGGTTGCGCAAGGCCTGCAGGTCAGCCTCGCTGCTGAGTAGATTGGCCTGGGCTGCGCTCACGCCAGCGGCGGCGTAGCCGCCATCGGCCAGCGACCATGTCAGGCCCGCCGTCAAATCCCAAGAGGAGCGTCCGTCACTCCAGTCCACTTGTTCTTGGGCGGCCTG
>Ga0101944_10001443_pt1 | contig 49446 bp, 44 predicted proteins | sample DewCreD2012metaG_FD_75245 | JGI IMG/M metagenome (GOLD analysis project Ga0101944, IMG submission 75245) | Hot spring sediment bacterial and archeal communities from British Columbia, Canada, to study Microbial Dark Matter (Phase II) - Dewar... ... | reverse complement strand
CTGCACGTACTGCCCGCTTTCCAGCACCTGCTGAATTTTCGCGTCTATTTCCGACTTGATCGAATGATACTGCCGCACGTGTCCGTAGAATGGTACCGCCATTTTCGTCTCCCTTCTCTGCTTTTGTCTTGTCCGTTTCCGAAATTCAGGATTTTCCGATCCATCACGGTTTGCCAAGCGCCTTGCCGAGCCGCGCCGCGACATCCTTCTTCAGCCGCTCAACCGGCGCCGTGGCAAACTCGACGATGTCCAGCCTGTCGTCCCTGATCAGCGGGGTCAAATCCGCCGCAAAGAGCGCCAGCTCTGCCGTGTCCACGCCGTGGCTTTCCAGATACGTGGCGTTCGCGCGCCAGCGGCCGAGCGTTGCAAGATCGTACCTTTTGCCGCCCGCTATCTGGGAGTCGTACACGCCAAGAAGGCCGGCTGACAGATGCTCTGAGCCGCCGACGTTGAAAACCACCTTCTCGGCGTCGGGCAGCCAGTCCAGACCGCGCCAAACTTCGCATCCGTAAAGCCTGTCCGGACGGCGTTCGGGCGGAAGCTGTCTCAATGTTTGGATAAGTTTTACTGCCACAGCCACGTGAGTGTCGTGTTTGTCCGCGAGGTTGTGGGTGTAAACGACGGAGGGCCTTGCGGTCTGGAAGATGGTTTTGAGATCGGAGATGACGTCCGTGTTTCCGGGGTCCTTGACCGCGGAACTTGGATACTTGAGTTGCACGGCGGCAGAGTACGAGCCGAGCATCGCGGCCTGCCGCTGCTCCTGCCACCTCACCTCCTGCATCTGGTCGTTGGTGTAGTTGGCATAGATGCCGGACCGTGGACTGCCGGCGCCATCTGTGCAGACAACGGCCGCAAAGCGTTTTGACGTGTCACGTCTGCACTCAAGGATCCCGTGCATCGCAAGAATTTCCACGTCGTCCTGGTGAGCGCCTACGCCGATGTGAGTCGTCCGCGCGAGGGCGTCCTCCGGCCGTCCGCCGGACGGAACGAAAACTTCCGCATTCGATCTGAGAAATTTCATTGAACCTTCCCTCCGGAAAATCGCCTATTTCCGCCGCCTGATCTGCGGAAGACTTGCGGCCGCGACCGCCTGGCCGACGCGCCGACTTTTTTCGTCCGGAACATGGAGCCGCACGCGCTCGGCCAGCTCGGGAAATTCGTTTTTCAGGATGCGGTTTGCAGTCCGCATCATCTGGTCGCCGCCGGCTCCGGACGTGACGCGGCCGAGAACAAGCACGTGGTCGAAGTCGTAATACTCGGCGTAATAGGGAACCGTGTAGCCGAGATACACTCCAATGGTTTCAAAGATATTCAGGGCTCGGCGGTCTTCGGCATCGGCCAGCTTCTGCGTTTCCCTGAGGCGCTCAGGGACGCTCATTTCCGCCGGATAAGAAAGACCGGCGGCGGGCAGCAGCCTGTTCACGGCCTGCTGTGAAAAATAAAGCGCTCCGACACCTGCGTCGCCGGACCACTCGTCCTTCGGAGCTTCCGGACTGAAATCCACGGGCGCAAAGGCAAGTTCGTCTATCCATCCGAGGAATTTGCCATTCCGGTCAACATAACCGCCGGCCTCGCTCGACCCCATGGCCACCCCGAGCAAGGCGGTTGTGCCAAGCGAAAGCGCGCCCGCCAGAGCGGTCACTTCGCCATCGTTTATCACCTCGAATGGCACGCCCCACTCCTTCGCCATTTCAAGAAACATCGGCTTTACCCGCTGCTGGAAGACGTCAGGCGGAATTCCGCGGAAAAGCGAAGCGATCATCACTCTGTTGTTCACAAGTATTCCCGCGGAACTGCCTCCTATGGCGTCCACTCGGGGAAGATGAGCCGCCGCCTTTTTGAGCCCGCTTCGAATGTGCTGGTAATGATAGTCGGGATCCTTCTGGTTTCTCGGGTCCCACGGCGTTTCATCGCTGAACACCGGTTTGCCGTCAATCACGGCGGCTACCTTGTAATCGCTCGCGCCAAGATCGAACCCGATTCTGCATCCATCCCAGTTGCCGCCCAGCGAGAGGGCGGTTTCATTCTGGGGAGGCATGTCCTCAGGCCGGTGGATCTGGACGGCGAATTGCCTGTCGTAAGCCCGCTGCATTATTTCGACGTCCGCGGACCTTCCGCCTCCGGGCATGTAGGATTCCGAAATATGGCGCGCGAGAAATTCCGGGCCGGAGAAATGGATTTTCCATCCCCCGCGCGACCACAGGAGGAATTTCACATGCCTGTCAACGTAGCGGAGCGTGGCTGAATCGCTGCCGCGGCCCGGCGGAATAATGTCCAGATCCTGCCGGCTGATGTGTCCATCTTCCCGCTCGATTCCCACCAGAACGCGCAGGCCGTCGCCGTGAGCGGCAAGCTGCTCGCGATAGCGCCTGTTGAACAGGACTGCCGGAGTGAAGCCGGGGTCCAGAGGCGCCGCAATTTTCGGTCTGATCCGATTGATGTCCAGTAGGCCGTCAGTCATGGCAGGACTATTTAGCATGCCCCGGCAGGTGTTGCAACGCGATTTGAACCGGCAGCCGGAAATGAGGCGCCATCCTGCAGCACCACTCGATTCATTTCCCGCGGTCAGGACATCAGCGCTGAGTTTCGGCGCGCTCGGAACGCAAACCCTGAGGCGTGGTTCGACGTCATTCCTCCGACACTACCAGCAGGATTGAGTCTTTCGGAATCCAATATGTCCTCTTGCCGGAAACGACAATGATTGCCCGGTCTTCCACCGACTTAAGGGTGCCAGACAACGACACGTCTGTCCCATTAACGCTGTCGGTGATGGGCGGGATGGGCAGCGTGGCGCCGCCGCCGAGGGCATTCCGTTTGAACTGTACCTTGCAGGTCTTGCCAACAGGGAACATTGGCAAGCACCGGATTGCGGCTGCCCCCGCGCTTCCCTCAGCCAGCTTCAGAAAGCGCTGTTGCGGGCGGATTGGCTGGATCGTGTTTCTGCACCCGGCCATGCCCTCAGGGCCTGGGTCGTTTCCGCGCCGTTCCTGTTCGATCTCGACTTGACGCAGGCGTGCCGCGAGCCTGAGAATCTGCTGGATGCGGACAAACGAGAGGACATGTCGGAGTGCCTTGCGCCGCCAGAAGGGAGGGGCATGATGGAAAAGGGGAATGAAATTCCCTCTCTGTCTGACCGCAGCATTCGCCTGATCGTGGTCGTGGCCCTGTGGTCCGCAGCCCTCCTCGCGCCTCTGAGAGTGATGAGCAGGGGATTCGTGCCTCCGGACGACGCCCTGCGGCATTGCGCCAGGGCCGTGTCGGGAAGGCCGTGGCAGGACATCCTGGTGATGAATCCCATCTTCACGGTGGACAGCCATCCAGGATGGCATGCCATCCTCGAAAGCCTGAGGGGCGCAACCGGATGGGGGACAGAGGGGCTTGTTGTCTTTTCTGTGGTGGCACTGGCCTGCGCCTTCGTTGTCATCCCCTCTTTTTTTTATCCTCCGATGGAACTGTGGCTTGCATCCCTGACCGCGGTCTGCGTGATCTCGCCCATCTTCACATGGCGGCTTTTGCTCGGCCGGCCATTTGTGCTGACAATGGCCGGTGTATGTGCATGGCTCATTGTATTTCGGGGAGGGGTTGCCCGTCCATCATGGAGGTGTGCGGCGGGGCTGGCGGCGTTGACTGCGCTGGCGACATGGGCGCATGGGCTCTGGTTTCTGTGGGCACTGGTGGCGCTCTCCATAGCTGCAACCAGCGGACGGCGCGAAACGCTGTTGGCCGCGAGCCTGATGGTGATTGGCGCGATCCTCGGGCTGTGCGCCACGGGCCATCCCCTGAGTTATGCTGTGCAGACCGTGCGCCATGCGGCGATGGCGTTTCAGTCGCCCGGAGGGCCGTCCGCCCTGGCGTACGAATTTCAGCCCATGGGGGCGGAGCAGACAGCTCCGCTGGCCGTGGCCGCAGCGCTGGCTTTTCTGAAAGCCGGTGGAGAGCCCGTGATGATGTTCATCCGACAGCCGGCTTTCGTTCTGGCTGGGGCAGGGTGGAGCTTGGGATGGATATCGGGCCGGTTCTGGTACGACTGGGGGCTTCCCGCGCTGGCTGTCTGGTTCGCATTGGTTTTCGAGCGCCTCGCGCAAAGAGCTGGCGTGACGCGGCTCGGCCGGCTTGGAATCACCGGCGCGGCGGCGTTGCTCTTCTGGCTCGTCGTTTCCTCCGATGTGGACAGCCGCTGGAGCCGCTACAGCCGGCCCGCTGCTCTTGACGCAAAAAATCCGGCGCACTCCGCGTGGCTGCCGGCGCCGGGCGGAGTGCTCTACTCGCATGATATGAAGGTCTTCTACGACACGTTCTACACCAATCCCACAGGGCAATGGCGCTATGTGCTGGGATTCGAGCCGGCCTGGATGCGGCCGGAGGATCTTGCCGTATTCCGGGAGATTCACAGGACACAATCATTCGCGGCTTTTACGCCCTGGGTGCGAAAAATGACAGACCTGGACAGGCTGGCGATTCGTCACGAGTCGGACACTCCTCCACCGATTCCTGAACTTGAGTGGGGACATCCGATTCCCGGTTTGTGGGTAGGGCGTCGAAAGTGAAGCCGGATTTCGCGTTCGGGGAATGCCGTACCATGCGGGTCTCATATCCGGGAAGCCGGGGACTGTTGTGCTTTGCGTGACCCGCTGAACAGGCATCATCCTGCAGTGAGAGAATGCAGGATGTCCCGGGGGATGCCGCGTAACAAGCCGGGCGGCAGAGTGCTCGCTTTTTTTTGTGTTTGTTCGCTCGAGCCGCATCGTGTATGTCACAGCATGACTTTCCGACAGGTTATGCAATCCGGCCATCTCTCAAACGCAAAATCCTGGCTGAACAACAGCATGATGAATCTCCTGATTGATTACTATCCGGAGATACAGTTCCGCCCTTACGGAACAGGCTGCACGCTGGACAACACGGTTCCCTGGATAAGGGATCTGGATCTCGGCTATGTCTGCATCTACGCGAAGGGCCACAGCGGATACACGACATGGAAGAGCGCCCTTGGAACACATCACAGAATGCTCGGAAGGGATATGCCGGCCTTTTTTCGAGAGGTCGCCAGCCGCGCTGGATGCAGGCTGATCCTGTACTACAGCGGGATGCTCGACGGCATCGCAGGGTTGCGTCACCCTGACTGGATCATGAGGGATTTCGAGGACAAGCCGAAAAGTTTCTTCGGAGAATTCAGGAGCTTCTTCTCCTACGGAATCTGTCCGCGCAGCCGTTACTGGGAGGATTGGGTTTCGGTCCATCTGAAGGAGCTTTTCTCTTCCTGCGATCCGGATGGAATCTGGGTGGACGGCGACTGGGCCGGGCCGTGTTTCTGTCCGCGGTGTCAGGAGGCTTTTCGGAAGGCGACGAGGTGGGACGGGCGCTGGGAGGAGATGAAAAGGCGGCCGGATTTCATGCAGGAGTACTCGAGGTTCTGGCTTCAGACTGAGCACGAATGGCGGATGCGTTTCAGCGCCGAAGTGAGGCGTCTGAAGCCCGATGCGGTTTACAGCGCAGGAAACGTCAGTCCGAGACGCGAGTTTGCCGGGCCGTTCGACTGGCGGAGCGGCGACTTTTTTTCGCCAGGCTTTTTCAATCTTGCGCCGATGGCCCAGATGATGCGCTGGTATGCCACGCTGGACCTGCCGGCGGACGCCTACATCTGCGATACAAGTTTCACCCATGCGCGCAAGCATGTCCGCAGCCGAACAAAGACTGCGCAGCGGATGATGCAGGAGGCCGCAACCGTGGCTTCGGCTGGCGGGCGGGTGGGCTACTGGACGTATCCCCAGGGAGACGGGGCGCTGATGCCGTCCCGGATGCGCAAGGCGATCGCGGTCCGGCGCTTTCTGAAGGAGCGCGAGCATTTGTTCCTCGGCAGCATGCCTGTGGCATGGACCGGCATTGTCTCGACGGATGATTCTGTCCAGAGGTTCATCGGCGGGGAGGGGATTCAGGGCGCCCACAAGGCGCTTGCCGCGCTGCATCGCTCGCCGCTCGTCATGGATGACGGAGCCCTTGGGCCGGACATGCCATGGGATCTGCTTGTCGTGCCTGAGGAGGCTCGAATGAGCGACAGGGCTGCGGAGCGCCTTGCCGCGTTCGTTGAACGCGGGGGCAAACTTCTGACGAGCGGCAGCACCATCCGCGTGAAGGCAGTGCAGGATTTGCTCGGCGCCTTTCCCGTTGAAGGAGAGGCGGAGGCCGACGGGCACGTTTTCCTGCGTGATGAGCCGTTCGGGGAGCCGACGGGGATTGACTGTCCGTGGGATCGGTTGGAACTGAAAGGCGCTGAGGAACTCTATCCGCTCTATCGGTCGTGGGATTCGCGCAATCCGGAATGCCGCAATCTGGACAATAACTGGCCGATGCACGGGCACGTTGACGAGCTCGATCCGGAACCGGCCGGATGTCCCGCGGCGGTCGCGCGCAGGATCGGCAAAGGCATGATGATTCACATAGCGACCGGGATTTTCGCCTTCTACCAGCGATTCGGCGACCCGCAGATCCTGAGGTGGCTGCGTGAAGTTCTCAGCATCCTCCAGCCGCGGCCATTCTTCAGCACTGATGCGCCGAGCTGGGTGGACGTGTCTCTGAGACGTTCGCGGGATGGCAGCCTGCTCGTTCATTTTGTCAATCAGAACCCCGGCAGAGACATTTCGAGGCTCCACGCCGACGACGTATGGGTGGACGAGATACCCGAGACGGGGGGATTCAGGGCCGCGCTGCGGGTTTCGGAAAGGCCGAAGACGGTCGTATTCGAGCCGGGCGGGATTCGGGTGGACTGGAGCTTTTCGGACGGTCTCCTCGAGTTTGCGGTTCCTCGTTTTCATATCCACGGGGCGATTGTGGCGGATGGCGTTTGACTGGCGAAGCTGCCCCTGTTTTGACATAGCTCCGAACACGAGCCACCACCGGCTTTCTTTCTAAACAGGATCTCCGGCGGAGTCCACGGGGCTCGCGGGTTGCGCTTGACCAATGCGAACGGCATCATGAACACTGTGCGCTTCCGTCCCCTGCTCGTGACGCGAGAGGAGGGCTGCGGATTTTTTCGTGTCGCGTCTTGAGGAATGATATGTTATCGGATGTCAGCGAGCCATGACGACAGCCCTTGCGACAGATCTCAATCGGGTCATACAGAACCATGCGCCGCATGTGTTCGACATGCTATCTGGGCTGGGGCGAGAATTGTACTACCCAAAAGGCATTCTCACCCAGTCGGCGGAAGCGAAGCAGAAGGCGCGGCGGCACAATGCCACGATCGGAATTGCGAGGGAGAAGGGCAGGGCAATGCACCTCGGCTGCGTGATGCGGCAGTTTGCCGGGACCGATCCGGACGAGGCACTGCCGTATGCGCCGTCCTTCGGACTGCCGGAACTCAGAGAGAAGTGGCGCGAGCATCTGCTGAGCGCCAATCCTTCGCTGGCCGGCAGGCCGATGAGCCTGCCGGTTGTGACAAGCGGTGTAACGCACGGGCTCAGCATTGCATCGGATCTTTTTGTTGACCCGGGCGATACGGTTCTTGTTCCCGACAAAGTCTGGGGCAATTACATGATGGTCTTCCGCGTCAGGCGCGATGCGCGAATCGTCGGGTACCCTCTCCTCGATGAGGGGAGGAAGGGCCTGAATCTCAGCGGGTTTGCGGAGGTCGTGAAGGCCGAGTCCTCCCGCCAGAAGCTTGTGGTTGTGCTGAATTTCCCGAACAACCCCACTGGTTATTCTCCAACAGCCGCCGAGGCGCAGGCGCTGTGCAAAGAGCTTATTGCAGCGGCGGATCGGGGATGCAGAGTGGTGGCGATATGCGACGATGCGTATTTCGGCCTGTTTTACGATCCGGAAGTCTTCAGGGAGTCGGTTTTCACGCTTCTCGCAGGTCAGCATCCCGCGCTTCTTGCGGTCAAGCTCGACGGCGCGACGAAAGAGGATTTTGCATGGGGCCTGAGAGTGGCGTTCGTGACGTTCTCCTCGACGGGTGGAGAGCCGGTGCATGATGCGCTTGAGAAAAAAGCGGCCGGCTGCATAAGAGGAACCATATCCAACTGCTCGCACGCCTCGCAGAGGATTGTCCTGAGGGCGATGAACGATCCGGCCTACGAGAGAGAAAAGCGCGAAAAACTCGATATTTTGCGCGCCCGTGCAGAAAAAGTCAGGCGGACGCTGGCCGATCCGCGCTTCGCCTGGCGCGCGGCCGACGTCCCGGCGTCGTCGCATCCGACGATCGCGGCGGCGCTGGCGCGGGTCGGCGGCGCGCGGGACGACGACGTGGTCTGGGACCCGTTCGTCGGCGCGGGCGCGGAGCTGCTGGAACGCGCGCGCCTCGGCCCGTACGCGCGCCTGATCGGCACCGATATCGACGAGCGGGCGCTGGCGGCGGCGCGCCGCAACGCCGCTGCGGCCGGCGTGCCGCTGGAGCTGGCGCGGGCGGAGGCGACCGCGTTCGCGCCGCCGCAACCGCCGACGCTCGTCCTGACCAACCCGCCGATGGGACGCCGCACCGGCGGCCACCGGACCCTCGACGCGCTGCTCGAACGGTTCGTGGAAAGCGCCGCGGACCGGCTGGCGCCGGGCGGCCGGCTGGTCTGGATCGCCCCGCGACCGCAGCGCACCGACGGATCTGCGCGCGGCGCCGGTCTCCGGCTCGAAACGAGCCGCCCGCTGGACATGGGCGGGTTCCGCGCCGTGCTGCAACGCTGGCGCAAGCCGTAGCCGGCCGGAGCCGTCCGTGCCGCCGGCCGTTCCAGCGTGCGCCCGCCGAAGGGTCGCGGTGTCGTCGCGGGCGCCCGCGCCGGCGGCGGCGCCCCGGCCGACATCACCCGGGACGGGCGAGGCGGGAAAGCAAGCGGGCGGCGAGCCGCGCGGTGCGCCCGTCGTCCCGCGCCGGGCACAACTCCACGACGTCGGCGCCGACCAGCGCGCGGCCGTCGAGCAACTCGTCGAGAAGGTCGAGCAGCTCGAGATACGACAGCCCGTCGGGCTCCGGCGTGCCGACACCCGGGCCGCAGCCGGGGTCGAGCGCGTCGAGGTCGATCGTCACGTAGAGCTGACGGCCCAGTCCGGGCAGCACCGGGGCGAGGCCGCGCGACCGCAGGGCGTCGCGGGCCAGCAGCCGGGCGGGGGGAGTCCCCGTCCGCTCCAGGAGGCCGGTCGCGCCGTCGGCGCCGGGGCCGTAGACCTCGCGCAGCTCGTCGTGCAGGCCGGAGCGGATCCCGAGCTGCACCAGCGGGTGACCGCGCTCGAGCGCGCGGCGCATCGCGCAGGCGTGGTTCCACGGCGTCCCCTCGTAGTCCGCCCGCAGGTCGGCGTGCGCGTCGAACTGCACGACGGTCACCGCGGCCGGGTCGTCCCACGCCTCGAGTGCCGCGGGGGTCACGGTGTGTTCGCCGCCGACCACCAGCGGCAGCCGGCCCGCCGTCCGCGCCTCGCGGACGTGCCGCGCCACCTCGCGCCGCATCGCCGCGGGGTCGCACAGCGTCCGCGGATGCGCCTCGACCCACGTCCAGTCCGCGGGCGGCGCGGCGCCGTGGCTCGCGTCGTGCGCGTCGAGCGCGGCGAGGTGTTCGGCGACGGTCTCGGGGCCGAAGGCGCAGCCCGGGACGAACGACGCGGTGGCCTCGTAGGGCGCCGCGACGAACGTCACCGGCCGGCGCGCGGTGGACATCGGCGTCATTCCCCGCAGCTCGCCCGGGGGAACCGCTGGCGATGGGCCAGCGCGAGGACCCGCAGGCCGAGCCGCGCGGCGACGAAGGCCGGCAGGATGTCGCCGGAGCGCGGCAGGAGCCCGGTCAGCTCGGCCCCGATCACGCGCCGCCGCCGGAACAGCTCGTCGAGCAGCCGCGTCAGGTCGGCATAGGCCAGCCCGCCGGGCTCCCGGTTGCCGGGCATCGGCAGCGCGGCGGGGTCGAGGACGCCGACGTCCAGCGAGAGGTAGACGATCTCGGGCAGTCCCCGCACCAGCTCTTCGGCCGGCGCCGGTTCGCACCGCGGCCGCGCGGCCAGCCGGCGGGCCGGCGGGCCGGCGACGTCCCGGAGCGTCGCCCATTCGAGCGCGGCGGCCGAGGCGAGGCGCCAGCCCGACGAGCGGACCGGCACCAGCTCCGCGCAACGGCGCACGGCCGTGCGCGGGGCGGCGCGCAGGCCGCACCAGGCGTCGTCGCCGCCCAGCGCGCCTTCCAGGCGGACGACGCCGGTCTCGCCGAGACGCCGCAGGCCGCGGGCGGTGCCGGCCAGGATCGTCGCTTCGCCGCCGAGCACGAGCGGGAAACGGCCGGCGCGCGCCTGCTCCTCCACCGCCCGCCCGAGCGGTTCGAGCGGCTCGTCGTCGGAGGCGTAGGAGAACTCGAGCGGCGGGAGGGTGGCCAGGCCGCGGTCGGTCGGGTCGCGGCCCAGTTCCAGGTCGTAGGTCTCGACCTGGGCCGAGGCGGCGACGATCTCGGCGGGGGCGACGCGGGCGCCGGGCGCCTCGGCGGCGGACCGGTCGAACGGCGCCGGGATCACGACGGCCCAGGCTTGCTCCGGCTCGACGGACGGCGCAGGATCGAGAAACCGGCCGACGTGCATCGGAACCGCCTCCGGACGGGCCAGCCCTAGAACAGCAGCACCGCGGCGGTCACGACCGTGGTCCACCGTCCGTTCTTGTCGCCCTCCGCGCTCTGCGCGATGCTGCGCGTGCGGACGATCCGGCCGCTCATCCGGTAGATCTCCCGCCGTTCGTCGTAGTCCTTGTCGGGGTCGAACTCGATGCCGAGGGTCGAGGCGAGCATGGTGGCGGCGAGGTCTTCGGCGTAGTCGCCGGCCTTCTTCGCCGTCTGCCCGAACGCGTGATGCTCCGAGAGGTAGCCGAAGGCGGCCGGGTCGGCCGGCGTGGCCAGTCCGACGGCGCAGGTGATCAGGCGGTTCGGCTCGTCCGTCTCGCACTGGCTCATCACCACGAAGGTGATCTCTCCGGGATGAAGGCGCTGCAGGCCGCGCTCGCGGCTGACGACCACCGCGCCCGGCGGGAAGATGCTCGAGACGCGGACGAGGTTGAGCGGCGCGATGCCGGCCCGGCGGAGCGCCAGCTCGAACGACTGCAGCCGCTGGCGGTGCACGCCGCACCCCTTGGTGAAGAACACGGCGCGCGGGACCAGCGGCAGCGGCAAGGCGCGCGGCGCCGGATTCGCGGCCGGTGCGACGATCCGCGGGCTCTCCGGACAGGTCGCGGCGGCTCCGGCTTCCTCCTGCGCCGGGGCCGCTGCCTCGTCTCCCTTCCCCTTCCTTCCGCGTCCCACCATCGCAGCACCTCCCTCGGGGCCCTTCTGCCATCAACCGCCGGTCGGTGCAACAGGAAACCTCTGCCCGCTCCGCCGGCTGGACGGCCCGACCGTCCCCGCGCGCGATCCTCGCGAACGAAGAATGCGATGAACGGGAACCACGCCCCGGTGCGATCCATCCCCACCGCGAGCGGCGCGGCCGGGCTTCCGCGTCAGGGCGCGTCCACGCCGCCGTCGGCGCCGTTCCCGATCCCCGCCTCGTCCGGCGTGAGCAGCGTGATCGTCATGTAGGCCTGCCGGGCCCCGAGGAACCGTTCGAGCCCCTGGATCTGCAGTCCGGTGAACAGGTCGGAGACGCAACGGACCGCGTCGTCGCAGGCGCGCGGCAGGTCCTGCTTGCCGGGCACGATCCGCAGCTCGCGCACCGACCCGTCCTCGGTGATCATCAGCATCGCGTCGAACGCCTTGGGGATCCCGCCCGAACGGCAGCCGCGCTCGCGCACCGGCTGCTCGAAGCACTTGCGCAACTCCGGCTTCTTGAGGTCCACCGCCGCCTTCACCAGCGGTGTCTCCTCCGGCTTGATGTTGTGCACTTCGCCCACGGCCGCCGAGACCCGGGATTCCTTCCACAGCCGCTCGACGGCGGGGTCGATCCCGCCGGCGGAACCGGCAGTGTCGGACGTGCTCTTGCCCGCGGTGGGAGTCGTGCAGCCGGCGGCGGCGGCAACCGCCGCGAGCGCGAGGAGGCCGAGGATGCGCGTCATGGCGTCTTCTCCCGCCCGGCGCGACCGGCGGGACGTCCGCCGCCTGCCGCCGGGTCGGGCGACAGTCTGAACGTGCCGCAGCGGCGAAGTCAACCGCGACGCGGGTCCCAGCGCAGGAGTTCGCACGGCAACGCGCCGTTGCGCAGCGGCAGCCGTGCGTCGGGCCGCCGCCGGAACGCCCGGGCCAGCCCGGGGTTGCCCGACAGGACGATCGTCACCCAGCCCGCCGGGCGCAAGGCGCGGGCCAGCGCCCGGTACAGGGCGTCCAGCGCGCCGCGCCCCGGAGCCAGCCGTTCCCCGTAGGGCGGATTGCAGACCACCATGCCCGACGTCTCCGGCGGCGCGAACCGGCGTGCGTCCGCCGTCGCGACCCGCACCAGTCCGCCGACCCCCGCGGCGGCGGCGTGCAGTTCGGTCGCCGCCGCCGCCTCCGGGTCGCGGTCCGACGCGCGGATCGGCGGGCGCGCGGCGCGCCCGGCCGCCGCCGCCCGCTCGTCCGCCTCCTCCAGCAGCGCCCGCCAGGCGCGCGCCTCCGCCTCCCCGAACGACGGCCAGCGCTGGAAGCCGAACGCGCGGCCGCGGCCGGGCGCCCGCTCCGCCGCCCAGAGCGCCGCCTCGATCGCGATCGTGCCGGAGCCGCACAGCGGGTCGCACAGCGGCCGTCGGCGGTCCCACCCCGACCACAGCACGATCGCCGCGGCCAGCGTTTCCCGGAGCGGCGCCTCGGTCGCGCGCCGGCGCCACCCGCGACGGTGCAACGAGACGCCCGAGCTGTCGAGGAACAACGTGCCCGCGCGCCCGTCGAGCAGCAGCACGATCCGCACGTCGGGGTCGCGCGGGTCGACGTCGGGGCGCGCCCCGCGCCGCTCGCGCATCCGGTCCGCCGCCGCGTCCTTCACCCGCAGCGCCGCGTACCCGCTGTGGCGCACGCCGGGCGCGCGCCCCTGGGCCGCCACCGCGAACGTCGTGCGCGGCGTGAGCAAGTCCTCCCAGCGCACGTCGTACGCCCCCGCGTACAGGTCGTCGGCGGACGCGACCGGGAAGCCGGCGAGCCGCAGCAGCACGTGGTTCGCGCTGCGCAACCACAGGTTGGCGCGCCGGCCCAGCTCGGCGGGTCCGCGGAACGCCACGCCGCCCTCGGTCGGGCGGACGTCGGCCGCGCCCAGCGCGCCCAGTTCGCGGGCCAGCACCGGCTCGGTGCCGCGCGCCGCCGTGGCCAGCCAGCTCGAACCGCCGCTCATCCGTCGCGCGGCCCGGGCGACGTCGGGCCCCCCGCGAAGACCAGGCGGCGCTGCGGCACGAACGTCCCCGTGCCCAGCGCCACCAGCCGGCCGGTCTCGTCGTGGACCCGCATCTCGCACACGTCCAGCGTGCGGCCGGGACGCAGGACGCGCCCGAGACCGAACAACGCGCGCCGCTCGACGTGTTCGAGGGTGTGGACGCGGAACTCCGCCGTCGCCACCCAGCACCCGTCGTGTCGGGCCGCGCTGGCGAACCACCCGGCGATGTCGACCAGCGTGGCGATCACCCCGCCGTGGATGCCGTGCAGGGCGTGGTCGAGCTGCGGGTTGTAGGGCAGGTCGACGCGCGCCACCCCGGGCTCGGGGTACGACAACGTCATGCCGAAGCAGCGCGCGATCGGCGCGGCGTTGAACTCCCGGACCAGCGCGGCCTCGCGCTCCGTCATCCCCGACCTCCCCGCCGCCGCGCCGGCGCGACGGCGCCGGCAGGCTGCCACGGGGACGCGCCGCGAGGCAACCGGCGGGGCGCCGGGGGCCGGCGGTGCGAGGGACGCGCCCCCGGCGCGCGACGCCGGTTGCCTGCGGACGGGGCGGCCGCTATGCTCCGATCCGTGCTCGCGCGCGGTGCCGTCGCTCTCGCCTTCGCCGCCGGGATCGCCCTGGCCCAGGCCGGCTGTCCGCCCGACCTGCCGGTCTGCGACCCGGACCCGGCGGACAACGTCTGCTTCGGCGACGGCGACTGCGTCCTGGCCTACTGCGCCACGGACTGCTGCTACTGCCCGATGGCCTACTCCCGCCGGCAGCTCGACGGCACCTGGTGCCTGACCGAGTACGGGACGACGACGCCGATCGCCGACTGCCTGCGAGGTCGGACGGAGCGGTGCGCCGGTCATGCGCCGTGCGTCTGCGCGTACAACGTCGAGGCCTGGTGCGACGCGGGCCACTGCAACATCCGTGCGCCGCGCCCGTAGGGGCGTTGCGGGACATCCGGGCGGCCGGGCGAAGAGAGGAAGGGAACGTGCTGCGCAGGAGCCTGATGCTGTCGCTGGTGCTGTCGATCGGCTGCAGTTGCTCGCGGCCGCCTCGCGTCGCGGAGCCGCGGCCCGGCGGCGACGCGGGGATCGGCGGACCCGCGGACGCGGCGGAGCCGCCGCCGCGGGATGCGGCGCCGCCGCCCGAGGTCGCCGGGGAGCCGCCGGATTCCGGGGCGCCGCTGCCGCCCGAGGTGGCGGGCGACGACGAACACCCGGTGCGGATCTTCTTCGACGAGGGCAAGGCCGAGGTGCCCGCGATCGCCCACGCCCTGCTCGATGCCGTCGCCGAACGGCTGCGCCTGCGCCCGACCGAGGTGCTGCGGCTCGTGGGGCACTGCGACGCCCGCGAGAAGCCCGGCGGGGCGATGGAACTGTCGCGCCAGCGCGTCAACGCCGTGCGGCGCTACCTGGAGGAGCACGGCGTCGATACCAACCGGTTCTTCGTCGATGCGCGCGGCGATTTCCAGCCCGCCGGGGACAACGAGACTCCGGAGGGGCGGGCGGCGAATCGGCGCGTCGATTTCGTGTTCGAGCAGGGGATGATGTCGGCGCCGTGAGGCGCCGCGGCGCTCAACGGTCGGCCAGGATCGCGCGCAGCACGCCGGTCATCACGGCGTCGTACACCCGGCGGTTGCCGCGGTGGAGCAGGTCCAACGCCGCCGCCTCCGGCCCGACCGGCACCACGCCGGCGTCGGTCTCGACGGCGCGCACGATCGCCTCCGCGACCCGCTCGGGACGCGCCCCGAACCGCGTCATCATCCGGCCGATCGCGTCCCGCGTCTCCTCGGCGCTCCGGCCGCGCGCGCCGCTGACCATCCGCAGGGCGCGGCCCATCCCCGTCGCCACCACGCCGGGACAGACGACCGTCACGCCGATGCCGTGGCGCGCCGCCTCCAGTCGCAGCGAGGCGGACAGGCCGAGCACCGCGCTCTTGACCGCGCCGTAGGCCGTCGAGGCGGGCAGGGGGCCGAGCGCGGCCATCGAGGCCACGTTGACGATGTGCCCGCCCCCGCCCTGGCGGATCATCGCCGGGTAGAAGAAGTGGCAGCCGTGGATCACGCCCCAGAGGTCGACGTCCACGATCCGGCGCCAGTCCTCGAGCTGCATGTCCTCGAGCAGGCCGTTGATCGCGATGCCGGCGACGTTGCACAGCACGTCGACGCGACCGAACACTCCGTAGGCCTCGTCGCGGAAGCGCGCGACGTCCTCGGCCCGCGCCACGTCGAGCGGGCGCGCCAGGACCCGGCGGCCCGCCGCGCGCAGTTCGTCCGCCCCGCGGGCCAGCCCCGCCGCATCGATGTCGGCCAGCGCCAGGTGGGCGCCCCGGACGGCGAAGGCGGCGGCCGCGGCGCGGCCGATCCCGCTGGCCGCGCCCGTGATCGCCACCGTCCGTCCCGCGAAGTCGCGCATCGCCGGCCCCTCCGTCGCCGCCGCGACTGTAGCCGCTCGGGGCGCGGAGGTCCATGCCGCCGCGGCGACATCTCGCCCGCCCGGCGCGCGAGGGACACCCGCGCGGGCGCGGCCGATTCCCCGCGACACCCGCACGGCGGGCCGGATCGGCCCGTCGACCCCGACGACGACCGCGACGGCGGCGACGACCCCGGCGACGACCCCGACGGCGATGACGCCTCCGGTCGAGGCCCGCGGCACGGGAGCGGGATCCCGATTCCCGCCGGGATTGCCTCGGGCCCCGAACGCGGCGTACGCTCATCGGCGGCGCGCCCGCGAGGCCGGCGGGGAACGGGCGCGGCCGAAGGTCCGTCCGGTGTCGTCCGCAGAGACCGTTCCACCCGCGAACCTGGCGGCGCTGGTCCACAGCGACGAACTGGCCCGGTTCGACTACGGGGACGACCACCCGTTCAAGCCGCTCCGGGCGCGCACCACGCTCGAACTGTGCGCGCGCTACGGGCTGCTCGACGGCCCCGGCGTCGTGCGGATCACGCCGGAGGCCGCGGATCCCGGCTACCTGGAACGGTTCCACGACCCGGCGTACCTCGCCGTGCTGCGACGGGCCAGCGGCGGCGTGCACGACGTGGCGGCGCTGGCGCGCGGGATCGGCACCGAGGACTGCCCGGTGCTGCGGGGCATCTGGGAGTTCTGCCTGCTCGCCACCGGCGCGACGCGGGCCTGCGTCGAGGCGGTGCTGGACGGTACGGCCCGGCGCGCCTTCAGTCTGGTCGGGGGCTTCCACCACGCCTTCCGCGGTCGCGCCGAGGGGTTCTGCTACGTCAACGACGTCGGCGCGGCGATCGAGGATCTCCTGGCCCGGGGACGGCGGGTGGCGTACGTCGATCTCGACGCCCATCACGGCAACGGCGTGCAGGACGCCTTCTACGCCGAGGACCGCGTGCTCAAGATCTCGCTGCACGAGTCGGGGGCGACGCTCTACCCGTTCGGCGGCGCGGAAACCGAGCTCGGCGCCGGACGCGGTTTCGGCTTCAACGTCAACGTGCCGCTGCTCGAACGGACCGACGACGAGGTGTACCTCGAGGCGTTCGAGGCGCTGGTGCCCCCGCTGCTCGCGGCGTTCCGGCCGGACGTGGTGGTGGCGGAGCTGGGGGTGGACGCACACGTCTCGGACCCGCTGTCGCACCTCCGATTGACCAGCGGGGCCTACTACCGTCTCGTCCAGCGACTCTGCGCCGTCGCCCCCCGCCTGGTCGGGCTGGGCGGCGGCGGCTACGACGTGTTCCGCGCCGCCCGCTGCTGGACGCTGGCCTGGGCGGCGATGGCCGAACGGGAGCCGCAGGACGGATACGCCGGGCTGGTGGGCGGGATGATGTTCGGGTCGGAGAACGACGGCCTGTTCGACCGGCCGGCGCCGACGACCGGGCCGGCGAAGGAGCGGGCGCAGGCCGAGGCGCGCCGGGTGATCGAGTTCCACCGGCGGAGCGTCTTCCCGCGGCTCGGGGCGACGCCGCCCTGAAGCGGCGCCGCGCGTTGCCTTCCGACCGCGGACCCGCTACAACCGCCGCGCGGCGGAGGCCCGATGGAGCCCGGGCGGAAATACGGCAGCTACGTCCTGGTCGACCGGCTCGGCCAGGGCGGTATGGGTCAGGTCTGGCGCGCCCGCCACGAGATGCTGGGTCGCGTCGCGGCCGTCAAGCTGATCCGTTGGGAGATGCTGGGCGCCGACGAGGAGCGGGCGCGGCAGTTCCTGCGGCGCTTCGAGCGCGAGGCGCGGGCCACCTCCCGGCTGCGCTCGCCCCACACCGTCGCCGTCTACGACTACGGCGTCGCCGCCGACGGCACGTTCTACTACGCGATGGAACTGCTCGAGGGGCGGAACCTCGAGGAGCTGGTGCGCCGGCACGGCCCCGTGCCGCCCGAGCGGGCCGTCCATTTCCTGGCGCAGGCCTGCGACTCGCTGGCCGAGGCGCACGCGCAGGGGTTGATCCACCGCGACGTCAAGCCCGCCAACCTCTACGCCTGTCGCCTCGGCCTCCAGCACGACTTCGTCAAGGTGCTCGATTTCGGCCTGGTCAAGCCGATCCCCGGCTCGGGTCTGCTCGACACCTCCCTCACGATCGACGGCACCGCCCTCGGCTCGCCCGCCTTCATGCCTCCCGAGGTGGCGGAAGGCAAGCGGACGATCGACGCGCGCGCCGACCTCTACGCCCTGGGCTGCGTCGCGTACTGGCTGCTGACGGGGCAGTACGTGTTCGACGGCGACTCGCCGCTGCAGGTCATCGCCCGGCATCTCACCGCGGCCCCTCCGCCGCCTTCGTCGCGCACGAAGGCGCCGATCCCGCCGGCCCTGGAGACGCTGGTGCTCGAGTGCCTCGACAAGGACCCGGGCGGCCGGCCGGCCGGCGCCCGCGAGCTGCTCCAGCGGTTGCGGAGCCTGGACCTCGACGCGGCGTGGACGCCGGAGCGGGCCGAGGCGTGGTGGGCGGAGCACGAGCCGGAAGCGGTGCGGCCCTTGCCGCCGGCCGACGAGAGCGATGCCGCGCTGCCGAAAGCCGCGCCGCCCGCCGGCCGGGCGGGCGTGCCGATCGATGTCGAATCCTCGCCCGCCGCGCCGGCCGCCGAATCCGCGCCGGACCCCGCGCCGCGCCCCGGCGAGCGCCGGGTGTCGGAAGCGCAGCGCGAGCGGGCGATCGAGGCGCTGCAGGAGCAGTACGTGCAGAGCCGCATCGGTGCCACGGAGTTGGGGCGGCGGGTGCGCCTGGCGGAGAGCGCCGTCGACTCTTCGGACCTCGACCGTTTGCTGGCCGACCTCCCCGAACTGCCGGGGGCGCTGGCCCGCGCGGAGCCGGCGGCTCCGGCGGCCGCTCCGTCGCCGTCCCCCGCCGCGGCCCCGGCGGGAGCCGGCCATCCGATGCTCGCGCCGGTCGAGGTGCCGGTGGACGAGTCGGGCTGGTACGTCGCGGTGTTCGGTGGGAAGGAACGCAAGGGCGAGTGGTACGCGCCGCGGAGGATCCGCATGGCCGGCGTGTTCGGCGGCGTGGTGCTCGACTTCCGCGAGGCGAAACTGCAGCCCGGCATGACGACGGTGCAGGCGCTGGCGACCTTCGGCGGCTGCGAGATCGTGGTTCCCCCGGGGCTCCACGTGGACATCAACGGCGTGGCGATCTTCGGCGGGTTCGACGAGACGGCCGGTTCGAGCGGTCCGCCGCCGTCGGGGGCCACGCCGTGGCTCCGCATCCGGGGGCTGGCGATGTTCGGGGGAGTCGAAGTGCGGGTCGCGGAACCCGGCGCGGCGCTCGGGCGGGGCCACGCGCTGCATCGCCTGCCGCCCCGCCGGCGACGGCGGCTCGACGGGCGGGACGGCGAATGAGGCGGGAGGGACGACGATGAGGAACGCGACGCTGCGGGAGAGGTTGCGCTACGCCTTCGACAACAGCATGGCCCGGGGCCCGGTCGCCCTGATCGGGTGGCTGGCGCTGATCTCGCTGGCGCTGATCCTGGTCGTCGCCGGCCTCGTCGCGCTGCTCGGCGTCGCCCCGGAAGGGATCTCGCCCACCGGCGAGTCGGCCGGTCGCCCCGGGTTCCTGGACCTGGCCTGGTTCTCGTTGATGCGCACGCTCGACGCCGGCACGATGGGCGGCGATACCGGAAGCTGGGTCTTCCTGCTGTCGATGTTCGCCGTGACACTCGGCGGCGTGTTCATCGTCAGCACGCTGATCGGCGTGCTCACCAGCGGGATCGAGAACAAACTCGACGAGCTGCGCAAGGGCCGCTCGAAGGTGGTCGAACAGGACCACACGCTGATCCTCGGCTGGTCGCCCAAGATCTTCTCGATCGTCAGCGAACTGGTGATCGCCAACCAGAACCGTCGGCGCCCGCGGATCGTGGTCCTCGCCGACAAGGACAAGATCGAGATGGAGGACGAGATCCGGGCCAAGGTCGGCGACACCAGGAACACCCGGGTGATCTGCCGCACCGGCCACCCGATCGATCTCGGCGACCTGGAGATCGTCAACCCGCACGGCGCGCGGTCGATCATCGTACTGGCGCCGGAGGAGGGCGACCCGGACTCCCACGTGATCAAGGTGATCCTGGCGATCACCAACCATCCCAACCGGCGGCGCGAGCCGTACCACATCGTGGCCGAGATCCAGGACGAACGGAACCTGGAGGTGGCGCGGATGGTGGGGCGGGACGAGGCGCAGCTGGTGGTGACGGGCGACCTGATCGCGCGGATCATCGTGCAGACCTGCCGCCAGTCCGGCCTGTCGGTCGTGCACACCGAGCTGCTCGACTTCGGCGGCGACGAGATCTACTTCCAGGAGGAGCCGAGCCTGGTCGGCCGGAGCTTCGGCGAGGCGCTGTTCGCCTACGAGGATTCCTCGGTCATCGGGCTGCGCACCGCCGGCGGCCGGATCCTCCTCAACCCGCCGATGGACACGCCGATCGGCCCGGGAGACAAGGTGATCGCCGTCTCCGAGGACGACGACAGCGTCGTCCCGTCGCACCGGATCACCGACTGGAACCGCTACGCGGAACAGCTCGGCATCGACACCGCCGCGATCCGCCAGCCGCCGAAGCCGTCGCCGCATCCCGAGCGCACGCTGATCCTCGGGTGGAACCGCCGCGGACCGACGATCGTCAACGAGCTGGACCGCTACGTGGCGCCCGGCTCGGCCGTGACGATCGTCGCCGGGCGCGACGGCGTGCCGGACGAAATCACCGCGCGCTGCGCCGCGCTGCAACAACAGCAGGTTTCGGTGGTCCGGGCCGACAGCACCGATCGCAAGGTGCTCGACGGCCTGCGCGTCGAGAGTTACGACCAGGTCGTGCTGCTGTGCGACGAGGGGATCGACGCGCAGGAGGCCGACGCGAAGACGCTGGTCACGCTGCTGCACCTGCGCGACATGGCCGACAAGCAGGGGCGACACTTCCGCATCGTCAGCGAGATGCTCGACGTACGCAACCGCGAGCTGGCCGCCGTGACCAAGGCCGACGATTTCATCGTCAGCAACCGGCTGGTCAGCCTGATGCTGTCCCAGATCTCGGAGAACAGGGAACTGACCGCCGTGTTCCAGGACCTGTTCGACCCCGAGGGCTCCGAGGTCTACCTCAAGCCCGCCGAGAACTACGTGGAGCTCGGGCGCCCGGTGAACTTCTACACGATCGTGGAGTCGGCCCGCCGCCGCAACGAAGTGGCGCTCGGGTACCGCATCCTCGCCCGGGCCGGCGACGCCGCGCGGAGCTATGGCGTGGTGACCAACCCGGACAAGTCCGAGGTTGTCACCTTCGCCCCGGGGGACCGGGTGATCGTCCTGGCGGAGGATTGAGGGGATGCCGGGCCGAGGGGAACCGCGACGCGCCAACCTGGTGATCGGCATCGCCGGCGGCTCCGGCTCGGGCAAGACCACCGTCGCCCAGCTCATCGCCCGCGAACTGGGCCAGCGCCGCGTCGCCATGCTGGTCCAGGACAACTACTACCGCGACCTGGCAAGCCTGCCGCCCGCCCAGCGCCGCTCGAGGAACTTCGACCACCCCGACTCGATCGATGTCGAGCTGATGGCGGCGCACGTCCGCGCCCTCAAGCACGGCGAGCCGATCCGCACCCCGATCTACGACTTCACCACCCACACCCGGACCCGCCGGACCGTCCCCGTCCGTCCCCGACCGGCCGTGCTCGTCGAGGGCATCCTCGTGCTCGCCTGCGCCGAACTGCGCGAGCTGATGGACGTCAAGCTGTACATCGACACCGACGACGACGTCCGCTTCATCCGCCGGCTCAAGCGCGACACGCTGGAACGCGGCCGCACCGTCGAGTCGGTGATCGATCAGTACCTGGAGACGGTGCGACCGATGCACCACGAGTTCGTGGAGAAGAGCAAGCGCTGGGCCGACCTCGTCCTGCCGTGGCGCGACTTCAACCCGGCCGCTGCCCGGATGATGGTCCAGATGGTCCGCGGCTACCTGCGGCGCATCGGCCGGCCCGCCCCGGAACGCCGCCCCCCGCGCTAGGGCACCAGCTCGTCGATCACCGCCAGGATCACCGACACGTCGACCGTCGCCGCGTCGATCGGGATCTCGAACCACGCCGGCGCGCCGCCGAACATCGCGCCGGTGTCCGCGGCCAGGGTGCGAAGCTGCGTCGAGATCGTCCCGGGGCCGATCGGAGAGCCGTCGATCGTGATCACGCGGATCCCGGCCTCGGCCAGCGCCGCCACCGCCGCCGGATAGGTGGGCACCGCCCCGACGATCCCCGGGTCGTACGGGCTCGCCGAACCGTCCGGCGGACCGTTGTGCAGGCTCGAGTCGCCGAACAACGCGACGAAACGGTGCGCGCCCGGCCGGAAGCAGACCGGCAGCTCGCCCCGCGGGCACGGCGCAGGGCTGTAGTAGTACGGCGGCAACGGGTTGCCGGTCGCCAGCAGCCACAACGCCGGCACCGCGCCGTCCGGCTCGTCCTGGCCGTTCAGACCCGGAATCGCCGCCACCGCCGGCACCACCGCCGTCAGGTCGCTCCGCACCGACTGCGTCACGCCGAACACCACGTCGGTCCCGGGACTCCCGTAGGGCGTCGCCGGCAGATCCCCGAAGTGCGCCACCGCGATCCCGAGTTCCCAGCCGTAGGACCCCGCGGCGTAGGCGTCGAGCAACCGCTCGATCACCGCGGGCAGGTAGCTGCGCTCCGTCATGTACGAGCCGGTGTTCTCGGCCAACAGGACCAGGTCGACGAGCGGTGGTCCGGCGTCGACGTCCGGCTCGGCGTCGGCGTCGGCATCGGCGTCGGCGTCGGCGTCGGCATCGGCGTCGGCATCGGCGTCGGCATCGGCGTCGGCATCGGCGTCGGCATCGGCGTCGGCGTCGGCGTCGGCGTCGGCCGCGCCGGGCTCGCAGGTTCGCGTCTCGACGTTGCAGGTCTCGCCGGCGGCGCACGGCGGGTTGCAGGCGGAGACGCAGGTTCCGTCGAGGCAGATCTCACCGGCGGGACATTCCGCCGGGCAGTCGCCGCCGCCGCAGCCGGCCGCGACCAGGGAAGCCAGAGCGGCGACGAGGGTCGCGAGCCGCGCGTGAACCTGGTGTGCCATGTGCGATGCTCCTTCGGGACGCGCCCGATCCGTCTTCGTCATGATGCGGCATCGGCTGCCGTTTGCCAAGCCGCGGACCGGTTCCGGCGGCGCGCCGGGGGCGTCGGAGCGACGGCGGACGGGACGCGCGGAGCCGTCAGATGGCGGTGCGCAGGGCGGTTTCGAGGGCGTCGGCGACGGCGGTCAGGTCTCCGGCCAGGTCGCCGGCGCGCGGGTCCTCGGCCAGCCGGACGAGCCGCTCGCGGATCGTCTCGGCCGTGCCGCGCAGCACGTCGAGGCGGGCGGCGAGCGCTTCGGCGGCGCCGCCGGGGCTGTCCTGGGCCTCGCGCAGGCGGGACAGCTCCGCCTCGCGCGCGCGAAGCAGCGCGGACAGCTCGGCGGCCTGGCGCTGCAACTCGCCGACCAGCCGGGCCACGTCGCCGGCCTGGGCCGAGAGCGGCCGCAGGCGCTCGACCTCGCCCTGCAGGGCGCGGAGTTCCCCGGACCGCTCGGCGAGTTCGCGGGTGGCCTCCTCGGCGGCGACCTGGGCGATCTCCAGGGCGCCGCGCAGCCGCTCGGCCTCGCCCTCGGCATCCTGGGTTTCCTCGAGGAGTTCGGCCACCGCGGTCTGCAGCTCGGCGTTGCGCCACCGGGCGCCGGTCAGCTCGCCTTCGAGCTGGGCGACGGCGGAACGCAGGGCATCGACCTCGCCGACCGCCGTGGCCCACGCCTCGGCGATCGAGTCGTCCTCGGGCGAGGGGGCTTCGGGCGGCGGCACGGGGTCGGGGACGCACGGCGCGGCCGGCTCGCCCGTCTGGTGCCGCAGCTCGCGCAGCAGGTCTTCGACGAGCCGCCGGCGCTCCTCGGCCAGCCGCTCCAGTTCGGCGACGCGCCCGCCCAGCTCCCGCCAGCGGTGTTCGGCGGCATCGACCGCCTTCCGGGCCTCGCCCTCGGCGGCCTCGCGGGCCGCGACGGCCATCGCGCATTCGCGCTCGGCGGCCTCGCGGGCCGCGACGGCGGCGTCGGCCTCGGCCGCGCGGCGCTCGGCATCCTCCAGCCTGGCGCGCGTTTCGTCGAGCTGGCGGCGGAGCGGTTCGGCCTCGGCCGCGCGGCGCTCGGCATCCTCCAGCCTGGCGCGCGTCTCGTCGAGCTGGCGGCGGAGCGGTTCGGCCTCGGCCGCGCGGCGCTCGGCATCCGCCAGCTTCCGCCGGGCCTCGTCGGCTGCGCGGCGGAGCTGTTCGGCCTCGCGCCGCCTGTCCTCCAGCTCGTCGCGCAGCCGGCGCACCACCAGATCGTCTTCCTCGGCGACCGGGCCGGCGGGCCGGGGGGGCGGGGGCGGCGCGATGTCGACGAGTTGGGCGGCGCGGGCGAAGGTGGCCTCGAAGGCCTTGCGCTGCTCCTGGCGCCGCTCGTCCTCGGCGGCCTTCGCCATTCGGGCGGCCTTCTCGCGTGCCTCCGCCGCCTCGGCCTCCGCCCGCCGGACCTCCTGTTCGAGCCGGGCGATGGCGATGTTGCGGTCGGCCAGCTCGGTGCGGAGCCGTTCGCCTTCGCGGCGCGCCTCGGCCAGCGCCTCCTCGACCGCCAGCGCCTGGAGGGCCGCCGTTTCGGCGGGCGCCTCCGCGGTCTCGTCGGCGGGCGCTTCGGCCACGGTGAACTCCTGGAGCGGGACCTGGAACAGGGCGGGCAGCGGCAGCGTCGCGTCGCGGGTGCGGGCGCCGACGGCGAGGAAGAACTCGGGGTCCTCGCCGCGCCCTTCGAGCAGCGTGGTGTCGAGCCGCACGTCGGGGGTCGCGCGGGGGTCGTACTCGACGAAGGTGTACCCGAGGAACGGGCTCTGGCCGACCATGCGGACCGTGGGGAAGTAGGTGGCGAGCAGGGCGCGCAGGCGGGAGTACGTCCAGACCTCGGTGCGACCGCCGGCGGGCGGGACCGCGATCGGCGAGAGGCAGGAGGCGTTGCGGGTGGCGGCGAGCACCAGGCCGGCGGGCTGGAGCACGCGGTTCAGCTCCTGGAACAGCAGTCCCGGGTCGGGCAGGTCGGCCACCTCGACGACGAAGGCCACGTCGAAGGCGCCGTCGCGGAACGGCAGTCCGCGAGGCTCGCCGGGCCGGGCGTCGGCGCGCCCGCGGAGGGCGGTCATGTCGGCCGGCAGCGGCGTCCGCTCGGGCGGCACGGCCTGCTCGGCCGAACGCACGCCGAGGCGTGCGAGGAAGGCGCGGGTGTCGGCGTCGTCGCCGGCGGCGACGACCAGCACGTCCTTGCCGGGCAGGAGCGGCTCGAGATACAGGCAGCGGACGATCGCTTCCAGCCCGCGACGCACGGAGAAGATGGGTGTCTGGCTCATCACGGGAGCGGGTGTACGCGAGGCGAACCCTTCGGGTCAAGCTTCGGCACGGCCGCGCGACTTGACTCGCCCGGCCTGCGGATGCTACCCGTGCGACTGCCTTGGAGCGGGACCGGCGAGAAGGTCCCGCACGCGAGGTCGCCGCGAGGATGGCGGAATTGGCAGACGCGCTAGGTTGAGGGCCTAGTGGGGGAAACCCCATGGGGGTTCAAGTCCCCCTCCTCGCACCCGGTTGCGGCGACGGGCGCCGTTTCGTTCCTCCCGCGGAGGGCGGCGAGCGGTTCGGGCGGAACGGCTGCGTGGACGGATGAGCAGGGCGCCACGGTTCAAGATCATCCGGAAGCTCGACGCGGGCGGGATGGCGGAGGTCTATCACGCCGAGCAGGAGTCGCTGGAGGGGTTCCGCAAGACGGTCGCGGTCAAGAAGGTCCTGCCGCACCTGGTCCAGAACGAGAAGTTCCTGCGGATGTTCCTCGACGAGGCGCGGCTGTCGCTGCGGATGAGCCACGCCAACGTGGTGCAGGTGTTCGACGTCGGCCAGGCCGGCGGATCGTACTACGTCATCATGGAGTTCGTGGACGGCGTGAACCTCAAGCAGGTGAACGAGTTCATGCGCGCCCGCGGCACGACCCTTCCGATCGAGCAGGCCGTTTTCGTGATGGTCGAGACCTGCAAGGGACTCCAGTACGCCCACACGATCACCGACTCGAACGGCAAGCCGCTGGGGATCGTGCACCGCGACGTGTCGCCGCCGAACATCCTGATCTCGAAGCAGGGCGAGGTGAAACTGGTGGACTTCGGGCTGGCCAAGGCCGCCGACCAGCTCGAACACACCGATCCCGGCGTGGTGAAGGGCAAGTTCAGCTACCTCTCGCCGGAGGCGGTCGAGGGGCAGGAGGTCGACCGGCGGGCGGACATCTTCGCCGCGGGGATCCTGCTGTGGGAGATCCTGACCGGCCGGCGCCTGTTCCAGGGGAAGAACGACTACGAGACGGTGCAGCAGGTGAAGGCGGCGGAGATTCCCTCGCCGTCGCGGATCAACCCCGCCGTGCCGCGGGACCTCGAACGGATCGTGCTGCGGGCGCTGGCGCGGGACCTCCGGCAGCGCTACCAGACCGCGCAGGACTTCGGCGACGACCTGTACCAGTTCCTCTTCTCCCACGGGCTGAAGGTCACCAGCTTCGACATCGCGGCGCTGGTCAAGACGGTGCTGCGCGAGGCGGCGGCGCCGACGCCCAAGGGGGCGGGGACGATCATCGATCAGCTGATCGAGACCGAGTTGGCGAAGCTGACGTCGATCGACGACACGGAGAACATCTTCAGCGGCGGCGAGAAGCCGCTGTCCGTCGAGGAGATTTCCGGGGCGTTCCAGGGCGCGATGTCGTTCGAGGACCCGCGGACCTGGGCGGGCGACATGGACGACGGCGTGGCCTTCCGGCTGCCCGACCCGAACAAGCCCGCGATCTGGCGCGAGGCGATGCCGACGCCGCTGCCGTTCCCGGCGGTCAAGGGAAACCGTCCCGGCGCCGGCCCGGCCCAAGCCCAGCCGCGCGCTCCCCAACCCGCCGCGCCGCCGCCCGCCGCGCTGCCCGAGCCCGAACCGCCGAAACGCAAGAGCCACACCGGCCTGCTGGTCTCGATCCTGCTGCTCCTGGCCGCCGTGTGCGGGGTGCTTGTCTACCTCACGTTCTTCCGCTAGGACGGAAGCATGGCACCAGATCGCATCCGCCAGCGTTTCGGCACCGCGCCGCGCATCCTGGTGATGGTCCTGGCCGGCGGCGAAGGCCGGCGCCTGGCCCCGCTGACCGAGGATCGCGCCAAGCCCGCCGTCCCCTTCGGCGGCCGCTACCGGATCATCGATATCGTCCTCTCCAACTTCGTCAACTCCGGCATGCACCGGATCAACGTCATCACCCAGTACAAGTCGCACTCGCTGGAAGTCCACATCTCCCGCGCCTGGCGCATGTCGTCGATCCTCGACCACTTCGTCGAGACCATCCCGGCCCAGCAGCGCGTCGGCAAGGACTGGTTCAAGGGGTCCGCCGACGCCGTCTACCAGTGCCTCAACGTCGTCGAGGACGAGACGCCCGACTTCGTCTGCGTCTTCGGCGGCGACCACGTGTACCAGATGGACGTCCGCCAGATGCTCGACTTCCACTTCGACGTCAACGCCGAGATCACGATCTCGCTCATCCCCGTGCCGATCGCCCAGGCCACGGCCTTCGGCGTCGTCGAGGTCGACGAGGACTGGCGGATCGTCGGCTTCGAGGAGAAGCCCAAGGACCCCAAGCCGATGCCCGGCCGCCCCGACCTCGCGCTGGTCTCGATGGGCAACTACATCTTCAACACCGACTGCCTGGTCCAGGAGGTCACCGCGGACGCCGCCCGCGAGGACTCCGCCCACGACTTCGGCCGCAACGTCCTGCCGTTGTGCGTCGGCCGCCGCCGGATGTTCGGCTACGACTTCTCCACCAACGTCGTCCCGGGCTCGACCGAGCACGACCGCGGCTACTGGCGCGACATCGGAACCCTCGACGCCTACTGGGAAGCCCACATGGACCTGGTCAGCGCCCAGCCGATGTTCAACTTCTACAACAACCGCTGGCCGATCCGCACCGGCCGCCGCCACCTTCCGCCCGCCAAATTCGTCCACAGCGACGAGGGGGGCGAGCGGGTCGGCACCGCGATCGATTCGCTCGTCTCCGAAGGTTGCATCGTCTCCGGCGGCCGGATCTACCGCTCGGTGCTCGCCCCCCGCGTCCGGGTCCACTCCTGGGCCCGCGTCGATGAGTCGATCCTCCTCGACGGGGTCGATGTCGGTCGCGGCGCACAGCTCCGGCGGGTGATCGTCGACAAGAACGTCCGCATCCCGCCCGGCCTCCGCGTCGGCTTCGACCTCGAGGCGGACCGGCAGCGCTTCATCGTCAGCGAAGGCGGGGTCGTCGCCGTTCCGCGCGACGCGAAGATCTGAAGCCGCGAGCGCCCGCCGGGCCGCGGAAGCCGGGATGCCGGCCGGCGGTCACTCCTCCCACGCCGACTCGCCGCGCGCCAACTCCGCCTCCACCGCCTCCACCAGCCGCGAGAGGTCGCCCGGATCGTCCCGCGACGCCACCAGCCGGCCGTTGACGAACGCCGAGGGGACCTTCTTCCGCTTGCCCGCCGCCTGGTAGCCCGCGGTGGGTGTGGCATCGGGCGCGCAGCCGGCCTCGTACACGTCGAGCCGCACGCGGTCCGGGTAGCGGGCCACCAGCTCGGTCATCCGCCCGAGCAGCTCCCGGCAGCGCGCCGTCGGCGGCCCGGCGATCAGCAGCTCCAGGCGCAGGCGCCTCCCGGCCGCGCGGGCCTCAGGCTCGGCCATCGCTCCCCTCCAACTCCCGCAGCAGGCGCACCAGGGCCTCCCGCAGGTCGGCCGGCAGCCGCCCCGTTCCGACCCGCGTCGCGGCCTCCTGCGGCGTCCGTCCCCGCGCCTCCCACGTCCAGCGCTCCAGCGCCGCCGCGTCCGGCAGCAGGAAATCCCCCGTCACCGTGACCTCGCCCAGCACGCCGCCCTCCAGCGACGCGCGCAGCGTCACCACCCCGCTGCGCGCCTTGGTCGCCACCGCCGTCCGGCGGTCCCCCCGCGTCCCGAACGTCCACTCCCGCCGGCCGTACTTCCGCCGCCACAATTCGTCGGCCAGGACCGCCTCGTGCGGCCGCACCGGTTCCGGCTCCAGCGCCGCGTCGAACGCGCGGGCGACGTGCCGCGCCACCACCTCCGCCGCCTCCGCCACGGAGACCGGCCGGCCGAGCAGCGCGCGGAGCGTGACGACGCGGCCGCGCACGTCGCGAACGCCCTTGTCGGCGAACTTGAGCGCGGAAGGACGGAGCGTCCGCGCCATCGCCTCCACGTCCGTGTCGACCAGGAACGAGCCGCTGTGCGCGAACGCCCCGTACCACTCGACCTGCGCCGAGCCGTAGATCTTCCGCCCGCCGACCGTGACGTCGTTGACCGGCGACACCTCGGCCGCCACCCCGAACTCGGCGCAGGCGGCGACGATCGCCGCCCCCACCCGCGCGTACAGCTCGTCCGGCTCGCCGATGCCCAGCCGCCGGAACGTCGCCTCCCGCCGGAACACCGCCGAGAAGCAGAAGCTCCCCTCGTCCTGGTACACGGCGCCGCCCGGGTTGTGCCGCCGGACGACCGGGATGCCGCGCGCGGCGCACTCGGCCAGATCCACGTCCTCCTCCGGCCGCTGATGGACGCCGATCCAGACCGATCGGTCGGCGCGCCGCAAGCGCAGCGTGTCGGGGCTCGACCCCTCGTCCACGCACCGCAGCAGCGCCTCCTCCAGGGCGAAGTGCCGGAACGGATCGCGGATGCCGTCCTCCAGGCGCCGCCAGCGGGACCGTGCGTCAGCCATGGTACGGACACTCGGCGCCCTGGCACTCCGGGTTGCGCGGCGCGAACGGGCAGCGGGTCGGCGCGGCGGTCAGCGTCCAACCGCGCGCCTCGGCGAGCGTCGCGGTCGCAGCCTCGAGGGCGGCATAGACCGCCTGCTTGCAGCACCGGACGCCGCCCAGCTCGGCCAGGCGGGCCAGGGCGCGCGCGGCGGCGCGGAGCACCAGGGCGCGTTCCGGCGCGGCCCGGTGGTCGGCGCGCAGCGCGATGGCAACCGCGACGCCGGCGCCGACGCAGGCCCCGCAATCCCCGCGTGAGCCGCACGCGCCGAGCGGCACGTCGCTCGTCCGGCGCACCGCCTCGGCGAGGTCCGCGGGCGTCGCCGCCCACCGTCCCGCGTTGCGCAGCGCCGCGAGCACCGCCGCGGCGGGCACCGCATGGTGCTCCGGCCCGCTCGCCCCGAACGCGGGATGCGCCAGGATCCGCTCGGCGATCGCGACCGGATCGGTCCCGCCCGCCGCCGCGGCGACCCGCACGACCAGTTCCTCCGCCGTCGCCGTGCGGCACGCCTCGCAGGCGTGGTGCCCGGCCGGGCAGGCCCAGTCCGTCGGCTCCGGGCACCCGCAGAACGAGCAGGTCGCCCGCCCCGGCCGCTCGACCAGCTCCGCCCGACAGACCGCGCAACGGTACGCCATCGCCGCCGCTCCCGACCGTCCCCGTCCCCGGCCGGCGAGTCTATGCCGGCGCGCCCCCGCCGGCAAGCGAATGTGCTTGCATTCAACCGCATAGACGGGTACATACCGGACGCGGAGGACGGGGGAGGAGGGACCGATGCGACGACTGGCCGCCGCGTTCAAGGCGTTCGGCGACCCGACCCGGCTCGAGATGCTGGGCCTGCTGCTCGTCCACGACGAGATCTGCGTCTGCGACTTCGTCGAGGTGCTCGGGATCACGCAGTCCAAGGCGTCGCGGCACCTGCGCTACCTGGTCCACGCCGGGGTGCTCGAGGACCGCCGCGCCGGGCTGTGGGTCTACTACCGGGTGGCCGACGGGCTGGCGCCGGACCTGCGGGCCGCTTTGCGCGGCGTGCAAGCGGCCCTCGGTCCCGTGCAACTCGCCGCGTTGCGGCGGCGGCTGGCCCGCGCCCGGCGGCGGAAGCAGGCCGCCGGAAACGCGTGCCCGACGACCCGACCCCGCGGCCGCCGGAAGGGAGTCGAAGCATGAGCGATGCGAACGAAACCGTGGCCCGCAAGCTGTCGTTCCTCGACCGCTGGCTCACCGTCTGGATCTTCCTCGCCATGGCGATCGGGGTCCTCGGCGGCTGGGCCTGGCCGGCAATCGTCCCGTTCATCAACCGCTTCAGCTCCGGGACGACGAACATCCCGATCGCGATCGGCCTGATCCTGATGATGTATCCGCCGCTGGCCAAGGTGCGCTACGAGGAGATGGGGCCGGTCTTCCGCAACGGGAGGGTGCTGGGCCTCTCGCTGGTGCAGAACTGGGTCGTCGGCCCGATCCTGATGTTCGTCCTGGCGGTCGTGTTCCTCCACGACCTGCCGCAGTACATGGTCGGCCTGATCCTGATCGGCCTGGCGCGCTGCATCGCGATGGTCATCGTCTGGAACGAGCTCGCCAAAGGTGACACCGAATACTGCGCCGGCCTCGTCGCCTTCAACTCGATCTTCCAGGTCCTCCTCTACTCGATCTACGCCTACGTCTTCGTCACCGTCCTGCCCGGCTGGCTCGGCCTCGAAGGGGTGGAAGTCCACGTCACGATCGGCCAGATCGCCGAGAGCGTCTTCCTCTACCTCGGCGTCCCGTTCCTGGCCGGGATCATCACGCGCTTCTCGCTCATCAAGCTCAAGGGCAAGGAGTGGTACCATGCACGGTTCATCCCGCGGATCAGCCCGCTCACGCTGATCGCCCTCCTGTTCACGATCCTCGTGATGTTCTCGCTCAAGGGCGAGAAGATCGTCGAGCTGCCGCTGGACGTCGTGCGGATCGCGATTCCGCTGCTGATCTACTTCGTCGTGATGTTCTTCCTCTCGTTCTTCATGAGCCGCAAGTTCGGAGCGAACTACCCGCAGTCCGCGACGCTGTCGTTCACCGCGGCGTCGAACAACTTCGAGCTGGCGATCGCGGTCGCGGTGGCCACCTTCGGGATCGACCACGGCGGCGCGCTGGCCGCGGTGATCGGGCCGCTGGTCGAGGTGCCGGTGCTGATCGGCCTGGTCCACGTCGCCCTGCGGCTACGGCGCAAGTACTTCCCGAACGAGTCCGTCGAGTCGGCGGTGGCGCCGGTCCCCGCCGGGGAGGTACGACCATGAGCCGCCCGGACGACGTCCGCAAGTCGGTAACCGAGACCTACGCGCGCGCGGTGGAACGACCCGCGGCTGCGGGCGGCTGCTGTTGCGGCGGCGGGCCTTCGCCGCAGGGCGTCGCCGCGGCGCTCGCCGGCTATACCCGCGAGGATCTCGCCGCGTTGCCGCCGGACGCCGTGCGCAACTCCTTCGGCTGCGGCGACCCGGTGGCCCTGGCCGAGGTCCGCGAGGGCGAAACCGTGCTCGACCTCGGCTCGGGTGCCGGCCTCGATCTCCTCCTCGCCGCCCGGCTCGTCGGCCCGCGGGGCCGCGTGATCGGCGTCGACATGACGCCGGCCATGCTCGAGCGCGCCCGGGCGAACGCCGCGGCCGCGGGCCTCGACAACGTCGAGCTGCGTCCCGGGCTGATCGAGGACCTGCCGGTCGAGACCGCTTCGATCGATCGGGTGATCTCGAACTGCGTGATCAATCTTTCGCCGGAGAAGCCGCGGGTGTTCGCCGAGATCCATCGGGTGCTCAAGCCGGGCGGGCGGTTCTCGATCTCGGACATCGTCGCCGAGCCGCTGCCCGGGTGGATCGTCGAGCTGGCGGACCTCTACTCCGCCTGCATCGCGGGGGCGATTCCCGAGGCCGACTACGTGGCCGGGTTGCGCGACGCGGGCCTCGCCGACGTCGAGGTGCGCGACCGGCTGGTCTACGACCGCGCCCAGCTGCGGGCGCTGCTGGACTCCGAGCTGGCCGGCTCGTGCTGTTGCGGCCCACCGGCGCTCTCGGCGGACGAGCTCGAGCGCGCGGCGGACGAGCTGGCGGGCAAGGTGGCCAGCATCCGCGTCGTCGGCCGCAAGCCGGAGGCGAAAACCGCATGAAGGGGATCCTCTTCCTCTGCGTGGCCAACTCGGCCCGCAGCCAGATCGCCGAAGGCCTCGCGCGGACGATGGCCCCGGCCGGCACACGGGTCTGGTCCGCCGGGTCGCGGCCGACCGCCGTGCGTCCCGAGGCGGTCGCCGTGCTGCGGGAGATCGGCATCGATATCTCCCACCACCGATCGAAGGCGGTCGCCGAAATCCCGGCCGCCGAGGTCGATACGGTGATCACCCTGTGCGGCGAGGAGGAATGTCCGCTGTTCCTCGGACAGGCGACGCGCCTGCACTGGGGCCTGCCGGACCCCGCGGCGGTCGAGGGGTCCGTCGAGGAGCGTCTCGCGGCGTTCCGGCGGACGCGGGACGAGCTGCGGCGGCGCCTGGAGGCGCTGTTCGCCGCCGGCGGACCGGCCGGAACCCCGCCGGACCGGACGCGTTTGTCCGGGTGAGGGCAGGGAGCGCAGTTGCGCGAAGCCCACGGGGGCGCTATATGGGCCTGCCGCCGGAAGGCGGCGAGGGCGCCCGGCCGCGGGGGTCGGGCTCCGCCGGCGTGCTTCCGGCCGTGGAATGGGAGTACGAGCATGAAGCGAGTCCCGTGGTGGTTGCTGGTTCTCGGAACGATCTGGACGCTGGCCGCGGGGTGCCGGCGCGAGGAACGGACCCCGACGCCGAAGAAGACCCCGGCGGCGGATGTGACGACGGCCGACGGTGCGACCGGCGGGACCGCGGGGGCCTCGCTGGAAGGCGAGGGTGCCGGCGGCGCGGCCGTGCCGGGCGCCGGTCCCGTCGTGCCGCCCGAGCAGAAGGCCAAGCTCCAGTTCTACATCATGTCGCAGTGCCCCTTCGGCGTGCAGGTGCTGGACGGCGTGATCCCGGCGCTGCGCAAGATCGGCCCGTGGGTCGATTTCCAGGTCGACTACATCGGCAAGATCGAAGGGGACAGGTTGACCTCGATGCACGGCGACAACGAGGTCCAGGGCGACATCGTCGAGCTGTGCACGATGCGGCATGCACCAGGGCAGTGGATGGACCTGTTCGCCTGCTGGAACAAGGAATACCGCGCGCTGCCCGGCAACTGGCGGAGCTGCGCCACGCAGAACCGGCTCGACGCCGCGACGATCGACCGGATCGCCGCCTGCGTCGACGGGCCGGACGGCAAGGCGCTGCTCCGGGCGTCCTTCGAGAAGGCGCAGCAGGCGGGAGCGACCGGCAGCCCGACGATCCAGATCAACGGCAACCCGTGGCGCGGCGGGCGCGACGAGCGGGCCTTCCTGGTCGGCATCTGCGACGTGCTGTCCGAACCGAAGCCCGAACCGTGCCTCAACATCCCGCCGCCCCCGACCGTCAACCTGATCGTGCTCGGCGACCGGCGCTGCACCGATCCGGACTGCCAGACGGCCGGACTGCTCGGCCAGCTCAAGAGCCTGTTCGCCGGCCTCGTCGTGACCGAGCTGGACTGGTCGACGCCGGAGGGCAAGGCGGCCTTCGCCGAGCACGGGATCCAGCGGCTGCCGGCCTACATCTTCGACCAGACCGTCCAGGCCGACGCCTCCGGGTTCCAGCGCGTCCGCCGCTCGCTGCGGCCGACGACCAAGCCGGGCTTCCAGATGCTGAGCATCGGCGCCCGCCACGACCCGAACGCCGAGATCTGCAACAACGGCGTCGATGACACCGGCGACGGCAAGGTCGACTGCGACGACGAGACCTGCCGCAACGTCCTGGTGTGCCGTCCGGAGATCAAGGGCAACGTCCAGCTCTTCGTGATGTCCCAGTGCCCCTACGGCGTCCAGGCGCTCGATGCGATGCGCGAGGTGCTCGACGCCTTCCGCGGCGAGATCACCTTCGACGTGCACTACATCGCCGAGGCGAACGGCGACGCGCTCAGTTCGATGCACGGGCAGCCCGAGGTCGACGAAGACATCCGCCAGTTGTGCGCGAAGAAGCTGGCCGCGCGCGACCACAAGTACATGAACTACGTCTGGTGCCGGAACAAGGACATCCACGGCACCGGCTGGCAGGCCTGCGCGACGGAGGCGGGGCTGAACCTCGCGGCGTTCGAGGCCTGCGCGACGGGGGAGGAAGGCCGGCGGCTGCTCCGCGAGGACCTGGCGATCGCCCAGACCCTCGGCTTCTCCTCCAGCCCGACCCTGCTGATCGACAACAAGCAGGAGGCCCACGGCGCCGATCCGCGCACGATCCAGAGCGTGATCTGCCGATACAACCCGGGCTTCCGCGGCTGCTCCGCGACGCTGTCCGGACCGCCGCCGCGGCCGCAGGGCGGCGGCGGCTGCGGCGGCCGCTGAGTCCCTCCCCGGCGCGTGCGGGCGTCCGCCCGTCCACCCGCCCGACCCCGCCCCGTTCCCGCCTTTCGACGACCCGCCGCGACCCCGGTGGCAGGGAGCGAAGCGGGTCGGCGCGTCCGAGGGGGGGGAATTGGTTTGACAATATGGCCAGTTTGCCATAGAAAGCAGGCTCGGCGGCCGGAGCGGAGCGGCCGGCCGCCGGGAGGAGGCGGCGGATGGCGCGCCGGGACTTCCGCGCGCAGGCCCGGGTGATGAAGGCGCTGGCCAACGAGGCGCGGCTGATGGTCGTCGACCGCCTCCGGCGCGGCGAGTGCAGCGCGGGCGAGCTGACCCGCCTCGTCGGCCTCGACCAGTCGACCGTCTCCAAGCACCTCGCCGTCCTGCGGGCCCACGGCATCGTCGAGGACCGTCGGGCGGGGAGCGTCGTCTACTACCGCCTGGCGATGCCGTGCGTCACCGCGTTCTTCTCTTGCGCCGCGCGGGTCGTCCGCCGGAGAGGTTGAGCGGATGTCGCCCCGGCGCGGCGGCTCGGCGGTCGGCGGGTCGGGCGGGTGCGCCGTGCGGAGCCGGGTCGGGAAGCGGGGCGCGCGATGAAGGAATCGACCAAGCTGGCCTGGATGCTCGCCGCGGTCGCGGCGGCCTGGGCGATGCCGATCGGCGAGCCGCGGATGCAGGGCGCGCTGCTCGAGTCGTTCGCGATGCTGCACGAGTACGCCCGCGACCACATCCTGCTCTGCCTGGTGCCCGCCTTCTTCATCGCCGGCGCGATCGGCGTGTTCGTCCGGCAGGCCGCGGTGATGAAGTACCTCGGCGCCGGCGCCTCGAAGTGGGTCTCCTATCCGGTCGCCGCGGTCTCCGGGACGATCCTCGCCGTCTGCTCGTGCACGGTGCTGCCGCTGTTCGCCGGGATCCACAAGCGCGGCGCCGGTCTCGGGCCCGCCACCGCCTTTCTCTACTCCGGCCCCGCGATCAACGCCCTGGCGATCATCCTCACCGCCCGCGTCCTGGGCCTCGAACTCGGCGTGGCCCGCGCCGTCGGCGCCGTGGCGTTCTCGATCGTGATCGGCCTGCTGATGCACCTGCTGTTCCGTCGCGAGGAGGAGGATCGGGCCAAGGCCGCGGCGGTGATGCCCGAAACGGTCGAGCCGACCCGGCGCCTGTGGCAGGACGGGCTGTACTTCGGCGCGATGGTCGGTTTCCTGGTCTTCGCCAACTGGGGCCGTCCGGCGGGCGACAGTTCCGGCTTCTGGTTCGCCGTCTGGAGCGTCCGGTGGTTCGTCACCGGCTTCTTCTCGCTCGCCCTGGCGCTGATGTTGTGGCGGTGGTTCCGGAAGGACGAGCTCGGCGATTGGGTCGTTTCCACCTGGACCTTCGCCAAGCAGATCCTGCCCCTGCTCCTCGGCGGCGTGCTCGTCGCCGGCCTGCTGCTCGGCCGCCCGGGGCACGAGGGGCTGATCCCCTCGCGCTGGGTCGAGGCGGCCGTCGGCGGCAACTCGATTCAGGCCAACCTGTTCGCCTCGGTCGCCGGGGCGCTGATGTACTTCGCGACGCTGACCGAGGTGCCGATCCTCCAGGGGCTGATCGGCGCCGGGATGGGCAAGGGCCCCGCGCTGGCGCTGCTGCTCGCCGGTCCCGCCCTGTCCCTTCCCTCGATGATCGTGATCCGCAGCGTCCTCGGCACGAAGAAGACGCTGACCTACGTTTTCCTCGTGGTGGTGATGTCCACCCTGGTCGGTGTCGGGTTCGGCGCGGTGTTCTAGAAAGGAGCGGCGCGATGGAGATCAAGGTGCTCGGAACGGGCTGCATGAAGTGCCAGAAGCTGTACGCCGAGGCGGAGCAGGCGATCGCCCACGCCGGCGTGCCCGCCACCCTCACCAAGGTCGAGAAGCTCGACGAGATCATGAGCTACGGCGTGATGATGACGCCGGCGCTGGTGGTCGCCGGCGAGGTCAAGTGCTCGGGGCGGATCCCCAAGGCGGCGGAGATCGTCTCCTGGATCATGACCGCCGCGGCGAAGGAATAGCCGATGACCGGCGTGGTCCCGTTCGGCGGGGGGGCGGGCGGCGTCCGACCGGCCGCGTACGCCTGCCGGACGGACGTCGGCCTCGAAACGTCCCGCGACGTCCCCGTCCCCGGGGCCGATGCGGGACACGTCGTCCGGTCGGTCGCCGGCCGGATCGCGAGCCGCTGATGCTGGAGCAGTTCGCCAACCGGGCCGGGGAGTACATCCAGACCAACCCGTGGTTGGCGATCGTCGCGGTGTTCCTCGGCGGGATGATCACCGCCAGCAACCCGTGCGTGCTGGCCATGGTCCCGCTGATGATGAGCTTCGTCGCCGGACGGAAGGAGGAGTCGGTCGGGACGCTGCGGGCCCTCGGGTATTCCCTGGCCTTCGTTCTCGGCCTCAGCATCACCTTCACCGTGCTCGGCGTGACGGCGGCGCTGACCGGGTCGCTCTACGGCGAGGTTTCCGGCGCCTGGAACTGGGTCGTCGCCGCCGTCTGCCTCGTCATGGGACTGCACCTGCTCGGCGCGTTTCCGTTCGCGATCCCCGTTCCGTCCGGCATCCGGCCGCGGACCCGCGGAATGCTGGGCGCGTTCGTCCTCGGCCTGCTGTTCGGCGTCGTCTCGGCCCCGTGCGCCGCGCCGATCCTGATCGTGCTGCTGACCTACCTCGCGTCCTCCGGCTCCTCGACCGCGTACGGCGCCGTGCTGCTGCTGGTCTACGGCCTCGGCCACAGCGTGCTGATCCTCGTCGCCGGCACCTCGATGGGTGCTGCGCGCAAGTTGATCGAGTCGAAACGGATCACCCGTGCGACCGAAATCCTGCGACGCGTCGCCGGTGCTCTGGTCGTTGCCGTCGGGGGGTACTTCGCGTACCTTGCCTTGCGCTAGAAGGGGTGAAGCGATGAGCTTCCAGCATCGAGCGACGGTTCTGCTGCTGTTCGTGCCGCTCCTGGCGGGCTGCGACCGCCGGGCGGAGGCGAGCGCCGGCGGCGCGACGACGGCCGCTCCGGGGGCGACCCCGGCGGCCGCGGCGACCTCGACCGCCGCGCCGAACGCGGCCGCGGCCCCGGGCGGGCCGGCCGCTCCGGGCGGGCCGGGCGCCGTCGATCCCGCCGGCGCCGGCGTCTCGACGCCGGCCTCGCCCGTGTCGCGGATCGTGTTCATCGGCAAGGAGAACGCCTGCGCCTGCACGCGCCGCGCGATCGATGCCTCGTGGAGCGCGCTCCAGGCGGCGCTCGGCGGAGCGCCGATTCCCGTCGAGCGGCTCACGGTCGATGGGACGTCGTCCCAGGTCGCGCCGTATCGCGAGATGCGCGCCTTCTTCGCCCTCCCGGCGCTGTACTTCCTCGACGCCGCCGGCGGCCTGGTCGGCCAGCTCCAGGGCGAGGTGACGGCCGAGCAGATCCGCGCGGTCCTCTTCCCGTAGCCGCCGCCCCGTCCGGCCTCCGCGAACCGCTCGACGCTCTCGACTTCGCCCGCCGATCCGCGTACAACCGGCGGTCGCGAGAGGAGAGGACCGTGAGCGAGCGCACCCGGCTGCTGTTCGTGATCCACAACCACCAGCCGACCGGCAACTTCGAGAAGGTGTTCGTGCAGGCGACCGACGGCTGCTACGAACCGTTCGTCGCAGCCCTGGAGGCGAATCCGCACGTGCGCGCCGCGCTGCACTACACCGGCCCGCTGCTCGAGTGGCTCGAGCGGCGCCGGCCGGAGCTGATCGCGCGCATCCGGTCGCTCGTCGAGCGCCGGCAGGTGGAGATCGTCGGCGGCGGGTGGTCCGAGCCGATGCTCTCGGTGCTGCCCGACCGCGACGCCCTGGGGCAGCTCCGGACGATGCGTCACGAGTGCGCCCGGCTGTTCGGGCGCGTCCCGCGCGGGATGTGGCTCGCCGAGCGGGTGTGGGACCCCGACCTGCCCCGCATCCTGGCGGCGGCCGACGTCGAATACGTGCTGCTGGACGACACGCACTTCCGCTACGCCGGCGTGCAGGACGAGTGGATCACCGGCTACTACCGCACCGAGAAGGCCGGCGCTCCGGTCGTGGTGTTCCCGATCGCCAAGCAGCTCCGCTACGCGATCCCGTTCAAGCCGGCGCACGAGGCGGTCGAACTGCTGGTTTCCCGCCGCGGGGCGCTGCTGTGCTACGGCGACGACGGCGAGAAGTTCGGACTGTGGCCCGAAACCGACGTCTGGGTCTGGAAGAAGGGCTGGCTGCGCGAGTTCTTCCGCCGGCTCGGCGAGCGGGCCGATGCGGTCGAGTTGGTCCACCCGTCCGAGGCGCTGGCCGACCCGGGCGCGTGCCAGGGGCGGGTCTATCTGCCGACGGCGAGCTACTACGAGATGGGCGAGTGGTCGTTGCCGGTGGCGGCGGGACGCCGGCTGATGCGGCTCAAGCAGCGGTTCGAAGGCGAGGGGACGTGGGAGGAGATCGGTCCGTTCCTCCGCGGCGGCATTTGGCAGAACTTCCTGGCCAAGTACCCGGAGGCCAACCGGCTGCACAAGCGGATGCTGCGCGTCTCGCGCAAGGTCGAGGAGGCCGTGCGGCGCGACCCGCTCTATCCGCGGGCCGTCGGCCAGGAGACCCAGCAGGCGCGGCTCGAACTGTACCGCGGGCAGTGCAACTGTCCCTACTGGCACGGGCTGTTCGGCGGCCTGTACCTGCCGCACCTGCGCGGCGCCGTGCACACCCATCTCATCCGGGCGGAGAAGATGGCCGATCCCTGTCCCGTGCCCCGGCTTTCGGTCTTCGACTGGGATCTGGACGGCTCTCCCGAGGTGATCCTCGAATCGTCGTCGCTCACGGCGATCGTCAAGCCGCACCTTTCCGGCGCGCTGGAGATGCTCGACCTGCGCGAGAAGGGGGTCGATCTGATCGACACCCTCGCGCGCCGGCCCGAGATCTACCACGACGAGGTGCCCGCCGCGGTCGAAGCCGCCAAGCACGCGCCGACGCTGGGCGGCGGGGAGCACGGGATCGCCTCGATCCACGACCGCGTGCGCAAGGCCGACCCCCGGCTGCTCGACCTGTTGCGCTACGACCGGCTCCCCCGCTTCGCCCTGCTCGACTGGCTCCTCCCGCCGGACGCCTCGTTCGACGCGTGGCGGGAGGAGCGCTGCGACGGCTGGCTCCCGCCGGACGCCTTCCGCCTCGGCGTGCTCCAGGCCGACCCGCAGCGCCCGACGGAGGTGCGGCTGCGCGGCGAACCGGTCGCGGCGTGGGGGCCCGTGCGGGTCGACAAGGCGATCGTCCTCGACCCCGGCGGCCGGACGGTCGAGGCGCGCTGGACGCTGGGGCGACCGCCCGGCGCGCCCCCCGTCGCCGCGCGGTTCGCCACCGAACTGACGCTGACGCTGCCCGAGGAACCGGGGGCGCCGCGGGGCTTCGCCTTCGACGACCCGCCGGCCGGCCCGGACGTCCCGACGGCGCTGGAGTCGAGCGGCGCGCTGGGGGACGTGCGCCGCCTGCGCCTGCTGGCCGACCATGCGGGCTTCGAGATCGTGCTGGCGCCGTCGCCCGCCACGGACCTGTGGCGGCGGCCGGTCGAGACGGTCAGCCAGTCCGAGGAGGGCTTCGAGTCGGTGTTCCAGGGTTCGAACCTGTTCTTCGCCTGGCCCGCGGCGATGCTGTCTCCCGAGGCTCCGGTCGTCTTCTCGCTGCGGCTCTCGGCCGTCTTCCGATGACCGTGCCCGACCCCGCCGCCGGACCGCCGCCCGAGGCCTGCCTCGGCCCGACGTCGTATCTGGAGACCCAGGCGCCCGAGATCGTCGCCCTGGCGGCGGAACTGCGTCGGGAAACGCCGTCGGCGACGGCGGTGGCGCTGTTCGACCGGGTGCGCGACGGCGTGCGCTACGACCCGACCGCAGCCCTCGACGGCCGCGACGCGTACCGTGCGACGCAGGTCCTGGCCCGCGGCCGCGGCTACTGCGTGCAGAAGGCGGTGCTGCTCGCCGCGCTCGCCCGCGCCGCCGGCATCCCCGCCCGGCTCGGCTTCGCCGACGTGCGCAATCACCAGAGCCCGGCCTGGCTGCGCGAGGCGATGGGCACCGACGTGTTCCTGTTCCACGGCTACGTCGAGTTCTTCCTCGACGGGCGCTGGGTCAAGGCCACCCCCGCCTTCGACGCCGCCTCGGCCCGCAAGGCTGGCGTCCTCCCCGTGTCCCTCGACGGGACCCGCGACGCGATGCTCCAGCCGGTCGACCCGCGCGGCCAGCCGTCCATCGAGTACCTGCGCGACCGCGGGACGTACGCCGACCTGCCGATCGAGGAGCTCGAACGCTCGTTCCGCGAGTTCTACCGGCTGCCGGCCGGGGGCGCCGCGACCCGCGCGCCGCGCCGCTAGACGACCCGCGCGGGTTCCCGCCCGTCTCCGGAGCGGACCGGAACGCGCCGGGATCACGTCGTTCGCGGCGACTCGAGCGACGCGACGCCGGGCCGTTCGGGAGCGAATCGGTTGAATGGCGCGGACCGGCGGCCCGTCCGAAGCCCCGGATCGACGCCGCCGGGGGGGAGGCCCGGGGACTTCCCGGGGTTGGACCGGGCGGCGGTCGACGGTAGATTGGCCGGGCAGGGAGGTCGTCATGGCGCATCAGCGATGGATCCTGGGAGCGGTGCTCGGAGTGGTGCTGGCCGCGGCACCGGCGCGGGCCCAGAAGGTGTACGTCAACGGGGTCGATTGCACGGGGTTGGTCGGCGCCCGGTTCGAAGGGGCGACGGTGACCTTCGACGAGCAGGGGAACATCCGGATCGATGCCCCCGGCTACCGGGTCCAGGTGATTCAGCCGGCCGGTGCGGGCGGTGCGGCCGCGACGCCCGGCACGACGACGACGACCACCACCACCACCACCAGCGGCGGCAGCACCACCCGCACCACGGCGGGCGGCGGCCAGACGGTGGTCTACAGCGACTCCGGGCGCGCGATGACGACCGGTACGGCGAGCTACAATCCGCCGATCGTCGAGCAGACGACGACCACGGTCGTGACCACGACGACCGGGGGTGGCGCCGCGACCTCGCGAACGACGGGGACGGGCGGCGCGGCGGCCGCGACCGGGACCGCCGGCGGGACGCCGGCGACGACCGCGCCGACGACGACCGCGCCCGCGACGCCCCCGGCGCGGGCGGCCGGCTCGTCCGCACCGACCAAACAGTACTTCCTGATCACTCAGGGCACCGGCGGCGCGGCGGTGGGTGAGACGGTGCAGGTCAATATCAACGGCCGCACCGTCCGCACCCTCGATTCGGCCGCCGCGCAGGTGATCGTGAACGTCACCGACTGGCTCAACGTGGGGGGCAACTCGGTGACGATGCTGTCGACCAAGAAGCAGAACTACGTCGCCGGCTCGTCGAGCAGCACGTTCCAGGTGATCGTGGGGGAGGGACACGTCGAGGCCGGCGGGCAGGTGGTGATCGACATCCCGCTGGTGACCTACACCCGCACCGCCGCCGACGCCACGGCGAACTCCCGGACGTTCAACCTCACCGCGCGGTAGCTCGGCCGCCGCTCCGCCCCTCACCGCCGGCGTCGCGCCCCCGGCATCCGGCGGCCGGATGGCGGCGTGTGTGCGGCTTCGGCGGCACGTTCGACGGGTGGGCCGCCGGGCGCGGGGCCATCCCATCGATCGCCGGTGGCGCGGCCCGGTACCGGACGCGTCGGACGGGATCGCCCACGCCCACGACGGGAAACGAGGATCTGCACCCAAGCCAAACCGGCGTCGGGTTCCCACGCTCCTCGCCTTGTGGTGTGGTGGAAAATGGGCTACGTCGGCTGTGGAGAGGATCGGCATGGTCACCGCGGGGGACATCGATGCGGCCGTGAGCGGAGGACGATTCGAGCCAGATCGCCGTGGCGGGCTTCCCGGCCTCGATCGGCGCTCCCAACGGGGGCCGCGATGGAGACCATCGCGCGGCTCGGTGCGCTCGTCGCATTCGTCGCCGGCCGTCGGGCCGGCCCGGGCGCGGAAGGCGCCGTCCGGCCGGCCCCCGCGGCGGACGCACCCGTGCGGGAAGGCAGCTTCCGCCGCGTCGACCGCCGGATCTGGTGCATCGGCACCGCGTCGACCGTCGACGACTTCGAACAACCCGACGGCGACCGCCGGCTCGTCGTCCACGACCACCAGCGCCCGGCCTCGGCGGGCGAGGTCGCCGTCCTCCGCGACCGCGACGTCGAACCATGCGTCGAGCACCTCCATGTCATCACGTGTGACGCCAATGTCGGGGTCGACCCGACCGTCAACGCCGCCGCCGAATCGGTCACCTGCAGCGACGCGGCCCCGGGCCCGGCACCGGCGGCGGCCCGGTCGCCTCGGGGATCGAGCGCACGGGCCAGCCCGACCGGCGCGAGATCTTCGCCGTGCCGGCCCGGGCGTCGGGAATCCCGCTCGCCGGCATCCCCTCGTGCGCCGACTTGCGTTCCGCAAGTCGGCGATCCCGTGCTGGCCGACTGCATGGGCTACGACCTGTCGCTGCTCGAGGACAACGAGGTGCGGATCGATGCGGAATGCGTTCCCGCCGAGACCGCCAAGGCGGCGACCCGGACGAACCGCTCGTGGAAAGGAGGTCCTTCCCGATGGGACGTGGACGCGACCGCTGCATGTGGCTGGCAGCAACCCTCCTCGCGCTCGCGGGCGCGTGCGGCGGCGGAGACGACTCGTCGACCGACGCCGACGTACCGGACGAGGCCGAGTCCGGCTTCCCGGACGTCCCGCCGGAGACCGACGCCGACGCCGACGCCGGCGCCGACGCCGACGCCGACGCCGAGACTCCGGACGAAACCGTCGAAGCGGCCGATGCCGACGCGCCCGACGAAGGGCCGACGGACGTCCCGCCGGACGGCGACGCCGACGAGTTCGCCCCGGACGTCCCGGACGAGACGAGCGATGGCGAGGACGACGGGGTCGACGCGGACGTCGTGTGCAGCGACATCGTGCCCGCCTCGGACGAGCGGCCCCCGATCTGCACGGTGACGGACTCGACCGTGGTCATCGGCTTCGAGGGGAGCGCTTTGCCGCCGTACGCGAGCTGGGGTCGCGTGGACGGCATCCACCAGGTGACCGACGCGCCCGGGGTCACGGAGGGGCACCACGCGCTCCAGGCCGACTTCGAGGTCGGGACGTTGTGGCCGACGATCCAGTTCGAGGCCTCCGCGTTCGTCCCCGGGCCGGCTGGAAGCGCGTGGGACTGGTCCGCCTACGACGCGCTCGGCGTCGACGTGACCAACCTCTCGTCCCGCGACGTGAGGTTCAGCATCCGGCTGGACTACGGCGGGCTCTACGATCCCCCCCGCTGGGACGACCGTTCCGCGATGGTCCCCGCAGGCGCGACGCGGACTTTGTGGTTCCCGCTGGTCCCGATCGGCGAGAATCCCTGCTGGATGCGCCGGCTGCTGTACGCGCCGTTCAGCGAGGCTCAGGCGCTCGTCGTCGTGCTCGGCGATCCCCCGTACTACCTCGACAAGTCGCACATCGAGCACATCGTGCTGTACGCGCTCGACGCCACCGGACCGTTCTTCCACGAATTCAGCCCGCGAACCCTGGTGATCGACAATCTCCGGGTAGCCCGCGGGGATTTCTTCCCGCCGACCGACCGGCTCGTGGATCGCTACGGGCAGAACGGCCGGTTCAACTGGCCGGCGCGCGTGGCGTGCGACGACGAGTTGGCGGAGGATGGACGGGTCGAGCTGGCGGCGGCGAGGACGGCGCCGCCGAGCGACGGGGTGCCGCACGGCTGGACGACGGGCCCGCGGCTGCCGCCGTCGACCGATGGAACGTGGCGCGTGGAACGCAACGCGGGGCGCTGGTGGTTCGTCACGCCCGCGGGCGAACTGTTCTGGTCCCTCGGCGTCGACGGCCTGTGGTTCGATCGGCCGACCGTGGTCGGCACGACCGCCGCCGGCGATGTCGGGTGGCCCGGGCTGCGTCGCGATCTGTTCGAATGGGTCGCGGACGGACCGGAAGATGCCTGGCTCGCACCCTTCCGCGACAGCGTCCAGCCACGCTGCTACGGCACCGTCGATTGCAAGATCCTCAACTTCTACGGGGTCAACTTGGCGCGCAAGTACCGGCCGTTCGACCCCGACCTGTGCCCGGGAACGTCGACCCGCCCCAGGGACTGCCCGTTCCTGCGCGACTGGGTCGAAGTGACGATGCATCGTCTCGGCGAATGGGGCTTCAACACCGCCGGGGCGTGGCACGTGCCCGAGTTCGCGGACGCGACCTGGCTGACCGCCGAGGGGATTCGCGGGCGGACGGTCGTCTTCCCCATCCTGGAAGGGCTGTGGCACCTCGAGAACGAGGCGCACGTCGGTCCCACCCCCGGGACGGCGCTGTGGCGGATGTACGACGTGTTCGATCCGCGCTTCGACGCGCTGTTCGCCGCAACCTCCGCCGGGGGCGACTCGCCGCTGGTCGCCGACCTTGCGGGACTGCACTGCGACCATGCGTTCTGTCCGGGGCTGTTCGTCGACAACGAGTTGTACTGGGGCGAATGGTACCCGGAGGGCGTGCCCAACCGGTTGGAGCGCCTGTACGACCTCGTGCTCGCCGTACTGGCCCATTCCGGCTCCGCAGGCAGGCCGAACGCGGCGAAGCTGGAATTCCGGACGATCCTGCAGGCCCGCTACGATTCCATCACCGACCTGGCAACCGCCTGGGGAGTGACCCTCGGCGGCACCGCCCCCACGTGGGACGACTTCCTCTCCACGGACCTGGCCGGCCTGCTGCCGGTCATCGCGGAGGGCAGCGCCCTCCAACGGGACCTGTCGGACCTCCTGTCGGCCTTTGCCCGGAAGTACTTCGGCACGGTGCGCAGGTTCCTCGCCGCTCGCGCCCCGGGACGGCTCTACCTGTGCCCACGGTTCGCCATGCGGGCGCCGCCCGAGGTGCTGGCACAGGCGGCGGACCACTGCGACGTGATCAGCATGAATATCTACGCGCGGAGCGTCGACCGACTCGACTGGTCGTACGCCGACGTCGTGGCGAACGTCCTCACGGGCGCGCGCGACCGCCCGCTGCTCGTCGGGGAATTCCACTTCGGCGCCACCGACCGCGGCAACTTCACGACCGCCGTCGCCCCGGAGTTGGGCACGCTCGACCAGGCCGCGCGTGCCGCGGCCTTCCGACACTACGCCACCTCGGCGCTCCTGGACCCGCGGTTCGTCGGCGTCCACTGGTTCGAGTGGGTCGACCAGCCGATCTCGGGGCGGCTCGACAACTTCGAGAACTTCAACTGCGGCATCGTCCGCGTGACCGACCGGCCGCACACGGAGTTCGTCGACGCGGTGCAGACCTTCGCCAGCGGCATGTACGGCCGCCGCTGGTCCGCCCCCGTGCCGTAGGAACACAGGCCGCGGCATCCGGAGACGCGCGCACGGGACCGGTCTGCGGTGCGCGCCGGGGGCATCGACGCGCTGGGCTGCCGGTACGGTCACGGTCCGGCACGCCCTGCGCGACTTCCTCGCCCGGCCCGACGAACCCCGTCGCCGATGACCCCGCCCCCGCGGCGCAGGCCGCGCTCCGCCCTCGTCGGTAGCGCTACCATCCCGCGGACCGCGCCGCGCCGCGGCGGCGCCGGCCCCCGCGCCGCGAGAGGCCGATGACGACGAGCGCGAGCCAGCCGGTCCACCCGGGTCCGGTCCCGGCAGCCGCGCAACCGCAGCCCGCCGACGAGGCCGGACCCGGCGGCGCGGCGCCGTCGCCGAGCGCATCGGTCTGGCCTCCGCTCTCTTCGACGGCGTCCGTCCCGGTCCCGTCGTCACCGTCCGCGTCCGCCGCATCGGCGCCGCCATCCGCGTCGCCGTCGCCGTCGGCGTCCGCCGCTCCGGCCCCGAACTCGAAGGCGCCGCGGTCGTAGGCCGCGCCGGCGGGGCGCGGACGGCCGTCGAAGTCGTCGGCGGGCGCGTCGTCGGCGGTGGCGGTGTCGATCGCCGGCGAGCCGGCTTGCAGGTGGAAGTCGCGGCCGTCGCGGTCGACGAACCGCGGGTCGTCCTCCACGACGCCGTCGCCGCGCACCTCGTCGTCGTCGCCGCGGAAGCCGTCGATCAGGTTGTGGTCGACGACCAGGCCCGGCGGCGCGCCGGCCACCGCCACCTGGAACGAGCGGTTCTGCGAGAAGACGTTGTTGCGGATCACAACGTTCTCGGCGGCCGCGTTCTCCACGATCACGCCGCCGCCCCAGGTCTCGCCGTTGTGCGCGAAGGTGTTGTGAACGATCCAGACGTCGCGGATCGGGTGGGCCGGCACCGGCTCGCCCCACTCGGCGACGGTCAGCCCGACGTTCCGGTTGTCGTAGGCCACGTTGTTGACCACCCGGACGCGCTCGAGCAGCCCGCCGGCCTCGGCCGCGATCGCGAACCCGTTGGCCCGGCAGTCGTGGACGACGTTGCCGACGACTTCGATGTCGTGGGTCGGCTTGTCCCACGCGTCGACGTAGATCCCGAGGCGGTGGATGTGGTGCACGTGGTTGCCGACGATGCGACCGTTCGTCGCGCCGTCCTTGGCATCGATCCCCTCGCCCCCGTTCGAGCCGGGACCGCTGTCATGCACGTGGTTGCCGCGGACGAGGAACCCGTCGGTCTGCGCGATCGTGATGCACTCCTGCGAGCCGTCGTTGCAGGCCAACACCACCTCGTTGCCCTCGACGACGACGTCCGTCGACTGCCACACGCCGATGCCCGAGGACTCCGTGTCCTCCGTCCGGTTGCCGCGGACCACGACCCGGGCCGCACGGTGGACGAAGATCCCGGCGGTGGTGTCGGTCGAGTGCGCGTGCTCCACGCGCAACCCCTGAATCACGAGATCGGTGCGGTCGACCACCGCCACCAGGCCGGTGAACTCCCCGAGGTCCAGGCCGGTGCCGTCGAGCACGACGGTCTCGCCGGGAGCGGCGGCGTAGGTGATCGGCGCCGCAGCCGTCCCCGAGGTCTGCGGTCGGAGCGGCTCGGCGTAGGTCCCCGCGTGGATCCAGACCGTGTCGCCGGGGGCCGGGCGCGTCGCGGCGTGGGCCAGCGTGCGCCACGGCGCGCCGACGGTCCCCGGCCCGGCATCGTCGCCGTCCGGAGCCACATGGTACTCGGTGCCCGCCGCCCGGCCGGCCAGGGCCGTGGCGAGCAGCAGGCCGATCGGCATCGCTGTCCGTCGCACGTCGTCCTCCATGCCCGGCGGCGCGGCTCGACCTGTCGGTCAGGTCCTCTGGGGGTCGGCTCGAGCCCGGGCGCATGAACGGCCGACCCTGTCGCTGGGGCGGAAGGCTATCACCCGCAACCGGCGGGATCCACCGCACGAGTCGTCTCCCCGTCCGGACCGACGGCCGTGCACGGCCGCCGGTCGAGGTTCCCAGACACGGGGACCTGCACGACGGTGGTGTGCTCTCGCTCGATCCCGGCCGTGACCCCTGGGCCCCGACCGGCCGCACCGCGGGATGACGGCGGTGGAGCCGCGCGCCAGGTTGGCGGCCCTCGTCCCCCCGCCCCGGCCTCCGTCCCGCGGGCGCTCTCCGCCGAACCCTGGCGCCGCCTGGACGACGGCCGACGGCTCGCCCGCAAGTTCGGCCGCCGGCACGACCCAACGCCAGCCGCCGCGGAAGCGGGGTGAGGTCGGCCGGGCAACCGGCGCCGGGAGACGGCACAGGACTCGCGCAGAACCTCGTTCTCCCGGCATTCGACCTCGGTGAGGCTTCGAACGCGTTCGGCCAAAGGCGTCACCCCCAGGGAGATATTGCCGAGGGGCTCGAAGTCGGCGGCCTTGCGGCGCAGGACGATGCCGTCGTTGCGGCAGGCGAAGGCGTAGTGGAAACGGACCGGAGGGTCCCACAGGTCCAGGACACCCTCCGGCTTCGAGGGCCTGCGGGCCTTGGACGACCACCCGACGATCTCGCCGTCTTCGTCCCACCGGACGAACGCACCCAGGCCGGACAGCTCCGGGCCGACGAGGCCGTCGAGAATCCGCGGTCCTGCGGGCGGCGGGACCAGGAAGCGGTAGACGATGTCGAGCCACCCGATGCTGCCCGCCCACAAGGCGCCGGTTTCGAGGATGTAGTCCACCCACGAATCGACCCCGCGAATCGACCCCGGCGTGGTCCCCGCGCCGGTTCCGTTCCGAAAGACACGGCGGCACGTTCGACGTTCACGGCAGGACCACGGCGGCAGCGCGGACTCGTCGCCGTCCGCGGCGGCATCCGGTCCCCCCGCCGCCTGGAGCGGCTGCGGACACCCCAACGGCATTCAACGGAAAGCCCCCGCGTCCGGCCGCGCGCGAAAGCCCGGACAGCCCGGTGCGCGGCCGATTGCCACCGGGTCGTCCGTCGAAACGGCCTTCACGGTGAAGACGGTCGCATCCGGGTCGACCGGTTGCAACGCCGCAACCGCGGGGCCGCGGGGGTGTCAAGACCCGCATCCGAGGCCGCTGACGAACCGCGCCTGGCGCTCTTGGTTCTACCGGTCGTGACGATGAGATCCTCGCCGGCGCGCGCCTCGGCCGGAGTGCTCCGTCCGGCCGGGGGCC
>Ga0101944_10001440_pt1 | contig 49538 bp, 32 predicted proteins | sample DewCreD2012metaG_FD_75245 | JGI IMG/M metagenome (GOLD analysis project Ga0101944, IMG submission 75245) | Hot spring sediment bacterial and archeal communities from British Columbia, Canada, to study Microbial Dark Matter (Phase II) - Dewar... ... | reverse complement strand
GCTGGAGGGCCAAGGGGGACAGTCCCATTTTCGCGGACTTCGCCGCGAAAATCGGGACAGTCCCCGGGCGTGTGGCATGCCGTCACGCGGCGCCGCCGCGGGTCGGCATGGCAGCGCAATGCGTCGCTTCCATGCTCACCCGCCGCTGCGCGTCGTGAGAGCATGCCACGGTGAGCGCTGGACCGCTTCGAGGGCCGAGGGGGACAGTCCCATTTTCGCGGACTTCGCCGCGAAAATCGGGACAGTCCCCGGGCGTGTGGCAAGCCGTCGGGCGGGCGTGTGGCATGCCGTCACGCGCAACGCTGCGGGTCGGCATGGGAATGCCCTTCGTCGCTTGCATGCTCACCCGCCGCTGCGCGTCGTGAGAGCATGCCACGCTGACCGTGAGAGCATGCCACCCTGAGCGTGAGAGCATGCCACCCTGAGCGATGCCTTTTCCATCACCGCTACGGTTCTTCAGGGCCGCGGAGGATCGAGCTGCCGAAGGTTGTGAGGATGATCTCCTTGGGCCGGCTTGGATCGAAGGCGACGCGCTGGATATTGCGGAAAGGGAGCGTGGTGAACGGATCCCATGTGGCCCCGTCGTCCCGGCTCAAATAGAGTCCCGACTCAGGAGCGCCCTCGGTGAGCGTCATGTAGATCCACCGAGGATGGCGCGGGTGATAGAAGGCGCCGAAGTGTTCGCGCCCCTTCTGCGCAAGCTTCTTCCATGTCTGACCGCCGTCGATGGTGCGGTACAGCCCGCCCTCGCCGGCAGCCCCTCGGGTCTCGGCGGCCGAGAGGAGGATGGTCTTCGGGTCGTCCGGCTTGACTGTGAAATCCTTGGGCCAGTGCAACGGCAGCGAGGCGGTGATCTTCGACCACGTCGCGCCGGCGTCCGTCGAGCGATACAGGCCCACGCCGTCGCGCGTGAAGCTTCCGTCGGGCATTTTTTTTGCCGTAATCAATACGAAGAGAGAGCCGTCGGCGGCCAGGGAGAGCTTGCAGCAGCGCATGTTCTGGGCGTGGCCGAGGCCCCGGCTCGACTCCGTCCAGGACTTGCCGCCGTCGCTCGATTTATAGACGCCCTTCTCGAACAGCGAGGCATAGAGCACGCGGCGGTCGGCCGGGCTGGTCGGGTCGAGGACCACAGAGAGGCACGGGGCCGAGGGCAGATCGAGCTTGCGCCACGTGATCCCGAAATCGTCGCTCTGGGCGACGCCCCCCTGCATGATCACGCGGTGCCGGCCGCTGATCACGTTGTCGTTGGGGATGTCGTGCGTGTTCGAGCCAGCCGCCCACATCCGACCAGGCGCCGCCGGGTCGAGCGCCAATTCGTACACGGTGTTCTTCCAAGGCAGCGATTGCCCCTGCCAGATCCAGGTCTCGCCGGAATCCAGGCTTCGCGCGAAACCGATGTCGGTGTAGCAGATGTAATGCCGAGTGGGCTGGTGCGGGTCGATGTAGTAGTTCCACGTGGTGGTCACGACCAGGCCGTTGCAATGCCATGCCTGCCCGCCGCGATCGCCCTCGGCAGCCGGGCCCGAGTGGCAGACTCGCCATTTGCCCCCGCCGTCGTCCGTTCGGAGACACCAGGCGCTACAGCACATCGCGACCACGTCGGGGTTTCCGGCGCAGACGACCATGCTGTACGGCGGCGCTTGCTCGCGCTGGCCCCATTGCAGACTGATGTAGTCGTCCTCGACGTTGTAGAGCTTGAGCCTGGCGAAGCGCGGATCGGAGAAGAACACGGCCGCCCAGGACTTGCCGCCGTCGTCGCTGCGGTACACGGTCGAGTGATTGGGCGGCCAATAGCTCGTGCCCGTGCAATAGACGTACACGCGGTTCGGGTCTTTGTCGGTGGTGGCGATGAAGCGGTACTGCGGGATATCGCCCTGGGCCCACTGGTCCGTCCGCCTGGTTTGGACGTTCAGCCCGCCGGCCATGCAGCTCGTCCACGTGCCTCCGGCGTCTTCCGAGGCGTACACGCCGCCGGTGAGCTTGCCCTCGACCAGGGAACACGCGACCGTGGCGTAAAGGCGGAGTGTTGCGCCTTTCCGTCCGCCCGAGAAACCCGTCACAGTTCCCGGGGGCAGCCCCTTGCCGCACGGCGCGTAGCCGCGGTGCACATCGCGGCTGCGGAAGACGCCCTTGGCGGTGGCGATGTAGTTCCACGCCGGGCCGGACGTCGCCGGAGAGAACATCGCGCCCACCACGGCGCCCTCGACTCCCTCGCAGCGGCGCCAAGTGTTTCCGTTGTCCAAAGTCAGAAAGGCCGCTTCGCCCGCGCCGACCAGCAGACTCGCCGGAAGATGGGGCGCCACATAGAGCAACCCGATCGGCCCCCGCCAGGGCGGCCGGGCGTTCAACAACGGCCGCCATGTCACGCCCGCGTCGTCGCTCACCCGCAGCTCGTCTCCCCAGCCGCCCGCGGCGTAGACGCGGTTGGCGATCGTGGGATGAAAGACCGGGCAGCACCGCGTGTTGCCGCCAAGCATCTTGTGGTGGATCATCCGCCAGGTGCGGCCCCCGTCGTGCGACGTGTAGGCCCCGCTCATGTCGCAGTTGATGATCATTTGCCGGGGATCCAACGGCGAGACGGCCAGCGAGAACATCCCGCCGCTGCCTCCGAGTCCCACGGGCCGCCACGTTTCGGCGGCCGCCGCGGCAACGATGGTTTGCAGAATCGAAAACACGGTCACGATCGCCAATCGCATGACGCATCCTCCTTTGCCGCTCATTGTAGCGGTTTCAGGCGCCTTTTCACCTGGGGGCATGGCGCGGATCGGCTATACGGCTTGCGGCTCCCAATGCGTCGTGTGCTGGCCCGTTCCCAAAACGTCGCATCGCCGGTTTCCCCGCGAAAACCGGGGCAGTCGCCGTGAACGGTTGCCCACCATCCGACCGAGAGGCGCGGCCGCGAGGGCCTTCGGGCCAGCCCGTCGCTTTGGTAAACTGCGGCGAAACGTATCGTGGTAACCGTTCACGGGGAGTGTCCTGTTTTCGCGGCGAAGTCCGCGAAAATGGGACTGTCGCGGTGGCTGGTAAAGGGATATGCACATTTTTCGGTGCGAAACGGCCCGAAAAACGAGCCAGTCCCCGGCCTGTGAACGGTTCCGTACCGTGGCGTCGCCGCATTGTCCTCCACTGACTGGAAAGGGGCCGAGCCGATGAAATCGCATACCGAGTACCTGACCTTGAATATCCCCTCGAAAATGGCCTTTCAAAACATCACCCCGCAGGTGGAAGCCGCGGTGAAGAAAAGCGGTGTGCAGGAGGGGCTGGTGCTCGTCAACGCGATGCACATCACGGCAAGCGTGTTTATCAACGACGACGAGCGCGGCCTGCACCACGACTTCGGAAAGTGGCTGGAGCAATTGGCCCCGTTCAATCCGGATCCGAACCACTACCACCACAACCGCACCGGCGAAGACAACGCCGACGCGCACTTGAAGCGTCAGGTGATGGGCCGCGAGGTGGTGGTGGCGATCACCAAGGGCAAGCTCGACTTCGGTCCCTGGGAACAGATTTTCTACGGCGAGTTCGACGGCTACCGCAGCAAGCGGGTGCTCATCAAGGTGATTGGAGAATAGGGCTCCATCGGCCCAAGGACTCGGGATGGCTCGTCCTCGCGGCGCACCAGCGGCCGGACGACCAGGTGTGGCCGGAAGGGGGTTCGGCCAAGGGCCCCCAGCCGGCCAATCGGCCAAGGCGCGGTCGTAAGCCGAGGAACCTTGGCCGTCTGGAGCCCCCCGGCGAAAAAGCAGGGCGGATCGCGGCAATGGAAATGGAATGGAACCAAGTCCTCGTCGAATATCCCTCAAAAGGGTGGATTGGTTCCCGGTCCGCAAACGTCTTGGATGGATCGGCTCGCGTCCGCTCGATTCGCCCCCACCCTGTCTTGACCCGGTGCGGCAATTGGACTACATAGCGGCCGGGAATTGAGGACGCAGTTCCTTGTCCCTCGTTCGACGGGTGCTCAAAAACCCCTGTATAGGCGGTCAACGGTATGGCGCTTCGTGAGGAAATGGAGCGGACGGGCAATTGGCTTTTTCGGTGGAGGAGTTATTTGCCCCTGGTCCTCGTCTTGCCGACGATGGCGGCCATGCACCACCCCGACTTCTTGAATCAGAATCGCGGCGGGAACGATCTCTGGGCCCTGGTGTGTCTGGCCGTGTCGTTGGCGGGGTTGGGGATCCGGGTGATCACGGTCGGGCATGTGCCGCGGGGGACGTCGGGCCGAAACACCCACGAGGGGCAAGTGGCCGAGGTCCTGAACACCACCGGCATGTACTCCTTGGTCCGCCACCCGCTGTATTTGGGCAACTACGTGATCTGGTTGGGGATCTCGATGTTTTGCGGGATTTGGTGGCTGATCGTGATCTTCGCGCTGGGGTTCTGGCTTTATTACGAGCGGATCATGTTCGCCGAGGAGGAATTCCTGCGGCGCAAGTTCGGCGAGGCGTACTTGGCCTGGGCGGACGCGACGCCGGCCTTCCTGCCGCGGTTTTCTGGCTGGCGGCGGCCGGCCTTGCCGTTTTCGTTCCGCACGGTGCTCCGCCGCGAGTATCCCGGCATGTTCGCCATCTGCGCCTGCTTTTTCGCGTTGGAAGCCTATCAGCGCGTGGTGATTCAGGGCGACTGGCGTCCGCATCCGCTTTGGACCGGCATCTTCCTGGGCGGGCTTGCGGTGTTTGTCTTGCTCCGCACGTTGAAGCGGAAGACCGCGCTTTTGGCCGTCGAGGGACGTTAGACTTGGGAAGGCGGCGGACCGTCGCCGCGGTCCCGAGCGTCGCGGGCGATCGCTCGGAGCAAGAACCAGGCGTTCCTGGCGTACCTCGGCCCGAGACGCCGCGGATCGCACGCCAGGCGAAAGAGCCATTCCAGACCCCATCGCTGCATCCAGCGCGGGGCGCGGCGAGCGCGGCCGGCCACAAAATCGAAGGAGGCTCCCACTTGCACGCAGGCGGGCACTCCCAAGGCCCTCGCGTTTTCCCAAAGCCACAGCTCGCCCTTGGGTTGACCGAAGGCCACCAGGAGCAGGTCGGGCCGGGCGTCGCGGACCCGCGCGATCAGGCGGCGATGTTCCTCGGCCGAGAGCGATTCCAATTCCGGGGCCTCGATTCCCGCGATCTTCAGATTCGGAAACATCCACGACAGTTTGGTGGCCGCGTCGGCGGCCACGCCGGGCTTGCCGCCGAGAAAGAACACCCGGTGACCGCGCCGCGCGGCCTGGCGGCAGAGCAGAAAGATCAAATCGGCCCCAGCGACTCGCTCGGGCAGGGGCCTGCCCAGGAAACGTGAGTACCAGATCATCGGCATCCCATCCGCCAGCAGGAAGGCGGCCTCGCGGTTGACGGCCGCCAACCGCGGATCGCAGGAAGAGAGCATCGCGTATTGAAGATTGGCGGTGATGAAGTAGCTGGGCTGCCTTCGCAGGATGAGCTGATCCACCAACGCGACGGCCTTGGCGCTGTCCACCACGGCCAGCGGCAGCCCCCAGATTCGCACCGTTTCGAACTTCTCCAGGTCCCCGATCGAATCCAGATCGGCCCGCGGATCGCCGACCGGATGAGGCGCGACAGAATCGGTCATTGGCTGGTTCCCCAAACGCCCAACATCGAGATTCCCAGCAAGTATGCCGCGCGGAACTCGGCCGCGAGCACCCAGGCGAGTGATTCTTGGTCGCGGGAAACCACAGTGCGTTGTCGCGGAAACAAGCAACACCGACCGATTTTAGGTCGATGAATAGCTATTCCGGGGACTCGAATACCCTCCAGGACGGCAATCCCGCGCGACACAACGTGCGGAGAAGACCAAGCAGCTCTTGTCTGAGAAGAGGCCGCCCGTTCTGGGGGACATGCCCTGGGGATCGCACTCCCCTCGCGACTTTCCTGGTTCTCGCTCTACCGGTGGACCAGAGTCTTGCAGGTGGATTGTCACCCCCAATAACGCTTTGTTTGCTTTCGAATGCCGGGGCTGGTGAGGATTCCGTGCCTGCCGAGGGGGCCCGCTTTTTTTTGTTCGTGGGTTGATGCCTCGACCTGGCGGAAATGGCGAACCACCCTGGCAGGCAAGAAACGGCTGAGTTGCGCCAATCCGTAATCCGAAGTGAATGCCCCGCCAGAGTGGTAATAACGGCGGGGGTACGAGACATACAGCCATCGTTTGGCTCGGGTCAAGGCCACGTAGAACAGACGGCGTTCTTCCTCGATGCCCTCGGGGGTCCCAGTGGCCATGTCGGAAGGGATGTTTCCGTCGACGGCGTGGATCACGTAAACGCAGTCCCATTCCAGGCCCTTGGCCGAGTGGATGGTGCTCAGAACCAGGTAATCCTCGTCCAGCAGTGGGGGGCCGGCCAAGTCCTGGGTGGAACTGGGGGGATCGAGCGTGATGTCGGCCAGCATTGTGCGGCGGTCCTGGTAGCGCGAGGCGATGAGTTCGATTTGCTCCAGGTCGCGGGCGCGGGGGACGGGATTGTCGTAACAGAGTTCCAACAGGGGTGTATAGAATTCCCTCGCCCGATGCACCTGGGCGGGAAGATCTTCGTCGGTACGGCTCAGACCGTCGATCAAGGCCACGAATTGCGGCCAGATTTCCCGCGTCGCAGCCGGCGGTGTCCACGCCCGCCACGCCCCGAAACGGTCTTCCGCGTCGGACAGCATTTCCATCAGTTGGCGAGCCTTGGTCGGACCGATACCTGGCAGGAGGGCCAGGATTCTGGCGCCGGACACGAGATCGCGGGGATTTTCCGCCAAGCGGAGGATGGCCAGCAAGTCCTTGACGTGGGCGGTCTCGATGAATTTCAGGCCGCCGTACTTGTGGAAGGGGACATTGCGCCGGGCGAGTTCGGCCTCCAGGAGGATGCTGTGGTGCGAGGCGCGGAACAGGACCGCCTGGCGGCGCAAGTCGATCCCCGCTTCGCGATGTTCGAGGATTTTCGACACCAGGAAATCGCTCTGCTCGTCTTCATCCTCGCAGGCGACCAGTTGCGGCGGCTCGCCCTCTTTTCGGTTGGTCCAGAGGTTTTTGGTGAATCGCTCTTTGGCCATGCCGATCACTTCGTTGGCCGCGGTGAGGATCGGTTGGGCGCTGCGGTAGTTTTGTTCCAGGGCGATCACGGTCGCGTTGGGGTAGTGCTTGGGGAAATCGAGGATGTTGCGGACCGTGGCCGCGCGGAAGGAGTAGATGGACTGGGCGTCGTCGCCGACCACGGTGAGCCCCTTGCCGTCGGGGGCCAGTTGGTAAAGGATTTCCGCCTGAAGCACGTTGGTGTCTTGATACTCGTCGACCAGCACGCACTGGAACTGGTCGCGGATTCGGCCGCCCGCCTTGGAATCGCCGAGCAAGGCGTTCCAGTAGACCAACAGGTCGTCGTAGTCGAGCACGGCGGCCGCTTCCTTGCGGTCGACGTAGGCGTCGAACAACTGCTTCAACTCGCCTTCCCATTCGCGGTACCACGGGAAGACTTCCTCCAGCACGTGCTGGAGGCTTTGCCGGGCGTTGACGCACCGGCTGTAAATGTTCATGCACGTGCCTTTTTTCGGGAAGCGGCGATCGGTCCGGGCCAGTCCCAATTGCGTGCGCACAAGGTTGAGCAGGTCCTCGGAGTCAGCGCGGTCGTGAATGGTGAAGTCGGGCGGCAAACCGATCGCCTTGCCGTGCTGGCGGAGCAAGCGCGTGGCGACGGCGTGGAAGGTGCCGCCCCAAATCCGGTGGAGCCGCCCTGATTTCTCGACCGCCGGCCCGCCCCCGCCTGCCGCGCCCGAGTCGTGGAGCCGCCGCAAGACGTCCTCCACGCGGCGAAGCATCTCGGCCGCGGCGCGGCGCGTGAAGGTGAGCAGGAGGATTCGTTCAGGCGGAACGCCGCGCACGATGAGGTTGGCGACGCGGTGCACCAGGGTCGCGGTCTTGCCCGTGCCCGCCCCGGCCACGATCAACAGGGGCGAATCACCGTGCTCCACGGCGAGCCGTTGCTGGGGATTGAGCTCGGGAAAGAGACCGGCGGCGGGCGGTTTCCTGGCCATGGGTTTGATCGGTCCTTGATCCTGGGGGGAGAGGTCGCTGGCCTTCATGTAACCGTTCACGGGCCGGGGACTAGCGCGGTTCTTGGGGCCGTTTCGCGCCGAAAAACGTCTCCTTCCCGGCGAGGGGGACAGTCCCATTTTCCCGGACTTCGCCGCGAAAATCGGGACAGTCCCCGCAGTTGCGCCTTCACTGTAGCCGGGATGCCCCGTGTTGTCGAGTCCCACACGTCCTTTCGGGGGGCGAAACCTTTTTCGTCCGGCGTGGTTAGATTATTGACAAGGTGTGGATTGCCCGGTTACAGTAGGAGTGAACGTGCCATGAACGGGGCCTGGGGCTCCGACTGAACCCACCACGCCGCGAGGCGCGATATTACCCACCTGCAAGCCACCCGGGTCCATCCCAACGCCCGGGAGTGCGTTGTTCGTTTACGAGACGCGACCAAGGCATTTTTTTTCTTTGCCCAGAATCTTTCCAAGCAGCGAGGAAACCGGGACACGCGGCGCCCGCTTTGCCGGGACTTTGACGAGAGCGTCTGGGATGAGTTTGAGGCGCGATCCGCTTGAATCGGGCGTTGCCGCTTGACCAGGATCGTCTTGCCGGAAGGAGGCTAGCTCGATGGTTGACGACCGAAGCAAGGCTGGAGTAGAGTGTATCCTGGATCGCCCAGGGCGAACCCGTGCTGGTCATCTGCGTAGGGAAACGCTGCCGGGAGAACGCATGATCCGTCGCCAGTCGCATTCGGGAGTGGGCTGCTCGGTGGTCGAGCTCAACGGCGTCAGGCACGTCTTCGCCGCCGCCATTCCTCGCCGGGAGTCCTCGTTTGAGGAGCAAGTGAGCGAGGCCCTGCGGATGATCCAATCCGTGACCGAGAGCGAAGGCGCCCCGAACTCGGTCGTCAGCCAGGCGGTGTTTCTCGCCGACGAGCGACTTCTTGAACCCTGCCGGCAGATGCTCCGCGATTTTTACGGCGACCACCTGCCGGTCGTGACCTACGTGCCGCAGCGCCCGTGCCAGGGGGCCCTGGTGGCGATGGAAGCCATGGGCGTGGGAGGGGGGCCGGGCAAGGTGGAAATCGAACGCCGCAGCGAACACGTGGTGATCACCCGGCACAGCGGCGTGACCTGGACCCACGTCGGCCAAATCCTGCCCCAAACGCACGAACCGGGCGTCTACGCCCGGTCGATCGACGGCTTCGCTCAGATGCGCCAGATGCTCGAGCGGGTCAACGTGCGGTTCGATCAGATCATCCGCACCTGGCTGTATCTGGGCGACATCGTCGGGCCGGAGGGCGAGACGCAACGCTACAAGGAATTGAACCGGGCGCGAAGCGACTATTATGAAAACATCCGCTTCCTCGCCAAGCACGTTCCGGCGGGGGTGACCGAGAGGGTGTATCCGGCCAGCACCGGCATCGGCACCGACAGCCGCGACGTGTTGATGAGCTGCCTGGCGCTGAGCACGAAGCGCGACGACATCGTGGCCCGCCCGCTGGAGAATCCCTTGCAGACCTCGGCCTTCGACTACATGGCCTGCTACGGTCCGAAAAGCCCGAAGTTCTCCCGGGCGATGGCCTTGACCACGGATGGCTGCACGACGCTGTTCATCTCCGGGACGGCGAGCATCATCCAATCCGAGAGCCAGCACATCGAGGACATCGAGGGCCAGACGAATCAAACGCTCGACAACATCGCCGCGTTGATTTCGGAGTCGAATCTGACGCGGCACGGGCTTCCGGGCCGGGGGGCCACGCTGCGCGATTTGGCCCTCGCCCGCGTCTACGTCAAGCGCCAGGGCGATTTCGAGAAGACCCGCAAGGTGTGCCAGGAGCGCTTGGGCGAGATGCCGATCATTTACACCGTGGCCGACGTCTGCCGCCCGGAACTCCTCGTCGAGATCGAGGGGATCGCCTTCTCGCAAACCTGACGACGCGTTCAGGCGTCGCGTTCAGGCGTCGGGAGGGGAGCGGGTCGGCCGCGGCGCGTTGGCTTGCCCGTTTTCGCACAGGAGATCCCTCGATGCCCCACGCGCCTTCGCACACGCGCCGAAAGTTCCTCGCGTCCGCCTCGGCCGGCGCCGCGTTCGCTTTCACCGCCGCAAGCTACGCCAAGATCCACGGGGCGAACGAGCGGATCGCCCTGGGGCTGATCGGCTGCGGCGGCCGCGGCTACGGCGCCCACATGCCGGGCGTCCACGAGCACGACAAGCAGCAGAACGTCGAGTTCATCGCGGTGAGCGACCCGTGGCGGGTCCGCCGCGAGCGCGCCGCGGCGCGATGCCTCGAGTGGTATGGCCGTCCCGCCCGCCAATTCGCGTCCTATCTCGGCATCCTCGAACTGAAGGACGTCGACGCGGTGATGATCGCCTCGTGCGACCACCATCACGCGGCGCATCTGGAGGCGGCCGCCAAGGCCAAGAAGGACGCTTACTGCGAAAAACCGCTGGCCATGGACATGGCGTCGCTGAGGCGGTGTTGCGACGCGGTCAAGCAAAGCGGCATCGTCGTGCAGATGGGCACGCAAGTCCGCAGCTTTGCGACGAGCGCGGGCTGCCGCGAGGTCTTCCGCTCCGGCGCCATCGGCAAGGTCACGCGGATCGAGCAGTGCCGCAACGGGGCCAAGCCGTATTGGTACACGTGGATGGAGCGGGCGGAGCCGATCCGGGCCGAGGACGTCGATTGGAAGGAGTTCCTCATGGACCGGCCCATGCGCCCCTTCGACGGCAAACTGCTGACCGGCTGGTACGGTTACCGCGAATTCTCCGACGGCCCCCTGTCGAACCTCGGCTGCCACTTCATCGATCTGTACAACTACATTGTCGGCACGACGCTGCCGCTGAACTGCGTGGCGCAAGGCGGCACGTTCACCTGGAAGGACGATTGGGGGTTCACCTGTCCGGATCATTGCCAGGCCGTGTGGACCTATCCGGAGGGGTTCCTGGTCAGCTACTCCACCAATTTTGGCAACGGCAGCGGCAACGTGCTGAAGATCTACGGCGATCAAGGGGTGATCGATCTGACGAATTGGCAAGCGCCGACCTGCAGCGCGGCCGGGGCCATCAAGCCGAGCAAGGCGACCGGCAAGGAAAAGCCCGTCCCGACGGTGGACACCCCCGACCACTTCCTCGATTGGCTCCAATGCCTGCGTTCGCGCAAGGCCTGCAACGCGCCCATCGAGGCCGGGTATCACCATTGCGTGCCGGCGTTGATGGCCGTCCGGGCGATGGACACCGGCCGCAGGCAGGTCTACGATGCCCAGAACCGCGAAATCCGCGAGGGTTGAAGGGGGCCGGGAGGGCCGCGGCAGGCCGCCGCGTTGGGGCGGGCTTCGCGCCGCGGCAGGTCCCCCTGGCGCCGCCGCGGCATCGCCGGAACGTGAGCCGTTGAGGCAGCAGGTTTGCGAAGCATGAGGACGCGGTCAGGCCATGCCGTCGATCGAATGGTTCTATAGCCGCGGATCGAAGCGCTTCGGGCCCGTTTCGGCGGCCGAACTCAAACAACTCGCCGACCACGGCGAATTGTCGCCCGACGAGTTGGTGTGGCGCGAGGGAATGGACCAGTGGATTCCCGCCCGGCGCGTCAAGGGCCTGTTTGAGCAGGACACCGCGTCGGCCAAGGAATCCAAGGAGGAGGTTTCGGGTCCCGGGTCGGCCCCGAAGGAGGCGGCGGGATCCGCCCGGCCCGAGGCGGCAAGACTCGCGGAACCGCCCTCCCCCGCCGCGCCGCGTCCCTCGCGGCCCACCTTCGAGGCCTCGGCCTCGGCCTTCGAACGCGCCCGCGAGGGAAGCGCTCGGCACCTGTTCGACGTGGTCTTGGAATCGGCGCGGGGCGTGTTCAACGCCGAGTTCATCCGCGCGACCACGGCCCTGTTCACCGCGGCAGGGCACTACGGGCTTTATGCGGCCATCGTCCTCCTGCTCGCCGTTCAGACGACGCTCGGCGTCCTGCACCGCTCGTTTTGGGCGGTTCTGTTCGGGCTTTTCGCCGCGACGGTCCTCGCGGTCCTTCAATACTCCGCGCGGCGGATTTTGGTCGTCTTGGAACGACTCGACAACGCCGCGGCGAACCGTATGCCCTCGCCGGCGTTTCTCGACTGCTGCGCCCTGCTCAGCTTGATCGGCAGCCTGGCGGCCCTGGTGGGTTGGACGGTGTACGCGGTGGCCTCGCAGGAGTTTGGATGGATTGTCTGGGCGGTCGTGGCGTTCATTCTTCTGGAGCATGTCGCCGTGATGGCCCTCAATCCCGAGTCGCTCGGCCTGACGGTTGCCGCCGAAGCCACGGCGGGCGAGGAGGCCCTGGGGCTGTTGGTGTTTCTCGTCAAGGTCGCCGTGCGGGGCGTGCCCGTCGTGTTCGGCGTCGGCGTGCTCGGCGGCGCCTCCTTGCTCGTCTACGCCGTCGTGCTCCTGGCAGGGCCGTGGAGCGGCAACGCCGCGACCTTCCTCGTGGGACTGGACGAGTCTGCTCCCAAGACCGCCGAGGCGTTCGCCCTTTCGGCGGTCGAGGCCGCGTCGGGCGCGGGCGCCGCGATCCTGCTGATCGCCAGCGCGTGGCCGCTCTTGGCGTACTTGGGCCTTCTGGCCTGCCACCTGGGCATCGAGTTGTTGCGGGCCGTCCTCGGCATTCCCGAGAAACTGGACATGGTGGCCGAAGGCAAAAAGCCCGGCGACATGATGTCCTGACCACCGGCCGCGTCGTCGGGGGCCGCGGGTGGCCGCTTTGCTCCGCGCGGCGGGAGCTAGAAACCTTGGCGCGTTTGTGATAAGCTAAGGATTAAAGGCTCCAGCACGCGTTTGGTGGGCAGGCGACCCAGAGGAGGGGGTCTGCATTCGCGCCGTGGCCACGTGGATGCTTGTCTCAGTACGGCCCCGGCGTCCCTGATTCTCGGGGAGTTGCGGCGGCACGGTCATGGCCAGATTGAAGGCCGATCATTTCCTGGACCTCGCGCGGAAGAGCGGACTGGTCGATCCTGACCAGCTCGACCGATTCCTCGCCAAGTTCCGCGACCAGCGAGGTGGCCAGGCCAGCGACGACGCGGACCAGATCGCCTCGGGCCTGGTCGAGTCGGGCCTGATGACCCGGTGGCAAGCCGACCAGATTCTGGCCGGGCGCTACAAAGGTTTTTTTCTGGGCAAGTACAAGCTGTTGGGCCACTTGGGCAGCGGCGGCATGAGCCATGTCTACCTGGCCGAGCATCCGCTGATGCACCGGCGCGTGGCCATCAAAGTGCTCCCCAAGAACCGGGTGCACGACTCCTCGTACCTTGCCCGCTTCCGCCGCGAGGCCCAGGCGATCGCCGCCCTGGACCATCGGAACATCGTCCGGGCGTACGACATCGACCACGTCAACGACATCCATTACTTGGTGATGGAGTACGTCGAGGGCTGCGATCTCCAGACGCTGGTTGCCAAGGAAGGGGTTCTCGACTACGCCCGGGCCGCGGACTACATTCGGCAGGCGGCCGAGGGCTTGGAGCACGCCCATCAGGCGGGGCTGATCCATCGCGACGTCAAACCCGCCAATCTCCTGCTGGACCGGCACAACGTGGTCAAGGTCTTGGACCTCGGACTGGCCCGATTCACCGGCGAGGATCGCGCGTCGCTCACCGTGGCGTACGACGAGAACGTGCTGGGAACGGCCGACTATCTGGCCCCGGAACAGGCGATCGACAGCCATGGGGTGGACGCCCGGGCGGACATCTACAGTCTGGGGTGTTCGCTGTACTATGTGCTGACTGGGCGCCCGCCTTTTCCCGAGGGCACGCTGCCCCAGCGGCTCATGATGCACCAGAAAAGCCCCCCGCCCGACATTCGCCAGCAACGCCCCGACGCCCCAGAGGACCTCCTGGAAATCTGCCTGAAAATGATGGCGAAAAAGCCGTCGGCCCGCTATCAGTCGGCCCAGGAAGTGGCCGATGCCCTCGCCGATTGGCTTCGGGCGCATGGCCACGGTTTCGACTCGTCGGTCCTCGGCGGGGGTTCGTCGGGCCGCTTGCCGCGGATCACGCCCGAGACGGCGTCGGAGAAGGGCGACACTTCGGCGAGCCGGGAATGGCCGTCGGGGGTGCGGGCCGCGTTGGCCGCCGCCACGACCGAAAGCGGCGTGCTCAGCGCCGAACCTCTCGACGGCCCGCGCCAAGCCGCCCCTCGAACGGCGTCACCGGCTCACGGCGCTGGAAAGGCGACGGCCGTGCCGCGAGCGGTCCCGATGGAACGCCCCTCGGGAAAGGCCCCTCTTCGCGTGGCCAAACCTTTGGAGGACGAGGCGGATCCGCTGGCCGAGCTGATAGGCGAGATCGTGCCGCCGACCGCGCTGCCGGCGGAAAGCGGCCTGCCGGCCTCGAGCACGACGGGCCTTGGCCGCCGGCGGTCGGGGACTCCGCCGTGGCTCTGGGCCGTGATCGCCGCCGGCGCCGCCTTGGCCGTGGTCCTGATTCTGTTGGGAGTGCTGCTTTCGCTGTGACGATCGGGCCGGGGGCGGATCAGTTGGCCTCCGCCGATTGGAAGCGGACCTCCCCGCCCACAATCACCGTCGAGGCCCGGCCCTTCAGCTCCATGCCCGCGAAGGGAGTGTTGCGGCTCTTGGAACGGAATTTGGCGGGGTCGACGCGCCAGCAACGGTCGGGATCGATGATCGTGATGTCGGCGTCGGCGCCGATCGCCAGGGTTCCCTTGGGGATGCCGAGGATTTTCGCCGGGTTGATGGTCATGGCGGCCAGGGCCGTGGTCCAATCGAGGCAGCCCGGTTCGATCAGTTTCGTGATCACCAGGCCCAGGGCCGTTTCCAGGCCGACGACGCCGAAGGGGGCGCGATCCAGTTCCTGCATCTTCTTTTCCTCGGCGTGGGGGGCGTGATCGGTGGCGATGGCGTCGATCGTGCCGTCGGCCAGACCAGCGATGATCGCCTCGACGTGGTCGCGGCTGCGAAGCGGCGGATTCATCTTGAAGTTGGAGTTGAACGATCGCAGGCACTCGTCGGTGAGCGTGAAATGGTGGGGGGTGGCCTCGGCGGTCACGCGCACCCCGCGGCGCTTCGCGCGGCGAAGGATTTCCACCGACCCGGCCGTGGAAACGTGCATCACGTGGAGCCGCCCGCCCGTCGCCTCCGCCAAGGCGATGTCGCGGCTGACCATGACGTCTTCGGCGGCGGTGGGGATGGCAGGCAGTCCGAGGATCAGGGAGACCAGGCCTTCGTGCATGACTCCCCGCTGGGTCAATTCGCGGATCTCGGCGTGGCTGAGCACCGGCTTGTCGAACATGCGGCAGTATTCGAACGCCCGGCGCATCAATTCGGCGTCGAACACCGGCTCGCCGTCATCGGTGAAGGCCACGGCGCCCGCGGCGACGAGCTGGCCGATTTCGGCCAATTCCTTGCCCTCGCGGTTGCGGCTGACGCAGCCGACGACGACCACGTTGCAATGATTGGCCCTGGCCGCCTGATGGAGGACGAACTCGACGGCGCTTTGGCTGTCGATGGGAGGGTCGGTGTTGGGGATGCAGGCGACCGTCGTGAACCCGCCCGCCAAGGCCGCCGCCGTGCCGGTCTCGATCGTCTCATCCTCTTCCCGGCCCGGCTGGCGGAGATGGACGTGCATGTCGATCAACCCCGGCGCGACGATCTTGCCCGAGGCGTCCAGCACCGTTTCGTCGCCCCGGGGGGCGGCGTCGTAGGCGGCCACACGGCCGTTTTCGACCAGAATGCTGGCCACGCGGTCCATCGATTGGCTGGGATCGATCACGCGGCCGTTTTGGATCAAGAGTCTTGGCATCACGCGGCCCCATTCCGTTGCCCGACGTCGAACCCCCCACTCCGCTCCCGCGACCCGCGCGGAACGCCTGGCGGCAACTCGTCCCCCGCGGGCCGCGGTGCGCGCTTTGCAGCCCGCGGGCGAAGCGGCTCGGGGGGACATGTCCCGCGACCGCCGCGACCGTCCTCAGGGCCGGCTTTCAGACGCGAATCGTCAATCGAGGAACCCGACCAGCTCCTGGCTTCGGCAGGGCTGCTGGAGCTTGCGCACGGCCTTGGCCTCGATCTGGCGAATTCGCTCGCGCGTGACCTTGAAGATGTGTCCGACTTCCTCCAGGGTGTAGCTGTAGCCGTCGCCCAAACCGTACCGGAGCTTGATGATCTCCCGCTCGCGATAGCTCAACGTCTTGAGCACCTTGCTGATGCGGCGGCGGAGCATCTCTTGGGTAGCGCCGGCGGCGGGGCTTTCGGCGGAGCCGTCGGGCAGGAGGTCGCCGAAGTGGCTGTCCTCGCTGTTTCCGACAGGACGGTCGAGGCTGATCGGGTAGCGGCTCATGGCCATGACGCGGCGGGCCTCGTCGAGGCAGGTCTCGCTGGCCCGGGCGGTTTCCTCCAGCGTGGGCTCGCGGCCCAGGTCCTGGAGCAGCTTGCGCGACACGTTCCGCACGCGCGACATGGTTTCGACCATGTGGACCGGGATGCGGATGGTGCGGCTCTGGTCGGCCACCGCCCGGGTGATCGCCTGGCGAATCCACCACGTGGCGTAGGTGCAGAACTTGAATCCGCGGCGGTACTCGAACTTGTCCACCGCGCGCATCAGGCCCGCGTTCCCCTCCTGGATCAAATCCAGGAAACTCAAGCCTCGATTGCGGTACTTCTTGGCGATCGAGACGACCAAGCGCAAGTTGCCCTCCGACAGCCCCCGCTTGGCCTCCTGGTACTGGGCGTAGATCGACTTCAAATAGCGCACGCGATTGCGGAGGCTGGTCGGCGTTTCCTGGGTGGCGCGGAGGATGTTGCGGAACTCGGCGACCAAGGGCTCGCGGTCCTTGGCCGGGAGTCCGGCGTTCTTGTGTTCCTGGATACGGGCCTTGAGTTCGTCGACGCGCTGGCTGAAGTCCTCGAGCATCTTGATCATCGGTTCGAGGCGTTGGGTTCGCAGCCCCAATTCCTCGACCAAGAGCACGGCGCGGCGCCGTCCCCGCCCCAGCCGCCGCCACGCGGCCCGCCGCTCGCCCCACGGCCGCGACTTGCTCGTGGCGATGTTGTAGTCCCGCCGGTTCCGCTTCAACAGCACGGCCAGCGTCGCCAGGTTGTGCGGCAAGCGCCCCAGAATCTGCTCCTTCTCGAGGTGATCGGTCACCGAGACCTGGACCGTGCGATCAAACGGCAGCTCGCCCTCGTGAACCCGCCGCAGGGTGCGAACGATCTGCTGAATCACGTAGTCGCACTCCACCAGCTTGCGGCGGAACTTCGCCCGCGTCACTTCGATCTGCTTGGCCAGCGCGATCTCCTGCTGCCGCGTGAGCAGGGGGATTTCACCCATCTGCGTCAAATACATGCGGACCGGATCATCGGACCACGAGTCCAAGTCCTCGCTCAACAGATCGTCCAGGCCCGCATCGACCTCAAAATCCTCAGACTCCAGGTCCTCCACGGCGTCGTCCAAATCGGGATCGATTTCCAAGACCTCCTCGGCCTTTTCATCGAGATCGATTTCGTCTTCCGGTTGGACCGCAATCTCCTCCAGATCGTCGATCAAAGCGTCAGCGTCGTACAAAGCAACACTCCCTAACACAGTGACTTGACGGGTGCAGACGGTGCAGACGGCCCCGCAGCAATCATGCGGTTATGGGCAAACCCAAAAATTCTACCACCGATTCCTCGCCGCAGCGGGCCGACCCGCCATTTGGCAAGGAATTCGTTCTAACGAGACTTCACCGGCGTTGACCACCGGATGCAAGGAACCCGGCTCGCGGATCCGCGAAATGGCTTTCCCATGTCGTTGCCAAACTACGATCACCCCGATGCCGCGCGCACGGCAACGTTCCCCCGGGAACGAAATCCCTTCGCGCAATCAAACGACAACGGCAGAAGTTCACGACGCGGAGCGACTGGCAGACGCACTCGCCCTCGGTGCTCTATGGAGGCGGGAAGCACCACGCTTTCTCACCCGTGTGCCTCACTTGCCGAGGCTAGGTAATCGAGGGCCGGAGCATTTAATTCTAATCAAACATTTCTTCAAGTCCAGTGGCCGCTTGCCTTCCAGCAAACCTTCTCCTCCCCGCAAACCCATTTCCCACTTCTTGCGTAGAACTCGATAAGCGACAAGGGTATGGAAAGATTGGCAATGTAGGCGCTTTGGGTTGTTTTGGGATGTCTTGCATCGGCAACCCATCGCAACCTGTTCCATCTGTTGAGACGTTCTCTCAGGCTTGATGGTTCATTATCCAGCACTTCGGAGCGGCCCGTGAGTTCACAATACCTACTCCCCTGTTCGTGTGGACGCCGGCTCCCCGTCGATCTCTCGCAGGCCGGCAATCGGATCCGGTGCGAGTGCGGGGAAGAGCAGGAAGTCCCGACACTCCTGCGTTTGAAACAGCTCGAGCCGGCCGACCGCGACCAGGCGTCGCCGACGCGAGAACAGGAATCGAGCTGGGGCACGCGGCAGCGCTTCGCCCTGGTCGGGGCCTTGACCTGTTTGGCGGGCATCGCGTTTGCCATCTGGTCGTTTGCAACGCGTCCGCGAATCATCGACGTCGCCGAGTATCCGCCGATGGCCACGTTGCAGCTTTGGGAATCGCTCAAGCGGGGCATCGATCTCCCGCCCGCCCCTATGGAGGTCATGCTCTTCTCGCAAATCCAATGGCACTATCGCTGGACTCTTGCCGGGTTGGTGGTTGCGGCCGTGGGGGCAGCGGTGATGATCGTTTCGTTGGCCCTGGGCCATCGATCCCTTGCCCGACAGCCCCCGCCGGTTTAGAGTGCTTTCGGCGGGCCGCGCCGGTCGAACGCGCCGCGCGACCAGGGGTTCGGGGCCGTCCGCCGGAAGGCGGCGAGCTTCCCTTGAGGCCGGTTTCTTTCCTGGCGATGCGTCCGTGGTCAAGAAGTTGGCGTCCGTTGGGAAAACATCGTTCCTGGACGGAGAGGGAGACCCCATGGGGGTGTAGACTCCCCTGCGCGCGTTGTTGACCTGGAGCCCGCAATGCCCCAGCGTCTCGGGGAATTGGCCCGGCTGTTTCTCAAGTTGGGAACCGTCAGCTTTGGCGGTCCGGCGGCCCACCTTGCCGTCATGGAGGACGAGGTCGTCCACCGCCGCGCCTGGCTTCCCCGCGAACAGTTCCTCGACTTGATGGCGGCCACGCAATTGATCCCGGGACCGAACTCCTTGGAAATGACCGCGTACGTCGGCTTCCGGCGGGCGGGGATCGTCGGAGCCCTGGTGGCGGCCGCGTCGTTCACGCTTCCCGCCGCGGTGCTCACGGCCTTGTTGGCCTGGGTTTACCAGCAGTACGGCGCGCTGCCCCATGTCGAGCCATTCCTCCGCGGCGTGAAGCCGGCGGTGCTGGCCATCATCGTTGCGGCCGTGGCGCGGCTCGGGAAGACGGCGATCAAGAGTCGGGGGACCGGATGGATCGCCTTGGCCGTGGTCGCCGCGGCCATGCAGGGGCTGAACGAAATCGCCACCCTGGCGGTCGCCGGAGTGGCGGGAGCGGTCTTCTTGGGTTGGGCCCAGCGCCACGGAACGCCTCCCGCCGAGATCACGCCCAACGCGTGCGGCGCATGCGTGTTCGCCGCGGGCTCGTCGGCGATGGCGGGCACGTCGCTGGCGGCGGCCTGCGCCAGCGTGTCCGCCTGGCAGGTCGGCCTGTATTTTCTGAAAGTCGGCGCGGTGCTGTACGGAACGGGCTATGTCTTGGCCGCCTATCTGCGAGGCGGACTGGTGGGCCAAGGGTGGCTGACCGAGCAGCAGCTTCTCGACGCGCTGGCCGCCGGCCAGGTGACGCCAGGACCGTTGATCACCACGGCCACGTTCGTCGGCTACTTGCTCGCCGGACCAGGCGGCGCGGCGACCGCCACCGCGGCCATCATGCTTCCTGGCCTCGTCGTGGTCATGATCACCCAGTCCTGGATCTCCCGCTTGCGCCAGTGGCCTTGGTCGTCGCGGTTCCTCGACGCGGTCAATGCCGCCTCGATCGGTCTGACGGCCGTCGTGATCGTTTCCCTGGCGCGTGCCACGCTTGTGGACTGGCGGGCCTGGCTCATCGCCGCCGCGGCCGCCTGGGCCGTGTTCCGATGGCAGGCCCCGGTGGCCCTGTTGGTCTTCGGCGGCGGCCTGGCCGGATTCGTGCTCGGATGAAATCCGCGGGAGCCGGGGAAGCGGACGGTCTCGGATGCCGCCTCCGAGGGTCCGCCCTTGCCGTCCCCTCCGAGCGGCCTCGGCCGAATCGCCGGGCCTACACCGCGCGCGGCCGATTGATGGGGCGGTTGGCGAAGATTACAATGGCGACTCTTTCCAACTCATGTCCCGGCTGACCGCGAAGGGCACGTCGGGGCGAGGGACGCCTGCGCCTCATGCTGGACTTTCCGCGGAAACACGATTTCCTGGTTGGCGTGGATTCGGACGGCTGCGCCTTCGACACGATGGAACTGAAGCACAAGGAGTGCTTCATCCCGAACACGATCTATTACTACCAGTTGCAGGGGGTGAGCAAGTACGCGAGGGAGGCGGCCGAGTTTGTGAACCTGTACTCGAAGAGCCGGGGGATCAACCGGTTTCCGTCGCTGGTGGAGACCCTTCAGTGGCTCCGGCGGCGGCCCGAGGTCAAGGCGCGCGGGGTCCACGTCGCCGTCCCCCAGGGGCTGGTTGCCTGGATGCAGCGGGAAAACAAGCTCGGCAACCCGGCCCTGAAAAAGGCGGTCGAGGAGACCGCCGACCCCGATCTGAAGCTGGCCCTGGCGTGGTCCGAAGCGGTGAACCGGTCGATCGAATGGATGGTGCGGGGCGTGCCGCCGTTTCCCTTCGTCCGCGAAAGCCTTGCGAAACTCGGTCCGATCGCCGATATCCTCGTGGTCTCCGCCACGCCGCAGGAGGCCCTGCGCCGCGAATGGCAGGAGCACGACCTGACGCGCTACGTCGGTTTGATTTGCGGCCAGGAGTCGGGCACGAAGAAGGAATTCCTGAAGGCGGCCTCGAACTACGCCCCGGGCCACGCCCTGATGATCGGCGACGCCCCCGGCGACTACGAGGCGGCGCGGGCCAACGGGGCGCTATTCTTCCCGATCAATCCCGGGGCCGAAGAGAAGAGCTGGAAGCGGTTCTTTGAGGAAGGCATCGACCGCTTCCTCCGCGGCACATTCGCCGGCCCGTACGAAGCGGAGCTTCTGGCCGAGTTCGACAGGTGCTTGCCGGCCCAACCGCCGTGGCCGGTGGAAGATGAAACACCAGATTAAGAGAGGAAGAAAGCAACAATGACTCAACAGTGCGATTTCGGTCTGATCGGTTTGGCGGTAATGGGCGAGAACCTGGCTCTGAACATCGAGAGCCGCGGGTTCAGCGTGGCGGTGTTCAACCGGACGACGAGCAAGGTGGACGAATTCCTGGCCGGTCGGGCCAAGGGCAAGCGGTTCGTCGGGTGCCACTCGATCCAGGAGCTGGCGGCGAGCCTCGCCCCGCCGCGCAAGGTGATGCTCATGGTCAAGGCCGGCCCGGCCGTCGATGAGTTCATCGAGCAGTTGATCCCGCTTCTGTCGCCCGGCGACGTGATCATCGACGGCGGCAACACGCACTTCGCCGACACCGAGCGGCGCACCAAGTACGTCGAGTCGAAAGGGCTGTTGTACATCGGCACGGGCGTTTCCGGGGGCGAGGAAGGGGCTTTGAAAGGCCCCAGCATGATGCCCGGCGGCAGCGAGAAGGCCTGGCCGCTGGTCAAGCCGATCTTCCAGGCCATCGCCGCCAAGGTCGGACCCAAAGGCGACATCCCGTGCTGCGACTGGGTCGGGCCGCGCGGGGCGGGCCACTACGTCAAAATGGTCCACAACGGCATCGAATACGGCGACATGCAGTTGATCTGCGAGGCCTATTGGATGCTCAAGCAGGCCCTCGGCCTGTCCAACGAAAAGATCCACGAAGTCTTCGCCACGTGGTACCAAGGAGAACTCAACAGCTACCTCATCGAAATTACCCGCGACATCTTCACCGTCAAGGACGAGGAAACCGGCCAATACCTGGTCGATCTGATTCTCGACACGGCGGGGGCGAAGGGGACGGGCAAGTGGATGAGCCAATTGGCCTTGGACCTCGGCGTCCCCAGCACGCTGGTCACCGAGGCGGTCTATGCCCGCTCGCTCTCGGCGATGAAAGAGGCCCGGGTCCGCGCCAGCAAGGTGCTTGCCGGGCCGTCGGGCCGGTACGACGGCGACGAAGCGGAGTTCATCGAGCAAATCCGCCAGGCCCTGTATGCCTCGAAGATTTGCAGCTATGCCCAGGGCTTCGTGCAAATGCGCGCGGCGGCGGCCGAGCACCAGTGGCCGCTGGATTTCGGGTCGATCGCGCTGTTGTGGCGGGGCGGCTGCATCATTCGCGCCGTGTTCCTGGAACGCATCAAGGAAGCGTTCGACGCCGACCCGAAGCTCGAGAACCTGCTGCTGGCCCCGTACTTCTGCAAGGCGGTCCAGCAGGCCCAAGCGGCGTGGCGCCACGTGGTGGCCACGGCCGTCCACTTGGGCGTTCCCGTGCCCGCCTTCGCGTCCGCCCTGGCCTACTACGACGGCTATCGTTCCGAGCGGTTGCCGGCCAACTTGCTCCAGGCCCAACGCGACTATTTCGGCGCCCACACGTACCAGCGCGTCGACAAACCGGGCGTGTTCCACACCGACTGGCTGAGGGCCCGCAAGGCGCCGTAGGACGGCCTTTCCAGGCCGTGGCCATGACGGCCGCGAAATCCCAAGCTCGAAAAGGATTCCCCGCTTATGTCCGCCGACTATCTCAACGAATTGTTTGGACTGGAAGGCCAGGTGGCCGTGGTGATCGGGGGGGCCGGCGTTTTGGGCGGCGCGCTGTGCGAGGGGATCCTCCGCGCCGGGGCCCACGTGGTCGTCGCCGATCTGACCGACGAGGGCTGCCAGCGCCGCGTCGAGGCACTCCAGCGGTTCGGTCCGCGCGCCAGCTATTGCACCGTGAACGTCACCTCGCGGGAATCGATCGATCGCCTGCTGGCCGAGGCCCTCAAGGTGAAAGGGAGGGTCGAGATCCTGGTCAACTGCGCGGGCGTGAACGCGGGCAGCACGTTCCTCGACGCGACCGACGCGGACTGGGACCGTGTGATGACCATCAACCTCAAGGCCGTGTTCCAGGCCTGCCAGATCTTCGGCCGGCACATGGTCGACGCCGGCGGCGGCTCGATCCTGAACATCGGCAGCGTGACCAGCCATTTGCCACTGTCGCGGGTGTTCGCCTACAGCGCGTCGAAGGCGGCCGTGGTGAACCTCACCAAGAACGTGGCCCGCGAGTTCGGCAAGCAAGGCGTCCGCTGCAACGCCATCTGCCCGGGCTTCTTCCCCGCCGAGCAGAACCGCAAGCTGTTGGACCAGGAGCGGATCGACAACATCATGCGCCACACGCCGATGGCCCGTTTCGGCGAGCCGGAAGAACTGATCGGCGCGGCGTTGCTGCTGTTGTCGCCGAAGGCCGGCAAGTTCATTACGGGGGCGACGGTGAACGTGGACGGGGGCTTCACGGCGGCGTGGTTTTGAGGCGTTGATGGGGAATCGACGGCCGATTTCCGCCAGCGCGGCCGCCTCGGCCGCAAGACATCGCAGGCCCTGAATTCCAACCGGAAAAGACGTCCAGAGTAAGGATCCGCAACCGTTCCCAGGCGGGGGACCGGCTCATTTTTCGGACCCTTTCGGACCGAAAAATGTGCCCGTCCCCTTACCGGCAAAGGGGACCGTCCCAGGGAACGGTTACAAGGATCCCTTCCATGCGCGGCGTTGTTCTTTGCGTGTTCGTGGCGCTGATTCCGGGAGCGGCGGTTTCCCAATCGTTCCAGGCTGACCGGCAAGGCTTCGTCTTGCGCCAAGGCAAGCAGATCGTGCGGTTCGACCGCGGCCATTGGTCGGCGGGAATCGAGGGCGGGGGAAGCGTGCGGTGGCACGAGTTCTTGTGGCACGACGCCTGGGTTTACGAGACCCTGCCGGGCGGGAAGATCGAACGAGGGCCCACGCTCGAGGCGGACGGCGGGATCGCCTTGAGCGGCACGTTCTCCGCGCGGGAAAGCTCGCCGCCCGTCAAGTACGCCTGCCGCATCGTGCCCGGCCCGGAGGGCGTCCGCGTGCGATACACCTTTGAGAAGACCGGCCCGCTCAAGCTGACCCGCGGCATCTGCCTGCACGTCTTCGCCGACGAGAAGACGATGGCCGGGACGAACCGGGTGTGGATGCGTCCGGGCTGGCACGGCGTCTTGGCCGGACGCGGCGGCGGGAACGCCGATTCGCTGTGGATCGAACTCGGGGGCCGCCGCAGCTTGCGCCTCTCCCTGCCCGGCGTGCGGCAGATCGACAGCGAAAGCGGCCGGGGATTCGGATTCCGCGTGGATCTCGTGCCGCGCGACTTCGAGCCAGGCCAAAAGGTCGAGGCCGAATACTCCATCGCCTTCGCCGAGATGCCGGAAAAGTTCCCCGGGCAAATCGAACCTTCGGCGCGCCTGCTGGCGATCGGTCCCGTGGCGGCCAACGCCGCGGCCGTTCCCCAGTACGGCCGGCTGGAGCTGCGCGTGGATCTTGCGGCGACCTACGAAAACCCCTTCGATCCGGACCAGGTGCGGCTCGACGCGGTGTTCACCACGCCGTCGGGCAAACAAGTCGAGGCGCCGGGATTCTTCATGGTGGATTACCGGCGTCAACGGGTCGACGACGCGGAAGTGCTCCTGCCCGAAGGCAACGGACGCTGGTGCGTCCGCTTCGCCCCGGTCGAGGTCGGGCGCCACACCTGGCGTCTTCGGGCGAGGGACCGCAGCGGGGAAGTGGTCGGCGGCGCGGGGGCGTTCGAGGCCGTGGCCGGCAAGAGCCCGGGGTTTGTCCGGGTCAGCAAGGCCGATCCCCATTACTTCGCCTTCGACAACGGAAGCGGCTTCTTCCCCATCGGGCACAATTACCCGATCTACCATGCCCGAGGCCAGACTGGCGAAGACGCGATGCGCAAGTTCGCGGCGGCGGGCGAGAACTACAACCGGTGGTGGATGTCGTCGTCGGGGCTGGGGATCGAATGGTCGGGCCGGCTGGGTTGGTATCGCCAGGACAACGCGGCGAGGATCGACGCGATGCTCGACCTGGCGGAAGAACTCGGGCTGTACTACATGATGTGCATGGACACGCACCAGGATTTCCGCGAGGCGGGCTGGCTCCGCAACCCCTTCAACGCCGCCAACGGCGGCCCGTGCCAAACCCCCGCCGAGTGGTTCACCCACCCGACGGCTCGCCAGCTCTACAAGAAGCGTCTCCGCTACACCGTGGCCCGCTGGGGGTACAGCCCGCACGTCTTCTGCTGGGAATTCGGCAACGAATTCGAGGGCTGGCAAGACTCGCCCGACGCGATCAAGCTGCCGTGGCATAAGGAAATGTCGGACTACCTGCGCTCCATCGATCCCTGGGGGCACTTGATCACCACGAGTTTTTGGGGCCACACCGGCCCGGAGGACTACTGGAAACTCGACAACATAGACATCGTCCAGACCCATTGCTACACCAACGACGACGGCAACGTGGCGGAGCCGGTCCGCCGCTACTGCCTGCACCAATGGCGGCGGTTCGCCAAACCGCACGTGTTCGGCGAGTTCGGCATTCGCAGCCACGCGACGACCGCCGACAAGGATCCCCGAGGCTGGGCGATCCACAATTCGCTGTGGGCCGGGCTGACGAGCTTGGCGGCCGGCGGGCCGATGCCCTGGTGGCACGAAAACTACATCGACCCTTTGGACCTCTATTTCCACTTCACCGCCCTCGCCCGCTTCGCCAAGGACTTGCCGCTGGGCACGGAGCGATGGGAACCGCTGGAGGCGTCGGAACTCGAATTCATCGACCGGTCCAAACCCCCGGAGACTCGCGACGCGGTGGTCCTCCCCAGGAACCAATGGGGCAAACCGGAGCACGACGAGTTTCGGGTGCTTTCCGACGGGAGCGTGGCCGACGACCGGCTGCCCCTCCAACTCCTCCACGGCCGCGGCCACCGCGACCTGAGGAACCCGCCCACCTTCGTGGTCGATTATCCCCGGCCGGGAAAGTTCATCGTCCACGTCGACAAGGTCTCCCACTCGGGCCGGCTCCAGATCATCGTCGACGGCGCGCTGCGCCTGGATCGGGAACTGCCGTGCGGGGAGAAACGGGGCAAGGCGAGCGTGTACCGGCCGCAGTGGAAGCTTTGGGAAACGACCTACGACGAGGATTTCGCGGTCGAGATCCCGGCCGGTCGCCGCCGCATTCGCGTCGACAACCAGGGAGACGACTGGATCGCCGTGACCCGATACGTGTTCACCGGCTGCAAGGTGCTCGACAAGCCCAACGTGCTCGTTTGCGGGATGAAATCGCCGAGCGTCGCGGTCGTGTGGCTTCAGAATCGCGAAAGCTGTTGGCACCTCCACGGCAGACAGGCCGTCGGCCCGGTCGATGCCTTCCGCCTCGCCCTGGCCGGCTTCGGCCAGGGACGGCACCGACTCGAGTGGTGGGAAACGTGGGAGGGCCGGCCGTCGCGGACCGAGGAACTCGCGGCGACCGACAGCCGCCTGATCCTGGCGATTCCCAAGCTGACCACCGACGTCGCGGTGAAGATCCGCCGGCCGTGAGGCGCGGCGTTTCCCTCTTGCCGCCGCGGCTACTTGTCCACCGCGATGTTCTCGTGGCGCAGGGACTGCTTGATGAGGACGCCGCAGTTCTTCTGGAAGAAGACGGGGGGCAAAAGCTGGGCCTTGGCGTGGATTTCGTTGCCGAGTTCCTCGGCGAGCTGGCGGACCGGCGAGCCGGCGCGGACCCGATCGCAGATGCGCTGGTGGTACGCCTCCGTGGCCGCCAGGCAATCGCGGAAATAGGCCGCCACGGCGTCGCGCCCGCGGATGGCCGCGTTGTGGCTCAGGCAGAGCACCTCGGCGTCCAGCGCGGCCAGACGCCGGATCGATTCGGTGTACTTGCCGTAGTCTCCGAAATAGCAGGGCCACCAGGCGTGCTCGCCGGGCATGTAGAAGCCCGTGGCGTCGGAGACGATCAACACGCCCCGCTCGGGCTCGTGGAAACTCAGGCTGCAGTCGCTGTGGCCCGGCGTCTCCAGGACCTGAAAGGACAGGCTTCCCACCGTGATCGCGTCGCCTTCCTTGAGTAGGCGATCCACGGCGATGTTCTTCTGGGCGAGGGGATCGGGGCGATGCTCCTCGCGGATCGCGCCGGATTTCAAAAGCGACCCGGTCAGCGCCTGGTCGATGTCGCAGAACGCCGCCACGGCCTTCTCGGCGGCCAGCGTCTGGGCTGCCACGCTGGAGGCCGCCACGCAGGCGCCGGGAAACAAGGCGCGGAACAAGGGGATGGCCATCACATGGTCGGGATGGGCGTGGGTGACCACGACCTGTTTCACCGAATCGCAGGGCACTCCCAGGGCGTCCAACTGCTCCCCCAGGAGCTTGCCCATGGCTCCCACGCCGCCCTCGAAAAGGACGGCCTCCGGGCCGTCCTTGGCCAGGAACAGCGGGTAGGGGTTCGTTCCGAGCATCCAAAAGTGGTCGAGAATCGCGACGGGGGGGTTCTGGATCAGCATGGGAGTCTCCTCGCAAAGTTCCCTTCGCCCGCGCGCCGCGGGCGATCTCTCGGCGTCGTCGGTGGGGGACAGGCCTGTTTCAGCGCAACCGTTCACGGGGACTGTTTCGATTTTCGCGGCGAAGTCCGCGAAAATGGGACTATCCCCCTTGGCCGGTCAGGGGGCAGACGCATTTTTCGGCGCGAAACGGCCCGAAAAACGCGCCAGTCCCCGGCCTGTGAACGGTTACGTTTCAGCCAGCCCCCGGGCCTGTATACGGTTGCCTTTTGGCCACGACGGAGCGCGGCCTTCCAAGTCGTGCGTGTGAGGCGAACGCTTACCTTCCGGCGGTCTCCAAGGCGAACAAGGCCGCCCCCAGCGCGCCGGCGAATTGCGGGTCGGGCGGGACGAGCGGGTCCTGGCCGAAGACCTCGCCCATCAGACGCGCGAGGATCGGATTGTGGGCCACGACGCCGCCGGTCAGCACCAGGGCCCCCTGCGGGGCGTCCATTTCCACGATCCGCTTGACGACCGACCGGAAGGCGCCCTTGGCGATGTCCTCCACCTTCTCGCCGGCGCGGATCCGCTCGAGGATCTCCGTGGCGGTGAACACCGTGCAGAAGCTGCCCAGCGTCACCTCCTTGGTCGAGCGCTCGGCCAGGCCGTTGAGATCGCCGACGGGCACGTCGAGCCGGTGGGCGATTTCCTCGAGGAACGCGCCCGTGCCCGCCGCGCACTTGCGGTTCATCTTGAAACCGATGCGCCGGCCGGCGGCGTCGAGATGGATTACCTTGCTGTCCTGGGCGCCGATGTCGACCACGGTCATCGGGCGGCGGAAATGGTGGAACGCCCCCTTGGCGTGGCACGCGATTTCGGTCATCGTGGCCTGGGTCCAGGGCACGTTGTCGCGCCCGTAGCCGGTCGAAACCGTCCGCGCGATGTCGCCGCGCGACAAGCCAGCGGACTCCAGGGCCTCGGCAAGGCAGCGCTCGGCGGTGGCCAGGTAGTCCACGCCCGAACTCCGCACGGTCTTCCCCACCACCTCCGCGCGGCCGTCGATCACGACCAGCTTCGCCCGGCTCGCGCCGATGTCAATCCCGACGTAATGGCTCATCCGCGATTCCTTGCCCGCTCGGGGGCCTTGGCTACCCTTGGGCCAACTGCTCGACGAACGCCTCGATATTCGTCCGGCTTTGCTCCTCCGAATAGAGGCGCAGATCGTTCAGATCGCCGTGGAGGATGAGGAAGGGTTTTCCCGTCTTCCTGTGGATCCGCTGGGCCAACTCGTACCGGCAGTTGGAGTTGTTGGGACAGGTTTTCGCGTCGTGGTACAGGATTCCGTCGACCCGGTACTTGGCGAACATCTCCTCGATGTAGCGTTCCTTCCGGTCGTCGGAGCGGCAAATGAAGATGCTGCTGTACGCGCGGGCCATGCTGCGGAACGGATCGGCCGGATCGAGGGCCTCGAAGATCCAACTGTTGCAGTAGGTCGAGGCGACCACGCACGTCGCCAGATCGGCGAATTGCGTGGACAGGCTCTTGAGCTTGCCCCAGATCGGCATCCCTTCCCAGTAGATGCGGAACCGCTCGCCGGGCACGGCCGCCACGCCCTGGGCGATCCGCTCCTTGAGTTCGGCCAGGAGCAACCGATAGTAGTCGATCGCCTCCTGCGCGCCGCGGAGCACCACCGCCGGCCCCATCTGGATCGTGCCGTCGAAAAAGGTGATCGGCGAGGGGGCGTGGGCCGCGGTTTCGAGCACCTCCTTCCAAAGCAGCGTGCACTGGCGCGACAGGCCGACGACCTCGCTCAACCGGTCGCGGTCGAGCTTCGTCCCCGCCACCTGCTCCAGCGGCTCGACGAGGGCCTCGATTTGCCCCGCCACGTAGTTGACCAAGGCGTCGTCCACCTCACCAATGGCCCGCGGCGTGTGGATGCCGATGCACGGCACGTTCCACTCCCGGGCATAGAACTGAAACCAGTCCTTCACGTCGCGGCATTGGTTCGTGTTGAACACGAGCACGTCAGCCTTGGGCGGGCCGGGCAGTTTCATCTTCTGGATCGGGCTCTCCCCCTTCAGATAGGAACCGATGTCGCTGGTCAAATAGGAGCAGATGTCGGGGGAGAAGCCGCGGGCGTTGGCCAAGGGGATCAGGTCCGTAGCCATGCGCGACGCCCCGAGCATGGCCCCGTGGTTCTCCGGAAAGTAAACGTTGAGCCCCAGGGCCCGAAGCAGCTCGGCCGGGCCCACGCTCGTGCACCACGCGGTTTTCTTGCCCTCCGCCGGGCCCCGGCACAGCTCGGCGAAATACTTGCCCATCACCGCTTTCATGGTGTTGGTGGCCTCAAAATCTTTTCGCTCCTGAACAGTCGACATGGTCCGCTCCTGAATCGGTTCCGAAGAGGGCAGGGAAACGCAAAGCGGGGCGCCGAGCGTGGCGGCGAACCTCTGGCTTTCGTTCCCTCGGTGCTTCTTTGAGTCGTTGCAAGCGCTCGACGGCCATCCGCGATCAGCGCGTCGGCGACCGCGCCACGCCGGCCGGGACGCCGCGGCGCGCGGCCAAACCTCTTTTGTAACCCGGCGGCGCTCCTCGGAGCAAGGCCGCTCAAGCGGGGTGCCGCGTCACCCGGCCGCCCCGGACCATGCCGCCATCGACGCTCCCCCCGCGTTCGCCCAGGAGGTTCGCCGGACGGCAAGCTTGCGGCAGGCCGCTTTTCGCTGGCCGGGCTCAGAAAACGAGGGTGATTTTCAACGAGTCGACGGATTGGTCGGGATGGGCGTACATCTCGAACGCCTCGGGGGCCTTGTCCCAGGGCAGGCGCGGCGTGACCATCGAGCCCAAGTCCACATGGCCGCGGGTGATCATGTCCACGGCGGTCTGAAAATACTCCATGCACTCGGGCCCGTTGGAAGTCAGGATTTCCAGTTCCCGCATCACGGCCTGGAACCAGGGAAACTCCTGGGTCTCGTAATGCGGAATGCCGAAGACATAGAGACGGCCGAGCCGACGCGCCAGGTGGACCGACGCGCAGACCGTGTCCGGCTGGCCCACCGCCTCGACGACGAAATCGGCCATGGCCCCGCCGGTCAGGCGACGGACGGCCTCGGCGGGGTCCTCCCGCGACGCATCCACGACGTCGGTCGCCCCGAAACGCGACGCCCATCGCAGGCGCCAAGCGACCTTGTCGATGGCGATGATCTGCCGCGCGCCCATCCGCCCCAACACTTGGGAAAAAATCAGTCCCATCGGTCCCTGGCCCACAATCGCGCACCGCTGGTTGATCACCGGCCCGGTCCGGGCCAGGGCTCGCAGCACGGTGGCCAGCGGCTGCGCGGTGATCAGCGCGGGCAAGTCGGGCGGATGGTCGGGGAGCCGGGCCAATCCCTGGGCCTTGGAACGGATGAACTCGGCGAAGCCGTTGTAATCCTCGGGATGCGCCAGGACGAGGGTGCCCGGCTCCCAGCCCGCCGCCCGCGACTCGACGATCACGCCGATGTTTTCGTGTCCCAGCCAGCCGGGCGGGCTCTTCTCGACCAGGCCGGCCCAGCGGCCCTCGCCCAGATACGGCCCCATGTTCGTTCCGCACAACGCCACGTACCGGCATTGCACCAGCACCTCGCCCTCGCCTGGAACGGGCTTCGGCGCGTCGTCCACCAAGACCACCTTTCTCGGTCCAAGGAACCTGACCGCTCGCATGAGACCTCCCCATTTCCTCCCACTGGCTGGCACGGCAACCGCGCGTCGGCGCGCCGCGCGAGCGCCGCCTGGAAGACGGCCATTTTCGATCCAGCCCTCGGGCGCGTCAAGGCAGCCGCGCCTCACAAGTGGAACCGGAACGTCTGGGACAGCGCCCGAAGCAAACGCGCGCCGACAGATCGCGGAGAAGCGAGGATCTTGGCCTGGCCGCGGGCCCCGGGGAGCAAGCCGAGCGGAGGGTCTTCGAGGGCGACGCGAACCTGGTACGACGGCGCGGCCAGACGCGGCGCTCCCCTGGGATCGCGGCGGATCGGCAGATCCCCCGAGCTGGCCAGCTCGCGGGGCGCGACTTGGAGATCGCTTTTTGCCACTTCCACGACCGTTCCCCGAAAGACCCGGCCCGGCTGGGAATCGAGTCTTAGCCGCACCATCTGGCCCGGTTGCACCAGGGGGATGTCGGCCTGATCCACCACCAACGAGGCCTCCAGGCGCACGGGTTCGGCGACCTGGCACACCAAGGCCCCGCGTTCCAGGTAGGCCCCGCGATTCCTCGGCTCCAACAGCCCGCCTTGCCAGCCGACCAGCGCGCCGCGTTGGAAGGGCGTTTGCGGCAGGCGCGGCGGGGCAATCACCGTTCCGGCGCCAGGCGCGCGGAGCACCAGGCGCTGGCGATCCAACTCCCGTTGACGCCATCGCGCGTCGAGATCGGCCAACGCCTCCTCGGCCGCGGGGATTTGAGGGGCCAGGCTCGGGTCGGCCGGCAACCGCAAGCGAAGGTGTTCCAGACGCCGCCGTTGCTGCTCCCTTTGGCCGCTCAACTCGGCAAGCTCCCGATCGATTTCCGCGTTGGCAAGCCGGGCCAGCACCTGGCCTTGGGAGACCTGGGTCCCGGGCTCGACGGCCTCGATCAGCCGGCCCGGAACCGATGCGTACACCGAGTGCCCCTCCCGGGGTTCGACCACCAGCGGCGCGCGGACCCGCATCGGCAGTGGCACGAGCAAGGCCAGCGCCGCCACGGCCAGCGTGGCGGTCACGCCGAGCGCCGCGCGCCCCGCGCGCATCGGCTCGCGGCCGCCAGGCCGCGACAGCCAAGCGCCGAAACGGACGGCCGGCGCGGCGATCATGCCTCCCAGGACGACCGCCGCGAGCAACGCGGAGAAAACCTGCAAACCATGCGGTTTGAGCGCCTGATGCAGCATCCAAAGGATGGCCGCCACGACCACCCAGCGGTAGGCGGCCGACGCCATCCCATAGGCCGCCGCGATTCCCCACCGCCGCCGCGGCAGGTAGCGGTCCTCCGGCGGATCGACGCCCAGGATGCAGCGGCCCAGCAAGCGGTGCACCAGGGCCCGGCCGTGCTGGCTCAAGTTGGGAATCTCCAACCCGTCGGCGAGCACGAAGTAGCCGTCGTAGCGAAGCAGCGGATTGCCGTTGAGAAGCACGGTGTTCACCGAGCAGAGGACGGCGATGTTGAGGAAGAGCGTGTTCCAAGGTCCCGGCTCGCTGAACCACCACAGCATCAGGGCCACGGCGGCCAGGAGCAGTTCGACGAGAATGCCTGCGCCCGAAATGGCGATGCGATGCCATTTGTTGGGCAGCAGCCATGCGTCGGAGACGTCGCAGTACAAGCACGGCGTGCCGACGAGCAAGAGCAGCCCGATCTCGTGGCACTGGCCGCCGAAGTGCTTGCAGGTCAGCGCGTGGCCGAGTTCGTGGACGCATTTGACCAGCGCCAGGGCGACGGCCATCCCCAACAGGTTGCCCGCCGTCCAGAAGGCCGACGCCTGGCGAAACCGCGTCGCCAGGGCGTCGCATTGCACGGCCGCCAGCACGGCGGCCGCAATCACCAAAAGCGCGCCCGTGGCCAGGAACCAGCCAGAAAAGATCCAGGCGCAGCGGGGGTAGAGCCAGGCGAGCATCGGTTCGGGATCGATTCCGCGGAATCGGATGGCGAGCAGGTTCATCAGCGCCTCGACCCGCGCCCTCCGCCGCCGCTTAACGCGACGCTGCTGGAGCGCCTGGCCCTGGCCGGGAGCGTGGCCGACGACCAGCCCCGAGGCGTGCAAATGCCCCACGAAGGCGTGGAGCTGCTGGAGGCCGATTTGCTGGGGCGCGAAGAGTTCCTGGAATCGGCCTTGAAGGTCGCGGAGGCTCGCCTGGCCGTCGAGCAAGGTCAAGACCGCGTGCTCCTCTTCGCCCAGGTGAAAGTATTGGAGCGACAAGGGGTCTTTAACGAGCCAGTAGCGGACCGATCCGTGGAACTGCGGAACGATCACCAGGTCGGGCCGCGCGCGGAGCCCCAGCGGCCGGTCCGCGGCGGATGAGAGCAGAGCCGGCGCCGCCGCGCCGCCCCGTCGTTGCGCCCACGCGCCCTCTCGCCCGCCGGATGGGGCCATCACGGTCTCCCCTCGATGAGCATGCTTGCCTTCATGCCGGGCCGGAGTCGCAATTGGCGGTTTTCGACTTCCGCCCAGATCCGCACTTGGGCGTTGACCGGGTCGATTTCGGGATCCACGAAGACGATTTTTCCCGGGAATTCCGCGGCCGGCGTCTTGGGCAGATCGACGACGAGGCGGACGGGCCTTCCCTGGATGTCGTCGCTGAGCTGGTCCGTCTTCACAAACCCCTCGGCGCGGAGGCGGTCGAGGCGGAGGATCCGCACCACGACTTCACCGGGCTTGACCCACTCCCCGCGATGCCGATGCACCTGCACCACGAGGCCCGCCAAGGGGGCGGCGATCTTGTGCTGCCTCAGTTTCTGCTGGGCGGCCTGCTGCTCGTTCTCCTTGACTTGCCGCGTCAAGGCGGCGATCCGCGATTCGTGTTCCGCCTGCTCGATTTCCAGCCGCCCCTTCTCGACGACCAGGCGCAAGCGGTCGATTTCCGTCTGGGAAACGCTCTTCGGGTAGCGCTGGTTGGTCTCCAGCGAGCGCTGCAACTCGGCCTCGGCGACTTCGACGGATTTTTTCGCGAAGCGCACGTTGACCGTGTTTTCCGCGTTGGCTCGGGCGATCTCCGACTCCAGCCTGGCCCGTTCCAGCGCGATCTTCGCCTCGGCGTCGTCGATCTCGGCAATCGCGGCGTCCTGCTCCACCATCTGGCCCTCGGCCACGTGAACGGCGGCCAGCACGCCGGATTCCCGGGCGGGCACGTCGACCTGCTCCACCAGCCGCAAGAGCATGGCGGGGACTTCGATCCGGGCGCTGGGTTCCTGGGCCGTCGCGGAGCCGATCCATCCCAGCAGGCCCGCCGCCATCGCCGCGGGCATCACGGTCAGGCAAGACCAACGTGTCGCCATGGTTGTGTCCTCAAAACAGGATCCAGGTGCGCACGGCGTCGATCAAGTCGTGGAGCCAAACGTAGCCGAGCGAGCGGGTTCCGCAATGGATGCGGGCCACGACCGTCGCGCCCGGCACGCGTTCGGGAATCTCTCCGGCGTCCAGCGCCGCCGTGGCAAGGACCACTGCCCCGTCCAGTTCGCTGACCTCGGTGCGTTCCCCCACGCGGTCCAATCTCGCCCGCAGCACCCGGCCCGGATTGGTCGCCAAGGCGAACGACACGTCCAACCGGCCGTCGCCGCGGGCCCGGGCCTCGGCAAGGTGGCGCATTCGCCGTTCCGGGACGCGAAGCTCCAATCGCCACGGGCCGGAGAGATCGGCCACCGTCAGCAGGGCTTGCCCCCGGGCGACCGGCCGCGCGGCGAGCAATTGCTCGGCGTCCCAGGTGAGCACTTCGCCGGCGATCGGGCTGCGGACCTGAAGCTCCGACTCCTGGCGCTTGAGAATCTCGTGCTGGGCCTGGAGGCTGGCCACCAAGGCGCGGAGTTCTTCCTGCTGGGCCGTCAACTCGGTGTAGCGTTTGCGCTGGGCTTCGTCTTCGCGCCGATTCAAGAGCTGCTCCGATTCGACCGCCGCCAAGCGTTTGCGCGCCGTTTGAAGCTCTCCCCACACCCGCTTCAACTCCAACTCCAAAGACGGCTTCCGGAGCACGAGGACGACCTGGTTGGCCGCCACGCGGGTCCCGGTGGGGGCCAGCAATTCGGCGGCCACGCCGTCGTCGGGAGCAAAAAGGTCGCGGATGGCCAGCGGTTGAAGTTCGCCTCGGGCCTCGACGCTGAAATCGGCCGGCGTCCAGGCGAGGACGGCGACCAAGGCCGCCACGGCGGCCACGCCCGCCGCCCACCCTGCCAGACGCCGCCCTCGCCACGCGGCCGCGGCAGCTCCCAGCCGGCGCTGCAACCGCCCGAACGGCAGCCTCTCCACCGCCAAGGCGTTGTGAATTGCCAAGGCGCTGTGGGCGGCCACGGGGGCACACGCGGCGCGGAGCCCCTCGTCGGCCGGCCCGAAGAATCGCTCGACCACCAGACCGCCAACGATCTTCCGCTCGGCCGGCGATCCGTCCGCGTCCTCGACGCACAAGGGCAGGATCCCCAGCCCCCGCACGTGCGACTCATCGAGATAATCTTCGAGCGGGGACTCGATTTGCGGGGCCAGGTTCCCGTCGGCCGGATACCAGAGCGGTTCGCCAGCCGCCAGCGCGGCGGTGGCCAGCCGTTCCAGCAGGCGGACCGTGTTGGATCGCCGGCTGAAGCTCTCCGCTCCGCTGAACGCCAAGGCCTGGTACCCTCGTCGCCGCCGGACCAGCACGCTCACGCGGTCGCAACCCAGGATCCGCAGCCCTTCGTTGGCGATCGCATAGGCGACCGGTTCCAGATCCAGGCTGGCATGAATCCGTCTTGAAAACTCGTCGAGTCGGGCCCCATGGTGGTGGAATCGCCGCAGCTCGCCGAGCAACGCCCGGCGCTCGTAGTCGGCCATGATCTCGCACGCGGCTTCAAGGAATCGGAGATAGCCGTCCTGAAGCCCCGGCGAGGCCCCCGCCCGCGCGGCCATCTCGAGCACTCCGGCCGCCAGATCGTCCACGGCCCAGGGAACGTAAAGGAACAGCTCGTTGGTCGGGTTGGGGGAAGGCTGCTCGGGAGCGACGGCCGAGCCGGGACCAACCGCCCGGGCCGTTTGGCGGTCCAGCACCCATGCCGCACACGCCTGCCGCCATGCGGCCGCTTGGGATCCGGCAATCTCCCCTTGCGCACAGCAGCCCAACGCGACCTCCAGATGCAAGTCACCCGGATCGCGCCGTCGCCAAAGGGCGCCCCCGCTGAAATGGACCCACGCAACCACCCGATCAACGAAGGATCGATAAAAGATCCCTCGATCCGGCCGCTGTTTGGCAAGCGATGCCAGGCCATCGAGCAACCGGTCGATCTCTTGCAGCGTCGCGTCATCCATGAGGGGGGCAGATGTGCGAACCTCGGGGTGCACATCTCTTAAAATAGTGCTTCTCTTAAAATAGTGCTTCTCCGCGTTTTCAAGAACGGCGGATCGGCAGTTTATCGCAGGGACGTCAACAGTCTGCGCCATTTAGAGAGAATGGTAATATTTGGGTATTTGCACAGCATCGGAAGGGGTTGCAAGGACGGTCAAGGAGTCGTACGCGATTTGCCGATCATGACGAAAAGGCCGTATTTGTCGGGGATTTCGCAACGACGGAATCTGAGGGTATTAAGGCTTCGACCTCCCCTTTCTTGGCTAACCCAGGGTGATGATGCGCATACGGCTCGCGTGGGCATGGGTGCTCGCGGGGACTGCGGTCCTGATGGTGTCAGGCTGTCTGGTCCGGCGCGAAACTGCGCGCGTCCAACCCACTGCATCCTTGGATTTCAGCCAGCGGGCCTTGGAGACGGAGTATCCCGACGTCGAGTCGGCGACGGGGGATCAGGTGGGCGGGCCGGGAAACCCGCGATTTATTGAAGACCACGACAAACTCAAGTACCAGGACATCACGCTCCAAGAGGCGATTCAACTCGCCTTGGAGCACTCTCAGGTGATGGCCGACTTGGGCGGGACCGTGCTCCGTTCGCCCGACTCGATGCGCACCGTGTATCATCCCGCGGTCCAGGAAACCGATCCGCAGTTCGGGGTCGAGGGGGCCCTCAGCGCTTTCGACGCCCAGTTCGCCACCAGTCTGTTGTTTGAACGCAACGACCGGCGATACAACAACCGCTTTGTCGGGAATCTAGGGTTCTTCGACCAGGAATTCAATGTGTTCAAGGCGGAGGTCACGAAGCGGGCCGTGACCGGCAGCCAGTTCACGGTGCGCAAGACGGTTGACTTCGACCGCAACAACAACCTGGGCAACCAGTTCCGCAACGGGGCGTGGGACGCGTTCGTCGAGGGCGAGGTCCGCCATCCGTTCCTTCGCGGCGGCGGCGTCGAATTCAACCGCATCGCCGGCACGAGCGGAACCAACGGCGTCTACAACGGGGTGTTGATCGCCCGGGTGCGGACCGACATCACGCTGGCCGATTTCCAGATGGGCGTCCGGGACCTCCTGGCCAACGTGGAAAACGCCTATTGGGACTTGTACTTCGCTTACCGCGATCTGGACACCAAGATCCGCGCCCGCGATTCCGCGCTGGAAACCTGGAGGCGGATCCACGCCCTGTACAAGACGGGACGTCGGGGGGGCGAGGCCGAGAAAGAGGCTCAGGCCCGAGAACAGTATTACCGCTTCGAGTCCGAGGTCCAGAACGCCCTTTCCGGCCACCCGCTCGAGGGAACGCGGACCAACAACGGCACCAGCCCTGGCACGTTCCGGGCCGTGCCGGGGGTGTATTTGGCGGAGCGGCGTTTGCGGTTGATCATGGGCCTGCCGCCGAACGACGACTTTCTCTTCCGACCCGCCGACGAGCCGCCCGTCGCCCGAGTCCGCTTCGATTGGCCGATCCTCATCGACGAGGCCCTTGCCGAGCGCGAGGAGATCCGCCGCCAGCGATGGGAAGTCAAACGCCGCGAGCTGGAGTTGATCGCCAGCAAGAACAGCTTGTTGCCGTCGTTGGATTTCGTGGGGCGCTACCGGTGGCGGGGCTTTGGCGAACACTTGCTGGACACCGAACGGGAAGGTCGGCCCCAGTTTGACAACGCGTTCATGGACCTCACCAGCGGCAAGTTTCAGGAATGGCAGATGGGCATGGAGTTTTCCATGCCCTTTGGGTTCCGCCAGGGGCATGCCGCGGTGCGCAACGCCGAATTGCGCCTGGCCCAGGCCCGCGCCCTGCTGCGCGAGCAGGAACTCCAGATCGCCCACGACCTGAGCACCGCGGTCAGCGAACTCGACCGCGCGTACTGGCTGTTGCAGACGGAAACCAACCGGGCGATCGCGGCCCACCAGCAGCTTGCCGCCTTGTGGACGGCCTACGAAAACGATAAGGCGGAATTCTTCGTCGTTCTCGACGCCCAGCGCCGGGCGGCGGACGCGGAGATCCGCTACCATCAGGCGCGGGTCGAGTACATCATGGCGTTGCGCAACGTGCACTTCGAAAAAGGATCGCTTCTGGCCTACTGCGGCGTGATGCTCACCGAGGGCCCGTGGCCGCTGAAGGCCTACATGGACGCCCAGCGGCTGGAAAAGCGACGGTGGAAGGGCCAGCTTCGCACGGATTATCGGCTCGATGGGCCGAACCTTTTGACGCTGGGCGAGGGTCCGCAAGCCGACGGCGCCACCCCGATCGCGCCCTCGGCGGTCGAACCGTCGCCGGCCTCGCCACCACCGCCGGACGCTCCGCCCGAAGCCGCCCCTGGCGCTGCGTCGCCCCAGCCCTCGGATGGACCTCCCCAGCGCGGGGCGATCCTTGACTTCCCGCCCACGGCCGAAAACGGCCGACCGCTCGAGTCGGCTGCGGGAGCGGTCAACCCAGCCGAGCCTCCGCCAGAGCCGGTTTCGCCTGCCTTGCTCGAACAGCCCTCGGCGGTTGCCGAGCCGGATCTCGCGGACCGGTTCCTCCGGCAGATTGGCCTTTGGTCGTCGGAGCCGTTCCCCTCGCGCCTGCAACGACCCGAATCGGCGATCCTCAGCGATCGCCAGCCGGCTCAGCCTGATCTCGGCGATCCACCGGCCACGCCCCCCGACCCCAACGCCCCATGAAAGGAGCCGCGCTTTAAGTTCTCAAGGCCGTGGAGGGGGACGGTGGTGATTTTCATTTTCGCGGCGAGGTCCGCGAAAGTGTGCCGCATTCCGGCCTGGAAACGGCCGCATTGTTGGTCTACTCCAGTGGGGACTCCCAGACGCGGAGTCCCAGCGGGCTGAGGTAGATGGGAATGGTCTGGGTGCCCGGCACTTCCACGGTGACGGCGCGGAGCATCTCGCGATTGCGCGAGGCTTTGGGTCCGCCGAGGATGGTCACCGACCCGCCGTCCCCGCCCGCCCCGTTCACCTTCCAGCCCAGGGCCCCAAACCGTTTGGCCACCTCGATCACGGCCTGATGGCGGGGGCTGACCAGGTCGGGGTGGAGATTGGCCTGGGCCTCGGTGTTCTCGATCATCGCCCGGCCCAAGGCGGCGAAATCGCCGGCGAACAGGGCGTCGCGGGCCCGAAGCGGCGTGCGCCGCAGCACCCGGAGCTTCTCGGCGTCCGGACCGGCGTCCTCCAATTCCGCGATCACCAATTCGTGCACCTTCGACGAGCTGTGGGCCTGGCCGAGGAAGACCAGCGAGAGCCGCTCCTCCAACTCCCACTCGATGGCCTGCGACAGGCGCAGCGGGCTGACCACCGCGTGGGGATATTCAAGAATCTCGATCAAATTGATCCCCCCGTAGGCCGAGGCCAACTGGTCCTGCACCCCGCACTGCTGGTGCAACAGCTCGGTCTCGATCCGATGGGCCGCGCGGGCGACCTCGTGCGGCGTGAGCCGGCCGGGCTTCAACAGGTCCAACGCCCCGATTAGCGCCACGCTCACCGCCGCGCTGGTGCCGGTCGACGCCCCGGCCGGGGCCTCGCTGAAGATGTCGATCTCCAAGGCCAGATCGTGCGGCACGCCCATGAAGTCCAACGCCGCCTCCAAGAGCGGATGCCGATCGTAGGCGCCCCCGACCGCGTCCAGCGTGTACCGCTCGCCGTAGTTCTCGGCGAAGATGGTGACCGACGGCCGCTCGTCGCTGCGGGCGAAGACCCGCATCTGCACCTGCGCGTAGGGATACACGGCGATGTTCAACACCTTGCCGAACTTGGCGAACCAGGTGTCGGTCCAGCCGCCGAAGTCGGCGATCCGGATCGGCGCCACGCTGGAGATGATCCGCAGCGGTTGTTCGTTGTTGCTCATACCAGATTTCCGTGTTGGCAAGGCGCGCGCTTTGGAGTGCGGCGTGGCATGCCGTCGCGTGAGCGTCGGCATGTTGAAACGTCCCCATGCCGACCCGCGGCTATCGCCGCGTGACGGCATGCCACTCGGTCCCGCGTGACGGCATGCCACTCGGTCCCAAAGGCCTGAGTGCCGCCTCTTGCTCAATCCACGCTCATCACCAGCCCTGGCTCGGTAAAAATCAACCGGGTGGATATCTTTTCGGCTTCGAGCCGGACAAGCGACGCCGCGGCGCGGCGATAGGCGGCCAGTTGCGGGCGATACCAGGCAACGCGCGCAGCCAGGGCCTCCGGGTCTTCGGCGGAAACGGCGTCCGTCTTGAAGTCGATGACGTCGGCCCCCACCGCCCGCTCGCCATCGAGGAGCACGACGAGTCGATCCATCTTTCCATTCAGAATAGCATCGCCCTCGCGGACTGCAAAGGGACATTCTCGAAACACCGTCCAGGCGGGGCGGCGGACCGTGGATGGGGCATGGACGCGCGAGCCCGAGCCTCGCCGGGCCGCCCGCTGGTACGTGGTTCGCGACAGCGCTTCGCGCACCGCTGGCCGGGCCAGGGCCTCGCGGAATTGGCGGATCAGACCGGGCAGATCCGCGGCTTTACCGACCAACGGAGCCGCGGCCCTGCGCAACGCGTCGTCGTCGGGTTCGCCGTCGTCCAGCCATTCGATCAGCTCGAACCAGGCGTGCAACACGCTCCCCCGGTCCAGGGCCTGCCCCGCATCGATCCTCAATCTTTGGGCGAGTTGCACCACGGCGCCCCCTTCGAGCTGCGAGGGGCTTCGGCGATCCAATCCGCGCGTCGGGCGCGCGTCGGAGGGGGCCAGGCGCACGGGCGAGGGTTCCGCCCGATCGCGCGGCGCCGCGGAGAATCGAGGCCTCGCCTTTTCGTGCCACGCCGGATCGCCCGACTCGTGGACCACGGTCTGCGGCTCCAATCGGCCGCCCGACCCGAGAGCCGCGCGGAGCACACCGGCCAAGGTCCCCGGCAGGTTCTGCTCGCGCTCCGCAGACGGCGCGACGACGATTTCCAGGGCGTGGGCCGCCCGCGTCAAGGCCACGTAGAGCACGCACAGCGATTCCTCCACCCGGCGGCGCTCTTGCGCAGCGAACATGTCGTGAAATGCCTTGGGCAACAGCGGCCAAATCTATTTGGAGACATAGCGGAGGACGCGGTCGATCGGCTGGACGGGCGAGGACCGGCCCACCGCCACTTGCGGAGTCTGGCCGAGGATTCGAAAGTCCAGTTCCGGCAGCACGACGATGTCGAATTCCAGGCCCTTGGCCTGGTGGACCGTCATCACGCGCACGGCCGCCCGGCGAGGCGCTTCCACCCGCGTCGCTTCCACGACCCTGAGGAAATCATCCACCCGCGTGGTCGCCCGCGCCTGGTAGGCGTAGCCCATCTCGACCAATTGCATCAGCCGGCCGAGTTCGCGGGGGTCGCAGCGCGGGGCGAGGTGGCCGGCCCAGGCGTAGAGCGTGGGGCCGTACCCGCCCTGCATCAATGCCGCGCGGATTTCCCGCGACACGCGCGCGGCGAGCACATCGTCGTCGTAATGCGTCAGCCCGACGACAGGTCCCAGCGGCGAATGGGCCACGTGGAACCGGGCCGCCGAGTGGCCCGGATGGTCGGCCAACGTCAACAGCGACAACAGCCACTGCACCGCGGGCGAGTCGGTCAGCGGATTGCCCCCTTCCTCGCTGGCCTCGATTCCCAGTTGGCGGAGGCGGCGGATGAGCCAGGCCACCGCGGTGTTGCGCCGCACCAACACGCCGAGGGAAAAGCCCGGGGCGGCCTCGTGAAGCTCGCGGACGCGGTGGGCCGCGAATTCCCACGTCACGGCGGCTTGGTTCTCCCCCTCGGCGGCGCGGGGCGCCGCGACCATCCGGCAATACCCCGGTTGATCCCGGTGCGCCGTCGCGTGGGGGTGGAAGCGCGCGGCCCATTGCCTGGCGGCGTCCGGGTAGTTGCGCAAGGCGGGATTGCTGGCCAGGTCCCCGAAAACGCGGTTCACCAGGTCGATCACCACCGGACTGGACCGGTAGCTCATATCGAGCGGCTCGCTGCTCAGGCCGGGGAGTTCCTCCGCCAGGGCGTCGAAGATCTCGGCCACGCCGCCGCGCCAGCCGTAGATCGCCTGCTTCACGTCGCCCACGCAGAAGAACGACCGATGCTCGCCGCCGTCCGCGCAGCGCGCGGCCAGAGGCCGCAGCACGCGCCATTGCGGCGGCGACGTGTCCTGGAATTCGTCCAGCAACAAATGGGACACGTGGGCGTCGAGCCGGTGGGCGACTTCCTCGAGCCGTTCGCCCACGACGGCGCCGCCCACCGCGCGGGTCACGTCGTCGAACCGCATGGCGCGCCGGGCCAACTTCAAGGCCCGGTAGGCGGCGTCGAATCGCTCCAGCAGCCGGCGCGTGGCCTTCGTCTGGTCGGCGATCCTGGCCAGCAGCCTGGCCTTGGCGTGGTCGGCGAGTTGTTTGCACGCCTCCCACATCGCCGGCGGGATGGGCTTGTTGCAGTATGCGGCGTTGCCCTGGACGACGGCGCCCACCAGGCGTTGCTCGAGGAGCGACTGCCAGTCCTCGCGCGCCACGGCGTCGACGACCGCGTCGCGCGCCTTCTGAAATCGCCTGTCGCTCGGGCATTCCGCCGCGGCGAGGTCCTCGACCGCGGCTTGAAGCTGGTCGTCTCTCAGGGGTTGCCAGTAGGGCAGCGCCTCCCAAGCAAGGGCCTCCGCCTCCTGGTACACGTCGTACAGATCGCCAACCAGCGAGGCGATCTGCTCGTGAACCGAGCGGGCCGCCTCGCCCTTGGTCAGCAGGTGCATCAGGCGGACCACGTCGTCCGTCGTCTCGCCGCGGAGCATGGTCCGAATCGCCTCGCGGCGGAGGGCTGCGTCCTCGATCTCGTCGACGATCTCCCAGCCCGGCGGCAGGCCGAGTTCCAGGCCGTAGACGCGGGCCACGTCGATGAAGAAACTGTCCAGCGTGCTCACGCGGAGGCGGTGCACGTTGCGCACAAGCTGGGCAAGCATGTCCAGGCAGCGGCCTCGGTCCAAACCGGGATCCTGCAAGTCGGCCGACAACCTGGCCAACTTCTCGGGCTCCGCGGTGGCTTCGGCCAGGCGGAGCAAGACGCGGCCGAGGATCTCGCCGGCCGCCTTGCGCGTGAACGTGGTGGCGAGGATCCCGTCGATCGCCTCGCCCGCCGCCAGAAGGCCCAGAAAACGGTTGCTCAGTCGATAGGTCTTGCCCGTGCCCGCCGAAGCGCGGATCACGAGGTTGGTGAAGCGGGACATGGTTCGAACGGCGCTGTCGGGTTTTTTGGGAAGCGATGGGCGCAGAATCCACGCTGCCGTTCGGCGGAAACGTCCGCACGAAGCCAGGCAGCCGTTCCCGCCCGGCAAGGCGCCAGGGACAGGGTTCCGTCCGAATCGGCCCGAAACATGCGCCTGGCCCTCGCCCGCGCACGGGGACTCGCCTGGCGACCGGCGCTAAAAGCCCCTGGCCGCCTTGATGTCCTCGAAATCCCGGAGGTGGTAGCCGATCCGCGCGTAATCCAGCACGCGGCACAATGCCCGCAGGGCCACGCCCATGCCGTCGGGACCGCTGAAGCCGCCGAACTGACCGCCGCCCTTCAGGTGCGGCTCGAGGTCGACAAACACGCCCGGAATGCCGCGACGCTGGAGTTTTCCCTCCAATTCGGGCAGCAGCGAGCGGAACTCGCGGAAGATGGTCTCGTGGGCGGCGTCGCCTTCGTCGGCGGGAACGAAGTGGTGCAAGGCGTCTTCGTCGACGTGGCCGCCCTTGGCCACGGGCCGCGGATTGCGATAGTCCTTCACGTGCATCCAGCCGAGGCCCGGAGCCATCGCCCGGAACTGTTCGAGAATCTCCGAAGGCGAGAATCCTTGGACAATGAGATTCGCGGCGTCGAAGACCAGGACGAGGGCCGGGTGGTTCACCTGGCGGTAGATCTCGGCCAGATGAAATCCGTCGCCGCCCACCAGGTTCGCCTCGACCTCCAGCCCGAACGTCAGGTCCGAGCGGTGGCACACCTCGGCGATCTGGCCGAGCTGATCCACGGCCTGGGCCATGTGGCCGCGGGGATCCTCGCCCCGCGGATGGTAGAACGAGAATCCGCGGATGAGCTTGGTCTCGAAGGCATGGGCCAGGTCGCAGGCCTTCTTCACGTCGCCCGACAGGTAACGCTTGAACGGCACGAACACATTCTTGGTGCCGTCCTCGACGTTCTTGAGCTTCACCTTGCCGAGGGGCGAGCCGATCGACGACACGCTCAGCCCGTATTCCCCCTGGAGGGCGCGAATCTTCTGGATGTCCGCCCGGTTCAGCTTCATCACGTTCTTCACGCCGTCGCCCACGTCGATGAAGCGGATGCTGTAGTATTGGAGGCCGAGGGCGGCAAAGGCGGCGAACTGCTGGACGGCCGTCTTCTGATTGGCGGCTTCGTCGGCGAACCCGGTCAGAATCACGCGTGGTCGGTTGGGCATGGCCTGGTCTCGAGGGGCAAGGGCGTCGTCCTGGAAAAAAGCGACCGGTGGAACACGACCGTATTGTGACGCCCCCGACCGCCGGCGGCAAGAGGGGAACGCGGCGGCCTTCCTGCCAGGACCCGGCGGGGATCATCGGCCTTTTGTTCCGGCGGAGCCGCTGGCGCGTACCGTCCCGGTTTTCGCGGACTTCACCGCGAAATTCGGGCCAATCCCCGTCAACGGTTCGATCGTCGGCTCTGCTCTTGCGATCGCGGGCTGCCGAGGCTAGAACATCGGTGGGCAAACCAGGACGATCGACAGGGCACGATTTCATGGCCAACGAGGTTCTCGAACAACGGATTCGCGACCGGACAGCCGCCGTGGGGGTCATCGGCTTGGGCTACGTGGGACTCCCCCTGATCAAGGCGTTCGTCGAGGCGGGATTCAAGACGATCGGCTTTGACGTGGACCAGACCAAGGTCGACCGGTTGTTGGCCGGTCAGAGCTACATCGAACATATTCCTTCCGCGTGGATCGCCGAATGCGTGAGCCGAGGCAACTTCCTGCCCACCGCCGACATGCGCAGGCTGCCCGAGGCCGACGCGGTGCTGATTTGCGTGCCCACCCCCCTGAACGAGTCCCGGGATCCCGATCTCCAGTTCATTGTGGCCACGGCCGAGTCGATTGCCGCGACGCTGCGGCGAGGGCAGCTTGTCGTCTTGGAAAGCACGACCTACCCCGGCACGACCCGGGACGTGGTGCTGCCGATCCTCGCGCGCTCGGGTCTTCGGGTGGGCGAGGACTATTTCTTGGCCTTCAGTCCCGAGCGGGAAGACCCGGGCAACCCGAAGTTTTCAGCCCGGAACATCCCCAAGGTCGTCGGCGGCGTGGACCCGGTCAGCGGCCGCCTGGCCTCCTTGCTCTATGAGGCGGCGGTGGTCCGCGTCGTGCCGGTCGGCACGTGCGAGGTGGCCGAGGCGTGCAAGATCCTCGAAAACACCTATCGCTCGGTGAACATCGCCATGGTCAACGAGCTGAAGATGCTCTTCGACCGCCTGGGAATCGACATTTGGGAAGTGATCGAGGCGGCGAAGACGAAGCCGTTCGGGTTTCAGCCGTTCTACCCCGGTCCTGGCTTGGGCGGACATTGCATCCCGATCGATCCCTTCTATTTGAGTTGGCTGGCGCGCAAGCACGGGCTGACGACGCGGTTCATCGAGTTGGCTGGCGAAATCAACACGGCCATGCCTCAGTACGTGATCCGCCGCCTGATCGACGCCTTGAACGAGCAGGGCAAACCGCTTCGGGGAAGCAAGGTGTGCGTGCTGGGAGTGGCCTATAAGAAGGATGTGGACGATCCGCGGGAGAGTCCTTCGTTTGTGCTCATGGAGTTGCTGCTGGCCGGCGGGGCCGTGCTCAGCTACAGCGATCCGCACGTTCCGCAGCTCCCGGCCATGCGCCGGCACCATTTGCCCGCCATGCGCAGCGCCGCCCTGACGCCCGAGTTTTTGGCCTCGTTGGACTGCGCGCTGATCGCCACGGACCACACGGCGTTCGACTACGAGGCCATCGTGCGCCACGCCCCGTTGGTGATCGACACGCGGAACGCGACCAGGAACGTCGTCGAAGGGCGGTCCAAGATCCGCAAGGCGTGAGCCGTGCGCGCCTTCGGGGCATAAGTCCAGTTCCTCCCCGCCTCGGATCGGCGCGTCTTCCGACGCAACCGTTCGTGCGCGCCGCACAGGCCCATGGTTCGGGTCGTTTCGGACCGAACCATGGGCCTGTCCCCCCGCCGCCAGACACGGCAGTCCCATTTTTTCCAGAATCCGCCGCGAAAATCGGAATCGTCCCGGTGAACGGCTGCCGGGGCGCAAGCAAGACGGCTGGTTTCGAAGACAAGGCCGCGAGGGGGCGATTCGATTCATCGCGTTTCCAGCGACCATCCTTGGCGATACGCGGAGCGCAACAAGGCGTCGGCCTGCGGATGGTTCACGATGCGCATGGCGACTGGATCGAACTGGAGCGTACCCTCGACCTGCGTGGCCACATTGCCCAGCATGAGGAATTCGTTGAGGGCCGAGGCATAGTCGAAGCTGGCCCAGGCCGCCGGCCCGCCGCGACAGGCGCGGAACCATTCGGCCTCGTGTCCTGGCGAGGCCGGCATGGAAAGCGGCCGATCCTTGGGCACGGTCTGGAAGGCGTCGTGCGGCAGCAGGCAGAAGGTGGCGTTATGGCCGGTGAGCACCATGCGGCCGCGGCCGCCGACGAGCAGGGCCCCGCTCCACTGCAACCCCCGCCGCTCCCGTTCCGCCAGCCCGACGGCCTCCTGCATCAACGGCTGCCAAATCTCGCGCCCGCCCGACCCGCTCCCGTTGTGCCACCAGAACGTCGCCGCCGGAAACCCGGCCCGCGCGGGTACCTCCCAGACGATCCGCTCCCAGCGAGGGAACGACAGGCGGTTGATGCCCGAGCATTCGGCGCGCACGCTAATGACCGGTCGGGGCTGGCCGGGGGAGGGATTCAACCAGAGTTCATGGACCTTCAGGGCCATGAAGGCGAGATTCGCGGAGTGGGTGGCCCAGTTGCCCAACTGGCACGTGCCAAAATCCCGCCACGCGTTCCGTTGCAGCCATTCGCTATGGTAGGGGCGCATGGCCGCCGGGCCGAGCCAAAGGTCCCAGTGAAAATGCTTGGGCACGGGCTGGCTGCCTTGGGGCGGCTCCTTGCGGTCGGCGCCGCCTGCGTCGTTCCACACATGCACCTCGCGGACCTCGCCCAACGTCCCCTCCCGCACCATTTCCAACGCCCGGCGGAACGGCCCCGCCGCCGTGCCTTGGTTGCCCATCGACGTGGCGACCCGGTGTTTGCGGGCCAATTCGCGCAGGGCGCGCGACTCGTGGACGGTCCGGGCAAGCGGTTTCTCGCAGAAGACGTGCTTGCCGGCCTGGATGGCCGCGGCGGCGGCGACCGCGTGGGTGTGGTCGGGGGTGGCGACGATCACCGCGTCGATTTCCCCTCCCATCGCGTCGAGCATCTTCCGGAAGTCGGTGAACGTCTTGGGTTTCTGGCGCGTAAGCCGCTGGAAATGCTCGCTTCGTTCCTGCTGCCGCCGATCGGCCGACGCCGCAAGGCTGCTGGCCGAAGCTTCCCAACGCCGGAACGCCTCGTCCAGCTTCAATTCGTCCACGTCGCACAGGGCCACCACGCGTTCCATGGCAGGCACCGTGTCGACGAACCACGTGCCGCGGCCTCCGACGCCCACCAGGGCCACGTGGAGGCGATCCTGGGCGGCCGTGCCGAACGCCCGTTCCGGTGGAAGCACCGTCAGTCCCAGCCCCAAGGCGGCCGAGGAGGAAAGGAAGCGGCGGCGGGAAGGGCGGTTCGTCTTCATGGCTCCGGCAGCTCATACGGCTTGCGCCGCGGACGATCGAGGTAGCGGTTGGCCTCGTCGTCCCCGACAAAGAGTTCCCCCACCGGATCCCAGCGGAGTCTGCGGCCGGTCCAGCGGGCGATGTTGCATAGATGGCAGATCACCGCGGAGCGGTGGCCGATTTCCACGTCCGCGATCGGCCGACGCCGCGCCTTGATGGCCGCGAACCAGTTTTCAAAATGGTTGTCGCTGACCTCCAGGCGGGGCGCGTCGGGCGGCAACGGCGCGTCGGCCAGTTCGGGCGGCTCGCACGAAAACCGATCGTTGCCAACCACCACTTTTCCCTTCTCCCCGAGGAACACGGCCCCGGCCTCGGGACCGTAGTCGAGCGTCACCACCGGCCCATGGGCGTAGCGGAACGACACGCGATTCGCGCTGCACGCGGCGTCGCCGCGCTGGCGGCTCTCCGGCGACATGTAGACCGGGGCCTGGAGCGGTTCCTCGCGTTCCGGCCAGATTTCTACGGGACCGGTGTCGTCCATCCCCAACGCCCACTGAATCTGGTCCAAGCCGTGCGAGCCGTTGCCCGTCATCTCTCCGCCCGAATACGGCATCAACGAAATCCAGCCGGGATTGCCGCGCGGGGCGTAGATGTCGGCGTGGTAGGGGCGGGGCTCGGTCTGGCCGCACCACACATCCCAGAGCAATCCCTTGGGCACGGCTTGGGCCGGCAAGCCGCAGAGCCAAGGGCTGGGGTAGTTGTGGGCCACGACGCTTTGAATCTTTCCGATCACCCCGCCGCGAACGAGTTGGCAACCGAGCCGATGGTGCTTCATCGAACGCCGCTGGCTGCCGGTCTGGAACACCCGCTGGTGTTTCCGCGCCGCCTGGACCATCGCTCGGCCCTCGCGCACGGTGAGACTGAGCGGCTTTTCCGTGTACACGTCCTTGCCCGCCTGACAGGCGTGGATGCTCACCAGGGCGTGCCAATGATCGGGCGTCGCGATGATCACCGCGTCGACGTCCTTGGCCTCCAAGAGCTTGCGATAATCGAAGTAGGCCCGGCATTTTCTCGCTGCCGCCACGGCCTCGGCCCGCATCGCGTGAACGTCGCAAACCGCCACGATGCGGCCTTCCTTGGGCAGGCCCATGAGCTGCAAACCGCGGCGGCCCACCCCCACGTAGCCGATCCCGATCCGCTCGTTCGCCCCTGGATTTCCGTCCCCTGCCATGGCGCTGGCGGGCACGTGCCACGG